>Ga0207830_100041_pt1 | contig 147609 bp, 127 predicted proteins | sample TtanPargueraPR_6_FD_187740 | JGI IMG/M metagenome (GOLD analysis project Ga0207830, IMG submission 187740) | Aerobic enrichment media microbial communities from Bioluminiscent Bay, La Parguera, Puerto Rico - Tt and E2 (3) (SPAdes) | ecosystem: Environmental > Aquatic > Marine > Unclassified ...
AGATGTTCACGCCTCTGATCCTGCAGATGATCGCGGTAGGTGAGGAAACCGGTTCGGTGGATGACATGCTCAATAACGTCGCCGATTTCTACGACGAAGATGTGGACTATGGCCTGAAACGGCTGGCGGAATCCATCGAGCCGATCCTGATTGTGGCTATGGGGGTCCTGGTACTGATTCTGGCGCTGGGGGTCTTCCTGCCGATCTGGGACCTGGGGGCCGCCGCCATGGGGCGGGGCTAGGTGCAGGGGCCACGCTGGTCTTCTGCCGACGGCCTGGCCAATGGAAGGCGGATGCGTATGCTGGCGGCCCTGGTGGTGGTGTTTGTGCTCTGGTGGGTGCTGCTGGGCAGGTTGGACAGAGAGCTGCAGCAGGTGGAAGAGCAAAGCGTGGCCATGGTGCTGACGCAGCTGCGCTCTGCATTGGTGATTAAAGGTGCGGAGGCCATGCTTAGCCGGAAGCAGAACCTGGCCAGCCTGGAAGGGCGTAATCCCTTCAACTGGCTCGACCACCAATGGCCCCGTTATAAGGGCGGTTGTGGCGGGAATGAGCCGGACTCCGGCAGTTGGTGTTTTGCAAACCAGCAACAAAATGAAACAGGCGAATCGGCCAGGGGTTGGTTAATTTATAAACCGAAGCAGCCGATAACCATAGAAGGCAAGCGCGTAAAACCCGAACAGCTGATCGCCTGGCGAGTGACAAGCGAATTTGCTGACCGCAACCGGAATAACCTGCGGGAGCAAGACGAACGGCTCACCGGCCTGACCCTGAGGCCGGTACCGTTCCAGCAAACCACAGTGAACCGGCAGGACGCCAGGCGCTGAATGGCCAACACGATTGAACCGGCAAGAGGCTGACGAATGAGGCAGTACAACAGCACACAAAAGCAAAAAGGTTTCACCCTGATCGAGCTGGTGGTGGTGATTTCCATCCTGGCTATCCTGGCGGCGTTTGCGCTGCCGCGGTTTGCGCAGCTTTCTGAGCAGGCGCACCAGTCGAGTATCAAGGGTACTGCTGGGGCGCTGAGTGCGGGCGTTGCGCTGGTTAAAGCCCAGTGGGTGTCGAATGGCCAGACCGCCGCCGTTTCGGCCGTTGACGGTTTCGGCGATGACGACGTGGCAGTCAACGATGAAGGTTGGGCAACGTCGACAAATGGCACGACCGGCGCCCCGAACGAAAACCGTTGTGTGCAGGTGTGGCAGGGATTGCTGCAGGCTAACGCCCCGACAATCTCAACCGCTACTGCCGCCAATGCGGACGCTGACTATTGGGCGGCTGTGGTTGGTACGGCTTGCGAATACGAGTATCAGTTGGATGGTCAGGGCAGCACTATTACCTACGACACGGCTGATGGCTCTGTGGTCACCAATATAAATTAAGAACGATGCGATAGTTTCAATTAGAACTTCACGACAAACGTAAGAGGTAACAGCAATGATGAATATGATCCCAGCAAGAAATCAGAAGGGTTTCACCCTGATTGAATTGGTAATGGTAATCGTGATCCTGGGCATTCTGGCGGCGTTTGCTTTGCCGCGGTTTGCGGATTTGGGGGGGGAGGCGCGCGCAGCATCCCTTGAAGGTGCGGCAGGTGCGGCAAAGGCAGCCTCGTCAATTGTCCACTCGGCATGGCTTGCAACAGATCGGACCAGTCCTGTGGATCTCGAAGGTACTGACATCACGACGAGCGCTGAGGGATATCCTACGGCTGATGCTGATGGCATTATGGCTGCGGCTCAGCTCACGGATGATTATACTTTGACTGGGACAACGGTTACTCCTAATGGTTTCGATACAACCTCTGATGGTGATGGTGACAGCACAGCGGGTGAGTGCTCATTTACCTACAATGCTACTACCGGGCGAGTTACCAATATCCTGACTGATGACTGTGTTTAATATCGTTAGAAGGGTTAGTCCATTTGGGCCGATGTAGTCAGACCTCAAGTGGTGCTTGGATGCTTGGTTTAGGGAGTGGGGATACTACTATACCAAACGCTCCAAGATCATCGGGGTTTACGCTCGTTGAGCTGGTCATGGTCATCATCCTGATCGGGGTCCTCTCCGCCCTGGGTGTTGGCCTGTTCGCCAGGAGCTCGGCCTTCTCCCCTCTGCTGGCCGCCCAGCAACTGGAATCCGCCACGCTGCTTGCCCAGCAGGCTGCGCTGGCGGGTAACACCAGCCAGAACACGCTGACCGTGACATCGACCTCCAGCGAATTTCTGTTTGCCGTGGGCTCACGGGAGCCTTTCCGAATTGACAGCGGCGGGACCTCCCTGTCGGTCACTGGAGCCACCTTTCCCATTACCTTTGATTATTTTGGCCGTCCGGAAACCTCGGGTAATACCGTTCAGTTCACCTTTTCCGGCGAATCCACTTTTCGGGTTTGCCTGAGCCCACTTGGGGCGATTTACCGGGGGCCGTGCTGATGCATGTCCAACGTGGAGCCACCCTGGTGGAGCTGGTCATGGCCATCGTGATTATCAGTGTTGCCATTGCCGGTGTCGTCGGGGCATTCTCCCTGATTGCCGGGCGCAGTGCCGATCCGCTCAACCAGACCCGGGCAATTGCCTTGGCACAGTTCTACATGGATGAGGTGCTGTCTCGAAAGTACGATGACGAGAGCCTGCCTGGGGGCGTTCCAAAGAAAACTGGCTGCACGATCGACACGGAAGAGTCACAGCGTGAGGATTACAACGATGTGGATGACTACAACGCGATCAACAACGCATTGCCTGCCAATGCGCAGGGCGGCTCCCTTGGCAGCCAATACTCCGGCTTTCAGGTTTCCATTACTGTAACCTGTGCGGGCACCGAAGTAGGGCTGCCCTCCGATGAGGCCAAGCGGATCGATATCACCATCACCGATCCCTCCGCCAATGACTACCGCTTCACCGCCTACCGAGCGAATTACTGATGCGCCGGGCAGCAGGATTCACGTTGGTTGAGCTGGTCATTGTCATCGTACTTTTGGCCATCGTGGCGACCATTTCCGTGCAGTTCGTCGCCCTCTCCACCCGTGGTGCGATTGACGTTAGCGCCCGACAGCAGCGCGCTTTGCAGGGCGTGGTGATCAGTGAACAGATAAGCCGGGAACTTCGGGAAGCCTTCCCGTTATCCATTCGCGTTGCGGGCAATTGTCTGGAATGGCTGCCAATTGAGGCAGGCACGGCCTACACCGATCTTCCCGATGGCGGCAACGCGATCGCCGTAGCACCGTTTGCCAATACGCCCCCCAGTGGATCTACCCGGGCGGTGGTCTATGGTTATGGCACCTCTGCGGATTCACTCTATAGCAGTGCCAGTCCGGGGCCCGTATCGCCAACCATCGCCAGCATCGACAATTCAGTTTCTCCAGCTCAGATTAACCTTGACGCCAATCATCGTTTCAGGGAACGGTCACCGCAGCGTCGGCTCTTCGTGGTGGCGCAGCCTGTCAGCTTGTGCCAGAGCGGTCAGTTTCTATACCGCTACAGCGGCTATGCCCCATCGACCACACAGCCAACTCCCCCGTCGGTGACGCCTCAGATTCTATCGGCCAATCTTGCCGGTACGGCCCAGTTCCAATACACGCCACCCAGTTTTCGGCGTGCGGCAGTCGTGCAGTTCACCTTTTCTTTGAAGGATCCTCAGGGTGATGAGACCACCACGGTTAGCCAGGAGGTGCAGATCCGCAATGTACCCTGATTCTTATCCCGGCCGGGAGACCGGTGCAGGTCTCCCGGTAGCGCTGTTTATTATTACGGTACTGGCCCTGCTGGTAGTGGGCATGGCGCAGCTACAGGAGAGTAGCGGGCAGGCGGTAAGCCTGCAGATACAGTCCCAGCGAGCGTTCTTCGCGGCGGAGAGTGGCGCCCAGGTGGCAGTCAGGGATGTGCTGGAGGGCGGCAGCTGCAGTGCGGTGAACGCATCATTGAATTTTACTGTTTCGGCCCTGAACGGCTGCAGTGCGTCGGTCACCTGCGCCTCGATAGCTGCCGATATCAAAGGCCCCGGAGGCGATACGGTGTTTTCAATTAAAAGCACGGGGCGGTGCGGCAATGGTCCGGATCAGGCCATACGGATAGTGGAGGTTCGCACCCGATGAATCGCACCATGTCACGGACGTTTATGAAAACCCAAAGCTTGTTGCTTTTGGCGTTGCTGTTTTCACTTGTCCCCTTATCGCTCCAGGCACAACAGGTTGTGGAGTTCGATTCTCCTGGTAATGGTTCCTTTACGGTTCCGGCCAACGTTCGATCCATCACGGTTGAGGTTTGGGGTGGTGGTGGTAGTGGTGGGTCGGTTTCCAGGCCTCTCTTTGGAGGCGGCGTGGAGGCTGGTGGCGGTGGTGGAGGAGCGTATGCTTCCCGGTCGTTCGGGGTTTCAGTTGGCCAGACTTTTGCCTACCGGGTTGGTTCCGGCGGAAGCAATTCAGCCGCAGGCGACAGCTCCTGGTTTGGCAGTCCGTCAACACTGCTCGCACAGGGTGGTGCTGGCGTAAGCACTAACAATACGTCGGGTGGCGCTGGTGGACGTGCGGTCTCGAGCGTCGGAGATGCGGTGTTCAGTGGTGGTCGAGGTGCCAACGCCCGTGGAGATGGTGGTGGCGGTGGTGGTTCCGCAGGCTCTGGTTCTGCGGGAAACGATGGCGCGGGCAGTACGGGCGGGAGCGCAGTGGCTGGAGGCGGGGCCGGCGGCAACGGCAGTTCCGGTGGAAGCGGGGCGCCGGGTAGTGTGCCCGGTGGGGGTGGAGGTGGTGCCGCCTGCAGTTTTCTAGTCTGTTTGTCGGCAAATGGTGGTGCAGGAGCATCCGGACGAGTGCGAATCACCTACACCGTTGAAGACCCTAAACCGGCAATCTGTTTCAGCGAAGAGTTCTCTGGGGGGGCTCTCAATACCGATGACTGGGCAACCTCCGTCTCCAGGGGGAGTTTCAGGCCTGGCATTGTTGGTGGCAGGCTGAGGCTGACTGAGGCTGTAGGGAACCAGGCGACAGCAGTCAGTTTACAGCGCTTGTTCCCCGGTGCAGATAACCTTATCCAGGTCGAATTTGACTACTACGCCTACGATGGCAGTGGCGCCGATGGCGTCGCGATCGTTTTCTCTGATGCGTCGATCACACCGCAGGCTGGTGGTTATGGTGGCTCGCTCGGCTATGCACAGGAGCCAGACAGAACCGGGGGCTTCGCTGGCGGTTGGCTTGGCATAGGTATTGACGAGTACGGCAACTATTCGAACTGGAGCGAGGGTCGTCAGGGCGGCAAACGTGGACGAACGCCCGACTCGGTGGCAGTGCGCGGCGCCGAAGATTTGGATTACCAGTACATCGCAGGCTCCGATGCCTTGTCTCCCGGCATTGATGCGACCGGCAGGAATGCACCTCACCGTTACCGGATAACCATCGACTCACGAGGCGCTCTCCCTGTTCTCCTGGTTGAGAGAGACACCACTGCCACGGGCACCGACTATCAGGAGATCATCTCGGTAACGCTCACTGGCCAGCAAGCGGATGTTCCGGAGAACCTGTTCTTTTCCCTGACCGGCTCCACGGGTGGCTCAACAAATATCCATGAGCTCGATGGTCTGGAAATCTGCGCAGACAAGGTGGGCGAAATCCAGCGACGAGTGGACCACTTTGAAATCATACACAGTGGCAGAGGCCTGACCTGTAAGCCTGAGACCGTGAGAATTCGCGCCTGCGACGACGCTGCCTGCAACGCTTTCTTCCCTGATCCTGTGGAAGTGACTTTGTCTCCGTCTGGCTGGGTAGGGGGAGACACCTTCACCATGAATGGTGAGACCACTCGTTCATTGGCGATTACCTCACCTGGCACCGTCACTTTGGGGGTTCCTTCGTCGGATCCCGGTACGGTGGCATTTTCGCAGACTCTCTGTGATGACGGTTCCGGCACGTTGACGGCCGGTCAGTGTGAGATGACGTTCTTTGATTCGGGATTTGATATTACGGTGCCGGATCACATTGCGGATACCGTTGTCACAGCCCGTATCGCGGCGGTGCGGAAGGATGACAGCACCCAGCGTTGTGTTCCCGGTTTTGACGAGGAAACGAAAGATATTGCGCTTTGGTCTTCCTACATCAACCCGTCTTCTGGTAGTCAGAGTGTGATATTGGATGAGGATGGCCGCGAATTACCTTCCTTCGTCTCCGGTACCAAGCCACTGTTCTTTGATGCCAATGGCCTGGCAACGGTGAGTATTCGATACCCCGATGTCGGTAGGGTCCGTCTCAATGCCCGTTACCAAGGCTCCGGCGATGATGCAGGACTGGAAATGCTTGGCGATGGTGAATTCGTTGCCCGCCCGGATCATTTCCAACTGACGATTCCGGGTAATCCGGCGGCGACCTCGGTTCAGGACGACAATGCGTTTGTAGCCGCCGGCGATGATTTCGAGGTTCGGGTTTCGTCTGTTAATGCCAGCGGCAACGTGACGCCAAATTTTGGCCAGGAAACGCCCGCTGAAGACGTAGTGCTGGAGGCCTCTCTCGTCGCGCCATCGGGTGGAGACAGTCCCGCACTTTCCGGCTCTTTCAGCGATTTTGCTCAGGACTGTAACGGCGCCGCGGCCGCAGGCGGCACTGCCTGCGGTCAGTTCCAGTGGCCAGAGGTGGGCATCATCAGCATTACTCCTGAGCTGGCCAGTGGTGGTTATCTGGGCACAGCTGATGTCATTGGTAACGCGGTCAGCCATGTAGGACGTTTCATCCCCGATCGTTTTGGCGTCACGATTACGGAGCCGGGTGAGATCGAGGCTTATTGCGACATTTCTACCGCATTCTCCTATATCGGCAAACCGTTTGAATGGCTCAGCGGCGCCGAACCCACGCTGTTGGTGGAGGCCCTGAATGTCGGGGGAACCGTGACACGGAATTACACTCTGGGTGATTTCCAGCGGTTGTCGCCGGGCAGCCTTGTGCGAACGCCAGCAGCAGCCGATAACAGCGGTCTGGATGCCAACGGCGATCCCTTTCCTGTCAGCACGAGTCTCGCCAATCCGACTCTGTCCGTGATCGGGCGGGGCCAGTTGCAATATCGGTTCTCTTCATCGGATGAGATTACCTATGACAAGACGGTACAGACGCGGGTGGCGCCGTTTACACCGGACTATTCCATTGAACTGACACAGCTGCAGGATGCAGACAGCGTGACAGCCCCGCTGTTGCCAACGAATTTGGCACCCGTTATGAACTTCGAATTGCGATACGGCAGGCTGCAACTGGAGAATGTATACGGCCCGGAAACCGTTAATCTGGCAATGCCGCTCCAGATTGACCATTACACGGTAGCTGGCTTCACCCGGAATCTGGCGGACAGTTGTTGGGGCTACAACACGGGTAGTGTCACTCTGGATCAGTCAGGCCTCTCCGGGGGCAGTACCTCGGTTGTTCCGGTCTCGGGGACGATGGATATGGGAGGCTCGGCCACGGGCAGTGAGGTTGTTCTGGCGGCGCCAGGCGAGCCAAACCGGGGGGACGTCAGGGTCAGTTTTCCGGTGCCGGTCTGGCTACAGGGAGACTATGACGGTGACGGTTCACTGGGGGACCCGTCAGGGGTGGCCACCTTCGGCGTCTACCGCGGGCACGACCGTATCATTTACTGGCGGGAGGTGACCGAGTGAGGTGAAGGAAGAGTCTTAATCCTCCTCCCCCTCCGGCTGATCCATCCCCAACTCATTGATTTTCCGGGTCAGCGTATTCCGCCCCCAACCCAGCAGAATGGAGGCATCCCGGCGGCGGCCGCCGGTGTGCTTCAGCGCCGTTTCAATCATGATCTTCTCAAACTCGGGCACCGCGGTGTCCAGTATGCCTTTCTTGCCGCGCTTCAGTTCCTGTTCTGCCCAGTTCCTCAGGCCTTCCTGCCAGGTCAGACCGGTGGCAGCATGCTCGTTTTCCGCTTGATGCAGCAGTTCCGGGGGCAGGTCATCAATGTGGATCTCCCGGCCACTGGCCATGACGGTCAGCCAGCGGCAGGTGTTTTCCAGCTGGCGGACGTTGCCGGGCCAGGGCAGGGTGGTGAGGTATTCCTCTGCGTCCGGGCGCAGGATCTTGGGTTCTACTGCCAGCTCTTTGGCTGCTCGCTTGAGGAAGTGCTGCATCAGGCGTGGAATGTCTTCGCGGCGTTCGGCTAGCTTGGGCAGGTGCACCCGAATGACATTCAGGCGGTGGAACAGATCTTCCCGGAAGTTGCCGGCCTGTACCAGTTTTTCCAGGTCTTGATGGGTTGCGGCGATGATGCGCACATCCACTTTGATGGGGGTGGTGCCGCCTACCCGGTAAAACTCGCCATCGGCCAGCACCCGCAGCAGTCGAGTCTGTGTGTCGGCGGGCATGTCGCCGATTTCGTCGAGAAACAGGGTGCCGCCGTTGGCCTGTTCAAAGCGGCCCTGGCGGGCAGCGCCCGCGCCAGTGAAGGCGCCTTTTTCGTGGCCGAATAATTCGGATTCAATCAGGTCTTTCGGAATTGCCGCCATGTTCAGGGCGATGAACGGGTTTCGTGCTCTGGGGCTGTGATTGTGCAGGGCCTGGGCTACCAGCTCTTTACCGGTGCCGCTTTCGCCATTAATCAATACGGTGATGTTGGAGTGAGACAGCCGGCCAATGGCCCGGAAAACCTCCTGCATGGCCGGGGCTTCACCGATAATTTCGGTATTGCGTGGTGTAGCATCGGCCTGCGGTTCGCTGGCGGCGCGTTTCTCATGGCTGTGGGCAACGGCCCGCTTTACCAGTGCGACGGCGTCATCCACATCAAAGGGCTTGGGGAGGTATTCGAAGGCGCCGGTCTGGTAGCTGGTCACCGCGCTTTCAAGATCCGAGTGCGCGGTCATGATGATAACCGGCACATCCTGATGCAGTTCTACGATCTGGGAGAGCAGGGTGATTCCATCCACGCCAGGCATCCGGATATCGCTGATGATGGCGTCCGGTTGCTCGTGTTCCAGCCGCATCATGATGCTGTCGCCGCTGTCGAATACACGCGGTTGCATGCCAGCCTGGCTCAGGGCGCGTTCCAGCACCCATCGAATACTTCTGTCATCGTCGATAATCCAGATGTTTGCCGGTTGGCTCATTTGCTGTCCTCCAGAGGCAGGAAGATGATGAAATCGGTTCTTCCGGGCTCACTCTCGCACTCCACCAGCCCCCGATGCTGGCCGATGATGCTTTGGGTAATGGATAGGCCGAGTCCGGTGCCCGAGGCCCGACCACTGATCATGGGGTAGAAGATGTTCTGCAACAGCTCCGGCGGGATGCCCGGGCCGTTGTCTATAATGTCGACCCGGCACACCAGTCGGTGACGGCGATGGCCGATGGTGAACTGTCGCAAGGCCCGGCTGCGAAAGGTAATGGTGGGCGTTGCGGAACGCCCGCTTGCGGCTTCGTTTTCGAACGCCGCCTCCATGGCGTTGCGGGCGATGTTGAGGAAGGCCTGGATCAGTTGCTCTTTGTCGCCGGGAAATTCCGGGATGCTCGGGTCGTAGTCGCGTCTCAGGCGCACTCGGCCTTTGCTTTCGGCCTCAATCAGAGTCCGGACCCGCTCCAGAATTTCGTGGATATTGGTGGGCGCAATCTTCAGGGCTTTGTTCGGGCCGAGCATGCGATCCACCAGGCTGCGCAGACGGTCCGCCTCGTCGATAATCACACGGGTATACTCACGCTGGTCGTCGTCTGAAAGCTCGCGGTCCAGCAGTTGCGCCGCGCCACGGATGCCGCCTAGCGGGTTCTTGATCTCGTGGGCCATGCCCCGCACCAGGATACGCGTGGTCTCCTGTTGCGAGATGATGTCTTCTTCCCGGCTGATACGCATCAGTCGGTCTCGGGGCTGGATCTCGATCAGCAGTTCGGTCGGGTCCAGGCTGATGGGAGTCACCGAGTAATCCACCGTCAGTCTGGCACTGCTGATCAAAGCAAATTCAGCTTCCCGGCGGGTGTAGGACTGGCCGTTCTCCACTGCGGCATGCAGAGTGGTCAGGGCATCTTCGGAATCCACCAGAACCTCCTGTAAGGGGAGGCCATGGCTTCGGGTCATACTGGTTTCAAACAGGCTCTCGGCGGCGGGGTTGAGGTAACGGATAGCCAGATCATCGCCAAGTACCAGTACTGCGGTTGTCAGACTGTCCAGAATGCTCTTGTAACTGCTTCCGGATATGGTGGCTGGATGGAATGGCATGCGTTGCTTCCGTTCTCGACTCATAGGATGTACCCCTGCGGCTGCAAAAAGCGAACCAGTTTTTTGGCATCGGGTAGCCAATGGGCAAGGATCGGGCAGAACGGGCGCGGTAGCCGGTACGCGGTGCTGTAGCTTGGTGCAGTAGTGAACGGTCTGGCGACAGGCAGCCCGGATTTTGCCCCTTGGCTGCCCAAAGTATGGTCACAACATGGTGCAATTGCACCATGGTGGTGCAGATAAGATTTAGTTGAGAACGGATGGGCGGTGAATCGTGAAGGTAATTGAATTGCCGGATTTCACGCGTACTCCGTTTTCATCGACAATATGAACGCCCGCATTGTGAGTGCCCCGGTCGATATTGCTGACGGCTACTGAGCCTGAGCTGCTTTGTCCGACCGGTTGTCCATCCAGGGTCACTTCAAATTTATGGCCCCGCTTCAGCGGTGGTGTACTTTGAACCTCGAAAGTGACGTTGCCGTTGCCGCTGTGAAAGGCCTGTTCATTGGCCGGATACTGGAATGAGACAGCCTGGTAGGCTGCGCCCTCACGTTCCACCCGCTCGCGGAGTTGTTCGGGTTCCTGAACCGCTTCCGGCTTGGGCAGGGTGATGGTGGTCACGGGCTTCACCTGGACCTCTTCACCGCCTTCCATGGGTTCGTCGGAAAAGGTGACGTTGCCATAGGCGTCAACGTGGCGGTAGACCTCGCTGTATGCTGTGGTCGAAGCCAGCATCAGCAGGCCAGCGGCGAGTACGAACGGTGCTTTCATGGCGATAACCTGTGGTAATGAACTGCTTTGATTATCGATTGCGGGCAAGGTCATTTCAATGTTGTGGCCTGCTTCCTTGGTTACATATCGTTAAGGGCGTGGGTCTTGGTTCAGAACTGGGATTGAGGCCACAAAAAAAGCCCCGCACGGGGCGGGGCTTATGGACTGCATGGTCTGCACCGAATTGGTGCGGAGCTTTAGCAGGAGTAGTACAGATCGAACTCGACTGGGTGAGTGGTCATGTTCAGACGCTCGACTTCGCCACGCTTCAGGTCGATGTAGCCTTTGATCATGTCTTCGGTGAACACGCCGCCACGGGTCAGGAACTCGTGGTCTGCTTGCAGGCAGTCCAGGGCCTCGGACAGAGTCTCGGCAACCTTCGGAATGTTCAGGGCTTCTTCCTTCGGCAGGTCATACAGATCCTTGTCCATGGCATCACCAGGGTGGATCTTGTTCTGGATACCGTCCAGGCCGGCCATCATCAGGGCAGCAAAGGCCAGGTACGGGTTAGCGGCCGGATCCGGGAAGCGCACTTCAATACGACGAGCTTTCGGGCTGTTCACGTACGGAATACGGATGGAGGCAGAACGGTTACGGGCAGAGTAGGCCAGCATAACCGGTGCTTCATAGCCCGGAACCAGGCGCTTGTAGCTGTTGGTGGCCGGGTTGGTGAAGGCGTTGATGGCCTTGGCATGCTTGATCACACCGCCGATGTAGTACAGGGCTGCTTCGCTCAGGCCCGCGTAGCTGTCGCCGGCAAACAGGTTCTTGCCGTCTTTGCTCAGGGACATATGAACGTGCATACCGGAGCCGTTGTCACCCACAACCGGCTTGGGCATGAAGGTGGCGGTTTTGCCGTAGGCGTGAGCTACGTTGTGCACGCAGTACTTCAGGATCTGAACTTCGTCTGCCTTGCGGGTCAGGGTGTTGGCGCCAACACCGATTTCACACTGGCCAGCGGTGCCCACTTCGTGGTGGTGAACTTCAATTTCCAGGCCCATGGATTCCATGGCGGCACACATGGCACCACGCAGGTCGTGCAGGCTGTCGACCGGCGGAACCGGGAAGTAGCCGCCTTTTACGCCCGGGCGGTGGCCAATGTTGTTGCGGTCAAAGTCTTCACCGGAAACCCACGCGGCTTCTTCAGAATGGATGTGGTAAGAAGCGCCTTGCATGTCCACGTTCCATTTGACGGAATCGAACACGAAGAACTCAGGCTCCGGGCCGAACAGAGCGCCATCAGCGATGCCGGTGGACTTCAGGTATTCTTCGGCGCGACGGGCAACAGAGCGGGGGTCGCGCTCATAACCCTGCATGGTAGAAGGCTCTACAATGTTGCAGGTGATGTTGACGGTGGTTTCTTCGGTAAACGGGTCCAGAACGGCGGTTTCGTCGTCCGGCATCAGGATCATGTCGGATTCGTTGATGCCTTTCCAGCCGGCAATGGAGGAGCCGTCGAACATCTTGCCGTCAGCGAAAAAGTCTTCGTCCGCCTCGGTGGCGGGCAGGGTCACGTGCTGCTCTTTACCACGGCTGTCGGTGAAACGCAGGTCAATCCACTTGACTTCGTGTTCTTTGATCAAATCAATCGTCTTGGACATTGTGCATGCTCCGTAAGGTTTTACATGTTCGTTGTGCCGGATCGTTCAGTGTTCTGAGGCCCGATCTTTTTTCAGGTCAGGGAAGCTTACCAGAAGCTTGTGGTCCTTACCTTCACTATGCGGCTACTTTGGCATAAGCAATCGGCTTGCCAGTTTTTGTCGGCTGCGCCAGAACAGCGCAGCGACAAGGCTTTCGGGCTAATGTGGCGCAGCTTCCTGGCCGAAGACCATGCTTATTGCACCACTGCGGTGCACCATGGTGGTGCAAGTTCCCTGATAACGCATAATTATGGTGCAAGTCCCGATTGGTTACATATTAGGCACTAATCTTCATATTATCGCCATGGACTTTTCGATATACTGCGCGCCGCTAATTTCTTCAGGATACCCGTTGTGATTGATAAGCTTAGAAACGTTGCCATTATTGCCCACGTTGACCATGGCAAGACTACCCTGGTTGACCAGCTGCTGCGCCAGTCTGGCACGCTGGACCGGAAAGAGCTCGAAAACGAGCGTGTAATGGACTCCAACGACCAGGAAAAAGAACGTGGCATTACCATTCTGGCAAAAAACACTGCTCTAAAATGGAAAGACTACGACATCAATATCGTAGACACCCCGGGCCACGCTGACTTTGGTGGTGAAGTAGAGCGTGTAATGAGTATGGTGGACAGTGTGCTGCTGGTGGTGGATTCCATCGACGGCCCCATGCCGCAAACCCGTTTCGTGACTCAGAAAGCTTTCGCAGCGGGCCTGAACCCGATTGTGGTCGTGAACAAAATTGACCGTCCGGGTGCCCGCCCGGATTGGGTGGTGGATCAAGTGTTTGACCTGTTCGACAACCTTGGTGCCACCGATGAACAGCTCGACTTCCCGATAGTCTATGCCAGTGCGCTGAACGGAATCGCCGGCATGGATCATGAGAATCTGGACGACAACATGGACGCTGTGTTCCAGGCCATTGTTGATCATGTGCCAGCGCCTTCGGTTGATCTGGACGGCCCGTTCCAGATGCAGATCTCCCAGCTGGACTACAACAGCTTCCTGGGGGTTATCGGTATCGGTCGTATTATGCGCGGTAAAGTGAAGACCAACACCCCGGTGGTGGCTATCGGTGCCGACGGCAAGAAGCGTAACGGTCGTATCCTGAAGATTATGGGCCACTCCGGCCTGCAGCGTGTGGAAGTTGAGGAAGCCCAGGCTGGCGACATTGTGTGCGTGAGTGGTCTGGACCAGCTGTTCATTTCCGACACCCTGTGTGATCCCTCCAACGTAGAAGCCCTTCCGGCGCTGACCGTTGACGAGCCCACCGTATCCATGACCTTCCAGGTAAATGACTCACCGTTTGCCGGTAAAGAAGGCAAATACGTGACCAGTCGGAATATCAAGGAGCGCCTGGAAAAAGAGTTGCTGCACAACGTAGCGCTGCGGGTTGAAGAAGGCGACTCGGCCGACAAGTTCAAGGTATCCGGCCGTGGTGAACTGCACCTGTCGGTTCTGATCGAGAACATGCGTCGCGAAAACTTCGAGCTGGCCGTGGGCCGGCCGGTGGTGGTCATCAAGGAAGTCGACGGCCAGAAGCAAGAGCCGTACGAAAACGTGATCATCGACATCGAAGAACAGCACCAGGGCCCGATTATGGAGCAGATGGGGCTGCGCAAAGGTGACATGACTAACATGATCCCGGACGGCAAGGGCCGTATCCGCCTGGAATACACCATTCCGGCTCGTGGCCTGATCGGTTTCCGGAACACCTTCCTGACCATGACTTCCGGTACCGGCATCCTGACCTCCACCTTCAGCCACTATGGCCCGGTGAAGATGGGTGACGTAACCAGCCGTCAGAACGGTGTCATCGTTTCCATGGCCACCGGTACTGCGCTGACCTACTCCCTCGAAACTCTGCAGAGCCGAGGCAAGCTGTTCCTGGACCCTGGCCAGGAAATCTATGAAGGCCAGCTCTGCGGTATCCATAGCCGTGACAACGACCTGGTGGTGAACCCCACGAAGGGCAAGAAGCTGGACAACATGCGTGCCTCTGGAAAGGACGAAGTGATCGGCCTGGTGCCGCCCATCAAGTTCACTCTGGAGCAGGCGCTGGAGTTTATCGACGATGATGAACTGGTTGAGGTGACGCCCAAGTCGATTCGTCTGCGCAAGAAGCTCCTGACCGAAAACGAGCGTAAGCGCGCTAACAAGAAGTAATCCCTCAGGGGCCGGGAAATCGTTGTGAGGCGGTAAACGCTTCCGCCTGTTTTTCTGGCCCCTGTATTTTTCTCGCCTGTCTCAGCTAGACTGCCGTTATCCCCGAAACGGAGTTTTTCATGCTGACCCTCTATCCTGAAATCGAGCCTTACGCCCGCCACCGACTGGCGGTGGATCATCCCCATGAGCTGTACCTCGAGGAATCCGGCAATCCGGACGGAATTCCGGTGATTGTCGTTCATGGCGGGCCGGGTGGCGGTTGTGAGGACTACCACCGGCGCTTTTTCGATGCCGAACGTTTCCGGATTATTTTGCTGGATCAGAGGGGCGCCGGACGATCGACCCCGTTGGCCGAGCTGGAGGGTAACAGGACAGACAAACTGGTTGAGGATCTTGAAGCGGTTCGGCATTTTCTCGGCATCGATCGCTGGTTGCTGTTTGGGGGAAGCTGGGGCTCGACGCTAAGTCTGGTTTATGCCGAGACCCACCCTGACCGGGTTCTGGGGTTGGTGTTGCGGGGTATCTTTCTGTGTCGGCCCCGGGATATTCACTGGTTTTATCAGGACGGCGCCAGCCGGGTATTCCCGGATTACTGGCAGGATTACCTTGCCCAGATTCCGGAGGTGGAGCGCGACGATATGGTGGCGGCCTACTACCGGCGCCTGACCAGTGCCAATGAGCTGGAACAGATTCAGGCCGCCAAAGCCTGGTCCATCTGGGAAGGGCGGTGCGCCACTCTGCACCCCAATCCCAAGGTGGTGGAGCATTTTGGGCATCCTCATGTAGCTATCGCGCTGGCCCGGATTGAATGCCACTATTTCATGAATAATTCGTTTCTTGAGCCCGACCAGATCGTGCGTGATGCCTCGCGGCTAAAGGACATTCCGGGCGTGATTGTTCACGGCCGGTATGACATGGTTTGCCCGCTGGATAATGCCCTGGCTCTGAGCAAGGCCTGGCCGGAAGCTGAGCTTCAGATCATTCGTGATGCCGGCCATTCGGCATCCGAGCCAGCGATTGTGGATGCCCTGATGCGGGGCGTTGAGAGTGTGGTTGCCAGAAGTCTTCCCTCAGTTGGCTGAGAATGCGACTTTTTATTGATCTGACAGGGTTGCGGTGGTCTCGCGGGCTCTATACACTTTTCGCGTTTCAGAAATTTAACCTTCGGTGTTACCGCTCAAGGGACTGAATGAAAGGACTGATCCAGCGCGTTTCGGAAGCCAGTGTAGCCGTAGATGGTGAAACGATTGCCCGTATTGGTCCCGGGCTGCTCTTGCTCCTTGGCGTAGAAAGGAACGATACACTGAATGAGGCAAAGGAACTGTGCCGAAAGATCCTCTCCTACCGGGTTTTCCCCGATGAGCAGGGCCGGATGAACGTGAATGTTCAGGATGCCGGTGGCTCATTGCTGGTTGTCCCCCAGTTTACACTTGCTGCTGACACGTCATCTGGCACGCGTCCGGGTTTTTCCCTGGCTGCTGCACCGGAGCTGGCGAACCGGCTTTACGGTGACTTTGTGGCTGAAGCGAGTGGTCTGCTGGGTGCTGGACGTGTGGGTACGGGGGAGTTTGGTGCTGATATGAAAGTGGCGCTGATCAACGATGGTCCGGTTACCTTTATGTTGGAATCTGGCCAGAGAGGGTTGTGCACAAAAATGTGACGCAGTTGCCTGCAGTGCCTCACGAAAGTGCGTGATTTGAGGTATTGTTTTGTGGCCCTCGGCTGAGGAAGCGTTGAGCGTAAGATAACCGGTTGTTTTTCTGATTTTTTTGGTTATCTGGCCCTGAATTTGTTGTGGAAACGGGAGAGGTTGTTAGTCCAGGCTGATCTAACGACAAAGATTGTGAATGCAAATGGGGCTAAAAAATAGCCATTAAAAATTTGCAAAAAATGGAACATTGTATTAAAACAGGTTCATCACGCAGAGCTTTAATAAAGCTATGTAAGTGGTTGAGATCTAAGGCAAGCGTGCTTGTCTTATAAAAAGAAGAAAAGCTGTTCCCACAGGAATGACCGGGGCCAGTCAGATACCCGGCGGGCAGAGCCAAGCGTTGTGCCGGCCAATAAAAATCGGGATTTAGACCCGTCGAAAACCTGAGTTAACTCAAAAAGGAAGACGCAACATGAAAAAAACGATTCTTGCTTCTGCTATCGCAGCTGCAACCTTTTCTGGCGCTGCCATGGCACAGTCTAATCTGTCTGCTGCTGAGCTGGCGGCCAAGATGGACTCCATGCCGAGTGTTTACGGTAACATTCAGTACGCTATCGCTCACGAAAACATTGACGGCGGCGACTCTGAGCTGAGCCACTTTGACAACGGCACCACTCTGGGCGTTAAGCACGACCACGAAATCGCCCCGGGCGTTACCGGTTTCTTCAAGCTGGAGCTCGACGGCTTTGGCGCTGATGAAAAAGACTCTGATGGCGCGAACATCGACGAAGCTTACATCGGTGTTAAGGGTGACAGCTTTGGCCAGGTATGGGTCGGCTCTGACGACTCCATGTACGAGTCTGCGATTGATCAAATCGCAAACTTTTACGAGATCGGCGCAAGCGCTGGCGGTTCTTACAGCACTGGTGAAGGCGACCTGGTTCAGTACCTGTCTCCGTCCTTCGGTGGTCTGACTCTGGGCGCTGCTATTCAGATCAATGGTGACGGCGAGTCTCAGGGTGCTGATAAATCCTACCCGTACCAGCTGGCTGCAATGTATGAAGTTGATGCTCTCGAGCTGGCCTTTGCTATTGACTCCAACGACAATGGCGACGGCAACAACGAGAACACCTACGGTCTGCGCGCCGGTTACAACCTGGATAGCCTGTCTGTTTCTGCAGAATACCAGACTCGTAAAGACGTGAGCGATGTGTTTGGTGTTATGGGTGTTTACACTCTGGGCGCAAACCAGTTCGCACTCTCTTATGAGATGGTTTCTGACGACACAGACGCAGAAGATGACTACAGCATCATCACCCTGCAGGCGCTGCATAACGTATCCGACCACATGTACGTTTACGTAGAAGGTTACCTGCAGTCCAATGATGAAGACTCAATCGATGAGTTCTTTGTTTCTGAGAACGGCTCTCCTGCTGGTGATGAGCGTGCCATCGCAGCCGTTGGCGCTGTTTACTACTTCTGATCAGCTCATAAGCTAGTCAGATAGTGTTGAAAGCCGGTGACAATGTCACCGGCTTTTCTGTTTTTACAGGAAAAGAAATCATCAGGAGCGTTTCAGTGGCCACGGAACTTGAAGTAAAGCTGACCCTTTCAGAATCCGCGCAGTCCCGGGCCTTCGAGTGGCTCAAAGCTCGACCGGGTGCAAGCGAAGGCCCGGTCAAAACACTGGTCAATCGCTACTACGACACCCCGAATGCCGGGTTAAACCAGGCCCGTGCTGCGTTGCGAGTCCGACAGGCCGGTGATCGCTACATCCAGACCTTGAAAACCCAGGGCGAGTTCGTAAACGGAGCCCATCGCCGTCAGGAGTGGGAGTGGGATCTGCCGGGGCCGGATCTGGATCTTGGGCTTTTAGAGCAGACTCCGTTGAGGTCTCAGGTCGACCTTGAGGAGTTGGCGTTGGCATTCGAGACCAACTTCCTGCGGCGCATTATCATGCTGGAACAAGCGGAGTCTGTAATTGAGATTGCTCTGGACTCAGGCGAAGTGGTAGGTGGAAAGCGGGCAAGGCCTCTTCATGAGGTGGAATTTGAGCTGAAAGCGGGAGAGCCCGCAGCGCTGCTTGAAAACGCCCGTGCTCTTGCGCAAGCGGTCCCGGTTTTTCTTAACCTGGTAAGCAAAGCCGAACAAGGTTACTACCTTGCCGGAATCTACCGCCCGTCGCTGGCACTGCCTGCTTCCGGATTCAGCACGGTATCTTTTCTGCATTACGTGAGTCGGGCCTGGTTGACCGGTGACGCGATGTGTTTGCCCGCCAGCGCGCTTGCGGACATTGAGCCGCAGTTGGAAGCGGCCGGACTATTGCCCGTTTGGAGGCCGGTAGCCAAGGCGCTGGAAGCCGGAATTGCGGTGCCGACCCTGGTTGAGCAATGTCCTGAGTTCGGTCAGTTGCAATTAGCGCTCGCTGCCGCCGGCTGACGGGGGCTCTTCAGAGCTGTCGGTGGCGGCTTTCTGGTTTTGCTCATGCATGGTGCGCCACTGCTTCAGAAACTCCCGGTACCGGTCCAGGGCTTCCTCTACTACGGAAACCTCCGGCGTCTCGCTGGAGCGCACCAGAACAATCAGCCCCTTGCCCTCAACCTCGGCGTTGGTGTCCGGGTGGCAGATGACTTCATTGTCGTGATCAATGTAGGCCAGAGCCGTTCCGATGCCGTGGCGGATCAGAGCACTGACAATATCCGCCCAGGTAAGGTCGTCGAGCTTGAGATCATAACGATGGGGATGATCTCGCTCGTAGTTGAACATGTCTTCCAGAACTTTTTCAGAACCTGGGGCGACCACGGAGCGAACCATGATTTCAGGGTAGGTGCGCACGGGGCGAATGGTGGTGCGAACGCCCAGTGCTTTGAATCTGGCACGATTATGGTCGCCGACACACTCAACCGTGGTTCTGCCGCCCAGATTGGATTCGGCCAGTCGATGGGCGATATCGAAGGTCAGGCTGTCTGACATCGGGTCTGATTCATCGGCTGCCAGCACGATGATGTGTTTGGCGCTGCCGGCGTGCACGGATTTCAGAGCCTCCGGGTCATTTCCTGCGCCGTGAAAGTGAACGACGCCGCAGTCGGACAGTTCCGCAGGCAGCCCTCCCGGAAATTGCCGCGTAAGCAGCATTATCGGCACCGTGTGGTACTCAGGGACAGAGCGAATCTGCGAGGCGAATCGCATGAAGTACTGTTCGCCGCCGCTTCGAGGGGTGTTGATGATGACAATGTGGTCTTTCATTTTGTAAATCCAGCGTCCAGTCAGTATGCGTTCTCTGCGGTAGAAACGGTATTCGATGTAATCACTTACGATCAGGGTTAACAGGGTAATGGCAGAGACAAACATCAGTACGATAGTGCTGATGCGGCCCACGGGCGTGACCGGGGAGTAGTCACCATAGCCCACGGTAACCAGTGTCGTCATGGTGAGCCATACGGCTTCAAAGAACGAGAGTGGCTCTGCTGCCCACAGGATAAGAATCTGCGCCGATACCAGTCCCCCGAGGATGGCAAAGAGCCGATTGATCCGACTTCGTATAAGTCCGCCCATAGGGAGGTGGGATTGGGTATGTTCCGGATTCAGAGGGCGTTTATTTCGCATCATGGAGAGCGGGTGCCTGTTCAGTCCTTGGCGAGTTCGTTATACAGTACCTGGAATATATCAGAGAGACAGAGGGTTGCGTTATGTCTGAGCCATGGGCTTCACTGCCGGACGTACTCAAGGAGGAGATTTCCGGATGCTGGCCATCGGTATTCCCGGAGGGGCTGCCAGGCTGGCTGGCCGGTGACCCTGTCTCCGAGGCCGATGCGGCAGAGGCTATTTCCCGTAGCCTGTTTCTCCGGCAAACCCTTGAACGACATCCGGAGCAGATTCAGCCCGCCGTTGCTGCCCGGCCTTTAGCCGAACCAACCACCGAGGCCTGGCTGGCTGATCGCTGGCGCGATTACCTCCAGAACGTTGACTCTGAACCGGCGTTGCATGCGGCACTTCGCCAGTACCGGCGGGAAGTGCAGTTCCGGATTATCTGGCGCGATCTCATGAAGTGGGCCGATCTGCATGAAACCATGACGGCCACCAGTGCCTTTGCGGATACCGCCATCGATGGTGCCTTGAATTGGCTTTACGAGCGAGCCTGTGAAGAGTTCGGTACTCCAATGGGCGATGATCCGGTAACAGGGCAAGAGGCACCCCAGAAAATGGTGGTGCTTGGAATGGGCAAGCTTGGCGGCCGGGAGCTGAACGTTTCCTCGGATATCGATCTGATTTTTGCGTTTCCCTCGAAAGGCGAAACCCATGGCGGCCGGCGTGCTCTGGATAATCAGCAGTTCTTTATCCGGCTTGGCCAAAGGCTGATTCAGGCGCTGGACCAGATTACCGCCGATGGTTTCGTGTTTCGGGTGGATATGCGCTTGAGGCCATATGGCCAGAGTGGTGCGCTCGCCCTGAGCTTCGCCGCCCTGGAAACCTATTACCAGGATCAGGGGCGCGACTGGGAGCGTTATGCCATGGTCAAGGCCCGCGTCGTGGCGGGCGACCAGCGCGCCGGTGAGGTGCTGATGGCTAGCCTCAAACCCTTCGTTTACCGCAAATACATTGATTTCAGCGCCTTTGAATCGCTTCGCAGCATGAAAGAAATGATCAGCCGGGAAGTTCGCCGGAAGGGGCTGGAGAACAATATCAAGCTCGGCAGTGGTGGCATTCGGGAAATTGAGTTTGTGGTGCAGGCGTTCCAGTTAATCCGCGGCGGGCGTGATCGGGAGCTGCAACAGCGTGAGTTGCTACAGATCTTGAAGGAGCTGGAGGAACTGGAGTTGCTCCCGTCCCGGGTGGTCGGTGAGCTGAGGGGCGCCTATGTGTTCCTTCGCAATCTGGAACATGCCCTTCAGGGTATGGAAGACAAACAGACTCAGGTTCTGCCTGAGGATGCGCTGTCCTGCGCTCGGGTTGCGAGGATTATGGGCTTCGATAGCTGGGAAGACTGCCTGTCTGCGCTGGATGAACATCGAAGCCGGGTGGCTCGTCATTTTGCGGATATCATCGCCACGGAAGATCAGGATGACGCCGATGAGGGTGGTGTCGACGATGGCTGCTACGAGCTGTGGCTGGCGGAAATGGATGAAGCCAGTGCCCTGGGCTGGCTGGAGCAAAGCGGATTCGAGGACCCGGATGGCAGCTATAAGCGCCTGACCAGCCTGCGCGACAGCCGCACCGTGCAGACTCTGCAGACCCAGGGGCGTAAGCGGCTCAATCAGTTTGTGCCGCTCCTGATTAACGCCCTGATGGATGTGGAGAATCCTTCGGAAACGCTGGACCGTGTGCTGCAACTGGTTGAAGCCATTCTGCGCAGAACCGCCTATATGGTTCTGTTGATGGAAAATCCCGGAGCCATGACGCAGTTGGTGCGGCTGTGTAGTGAAAGCCCCTGGATTGCGCGCCTGCTGGCGGATACGCCGTTGCTCCTGGACGAACTTTTGAATGCGGAGAGCCTATACAGTCCGCCGGCCAAGGAGGAGTTGCAGGATGATTTGCGTCAGCAAATGCTGCGGATTCCGTATGAAGATCTGGAAGAGCAGATGGAGGCTCTGCGTTACTTCAAGAAGGCCCATGTGTTGAGGGTGGCGGCCTCAGAGCTGAAGGGCACGCTGCCGCTGATGAAAGTGAGTGATTACCTGACCTGGATCGCCGAGGTGGTGCTGGATCATGTGGTGGATGTGGCATTCTCGAATCTGGTCAGCCGGCACGGTTACCCGCGGCGGGCCGATGGCTCCGCCTGTGATACCGATTTCGCCATCATCGGTTACGGCAAGCTCGGCGGTATCGAGCTGGGCTACACCTCAGATCTGGATCTGGTGTTTGTGCATCAGGCTGATCCTCAACTGGCCACCGATGGCGACAAGCCTATTGATAACGCCGTGTTCTATACCCGTCTCGGCCAGCGAATCGTGCACATTCTCAGTACCCAGACACCCTCCGGGCAGCTCTACGAAGTGGATATGCGATTGCGCCCGTCGGGTAACTCCGGCTTGCTGGTAAGTACCTTGCAGGCGTTCGAGAAATACCAGCAGGAGGATGCCTGGACCTGGGAGCATCAGGCGCTGGCCCGCGCCAGGGGAGTGGCTGGCTGTGACGATACGCTCAAAGCGTTCGAGGATATTCGCCACCAGATACTGTGCCGACAACGGGACAAGGCGTCGCTTCGGCAGGAGGTGGTCGACATGCGTGAGAAAATGCGCAGCAACCTCGGGACGCCCGCAGCCCGGCAGAATGACGTTTTCCACATCAAGCATGACAACGGTGGCATCGTAGATGTCGAGTTCATGGTGCAGTACCTGATGCTGGCTTGGTGCCCGGAACACCCGGAGCTGACCCAGTGGAGTGATAACATCCGCCAACTGGAAGAATTGGGCCGCGCAGGCGTTTTGCCAGTTGACGACACTGAGCGGCTACGGGAGGTGTTCATCACACTGCGCTCCACCATCCACCGGAGAGCTTTGCAGAATCTCAACAGCCAGGTCGAGGGCGGAGCCTTCATAGAAGAGCGTGACTACATCCAAAGTATGTGGAAAAAAGTCATGGCTGAGTAGCAAGCTAAATTTATTTCAGGCGGCGTTTGCTGCTAGAATGCCAGTTCCCCGAAAACCGCTTACTCAGGAGCAGAACAGAATGTCGATGGCTGATCGCGATGGCCTTATCTGGCTGGATGGTGAAATGGTTCCCTGGCGGGAAGCCAAAACCCACGTCCTCACCCACACCCTGCACTACGGCCTGGGTTGCTTTGAAGGTGTGCGTGCCTACAACACCGCGAATGGCCCGGCGATTTTCCGCCTGAAAGAACATACTGATCGTCTGTTCCGTTCAGCGCACATCCTGAACATGAAAATGCCGTTCTCAAAGGATGAGATCAACGAGGCCCAGCGAGCAGCGGTGCGGGAAAACAATCTCGATGAGGCCTATCTTCGCCCGATGGCATTTCTGGGCTCTGAGGGCATGGGTCTGCGTGCCGACAATCTGAAGGTGCATGTGATGGTTGCGGCCTGGAGCTGGCCGTCTTACATGTCTCCGGAAGCGAAGGAGCTGGGCATCAAGGTGCGCACCTCGTCCTACACTCGCCACCATGTAAACATCACCATGTGCAAGGCGAAGGCCAACGGTAACTACATCAATTCCATGCTGGCCCTGAATGAAGCCATCTCCGGTGGTGCCGAGGAAGCGCTGCTGCTGGATAACGAGGGCTACGTGGCGGAAGGTTCCGGTGAGAATATCTTTATCGTGCGTGATGGTGTATTGCACACCCCCGAGCTGACTTCCTGCCTGGAAGGTATCACCCGTGCCACTATCATTGACTTTGCCCGAGACCTTGGTCTGCAGGTCAAAGAGCGCCGCATTACCCGCGATGAGGTGTACGTTGCTGAGGAAGCGTTCTTTACTGGCACGGCTGCCGAAGTGCTGCCTATCCGCGAACTGGATGGTCGCCAGATTGGTGAAGGTAAGCGCGGACCCGTTACCGAGAAGCTGCAGAGCATGTATTTTGATGCGGTGAAGGGGAAGCTGGACAAGCACTCAGAGTGGTTGAGCCACGTAAAAGGCTGATCCAGCCAGTATCTGTATGAAGTGGCCGCCGGCGCTGAACAGGCCCCGGCGGCCTTGTTATTTGGAATCCACGAGCAAGCAGGACGAGACAATGGCAGACGTAATCAAGGTTCCCGTTTCCTTTGGTGAGGTGCTGGACAAGATCACCATCCTCGAAATCAAATCCGAGCGCATCAAGGACGAAGAAAAGGTCAGGAATGTTCGCCTTGAACTGGAAGAGCTCAGCAAGACCTGGGATGAAGCCGTGGCCGACAAAGCCGATGATATCGCCGATCTGCGTAAGCAGCTCAAATCGGTTAACGAGGAGCTTTGGGTGATTGAGGACGACATCCGCGACCAGGAAGCGGAGCAGGACTTTGGTCCCCGCTTTATTGAGCTGGCACGCGCTGTTTATGTCACGAATGACAAGCGTGCGGCCATCAAAAAAGAAGTGAACCTGGCTCTGGGGTCACGTTTTGTGGAAGAGAAGTCTTATCAGGACTATACCGCACGGAAATAATCCCTTTTCCGAATGCATCCGCCCCTGAGGGGCGGGTGCGGCTACCCTGAATGCTCCGCGACCCATCGGTCGAGCATGGTCGTTACATCGTCCACCGATACCAGTTCCATCGCCCCTTCAAATTCTGCCTTGGCGCCCCAGCGGGCCTCTTCAACGGTTTTTCCCGTGAATTGCTTCAGGGCTTCCGGATAGCGGTTTACACACCATTTCAGCGAACTGTATGGCCCTGAGCGGTTAGGATTGCTGGCAGCGAATAGTCCGAGTACATCAGTTCCGACGGCGCTGGCAATGTGCGCCGGGCCCGTGTCGGGGGCCACAACCAGCTCGGCATGGCTCATCAGAGCAGTCAGCTGTTTCAGAGTGTCCTGGCCACAGATGTTGTGAACCGGGTGTTTCATGGCGCTTTCGATAGCCTCGCAGTATTCTTTCTCGAACGGTGCGGGGCTGCCCACCAGAATGACCTTCATGCCATGAGTTTCAATGGCGTAATCGGCCAGTTGAGCATAGCGTTCAGCGGGCCAGTTGCGCAGTGTATGGCTGGCGCAGGGGCTGATGACCAGGTTCTTCCTGTCCTTGGCCAGATGGCCATGAGCAAATTCGTGATCGGCGTCAGAGAGCGGAATAGCCCAGCGGGGAGGCGCGGCCTTGAGCCCCAGTGGTTCCAGAAAGCTTGCCAGACAGTCCCTGACATGCTGATGCGGTGCGGGTGCGATGCGCCGATTGATAAACAGGCTGTGGAGGTCTTTACTCCGGGCCTTGTCGTAGCCGATTTTGACTTGTGCCGGGATGCAGGCCGCCGCCAGGTTTGCTCGGAAAGCGACCTGCATGTGTAGCAGAGCGTCAAATTTGCGGCCTTTCATTTTCCGGCGAAGCTCCGCGTAGCCTGCTCGGCCGGCCTTCTTGTCAAAAATGATGAACTCGACACCGGGCAGGTCGCCAATCAGTTTTGCCTCGATTTTGCCGATTACCCAGGTGACTTTTACGTTGGGGAGTTGTTCCTGAAGGCTCAACACCACGGGGATGACATGGGTAACATCGCCAATGGCTGACAGGCGCAGGATGCAGATTGAGTTGATCAAGTTACTGTCCGTTTCCAATCTTTAACTGCTGGATGTGGAGCCGGGCTGGGCTCATTGGTAAACTTGGTGCCATCTTATCCTACTGATGGGGCTGGGGTCTTCCTCAGAATCTGCAGAAGATGCCGGCTACCAGGTTGATCCATGCTTATTGTTAATCCTGCCTACCCCTCTATTACAGAAAACATGTTGGTACCCGGGTATTGGGGAGAACTTGCCCGTCCTGTGTCGGTGGGGGGGCGGGGAGGCGCCTGGTTTGTCACCACCGAGTTTGGTGACATGGTTCTGCGTGAGTATCGTCGCGGCGGCATGGCTGCTCGGATTTCTGCGAAGAGCTACTTTTACACCGGATGGCACGAGACCCGAAGCTACAAAGAGTTCAGCGTTCTTGAAGCACTCTTCCGCAAAGGTTTGCCCGTTCCTGAACCGGTTGCTGCGAGGGCTGTTCGACATGGAATCGTCTATCAGGCAGATATTTTACTGCGACGAATCATTGGGGCGGTTCCCTGGCCAGAAGCTACCAACATGGCGGATGAGGGCCTGTGGTTTGATATCGGGAAAACGATTCGTCGCTTTCACGATGCCGGATTGAATCACGTTGATCTGAATTGCGATAACATTCTGATCGGTAACGGGCGTGTGTATCTGATCGATTTCGATAAATGTGATATCCGGGGCTCGGAGCCTGGTGGCGTAACCGAGTGGAAGCTAAAGAATCTGGCTCGCCTGCGTCGTTCTCTGGTCAAGCGCATGGGAGGTGTTGACATAGAGACGCTATGGCAGCCGCTCATGGAAGGGTATCACGGGGTGTCTCGTCAGGGGGCAATGCAGTCGCAGGGATAGCGTGTTGTTAATAACAAAGCCGGAGTTTCCGACCGGAAAACGCTAAAAGACTGGGAAAATAGTTCTAATGAAGAGCCTATCTGTAAAAGGCACAAGTGGAGAAGCGATTGTCAGTCCGCCAGGGTGGCTGTTTTTGTTGCTCTCATTGCTGGCAGTCCTTTATTCCGTGCTCCCTCTTACGTTTTGGCGGTTGCCGAATGCAGTGGAAATACTGTTCGCGGTCTTTGGGCTCTACGTGTTTTTCCGATATGCCAGGGGCATCCGTTGGAGTCTGCCCGTAAAACTGTTTGCTGCGGCAATCGTTATAGCGACTCTTAGCTGGGCAGGAATGGTGCTCGATCACCCAGACCTGGCGCGTTCAGGCCCGTCTCTGGAAGACGTCCTGGACAAGTTCATGTTTCTGTTCCTGGCTTGCGTGCTGGCGGGAAATCATCATCGCATTCAGGCCTATCTCATTACCTTTGGCATTTTCGTATTGGTCATGCCTTGGCTATCGGGTGACGGTTTTTCTGAGATTGCGAGCGGGTTGGGTGGCGTTCGAGCAGAGTTTGGGATCAACCCCATTCGTTCAGGCTTGCTGTTTGGTGCTGTCGCGCTCGGTCTGATCTGTTTTGGCTATCGGTTCGTCTTGCGTCCCGGGCTATCCATTGTTCGCCTCATTGTCTGGTTGTTATTGCTGTTGTTTGCTCTCACGATGCTGTTTATTACTCAGTCAAGGACGGCCATGGTCGCTTTGGTACCGGGCTTGTTGATGGCTTTCCTGCTGCTGATGGCCTTTTCGAGGGTGGCGCGGCGTACCAAGTTGTACATTGCCGGGGGCGCTGTTGCGGCACTGGTGTTATCGGTTTTATTGAGTTTGGCGTTGGGGCTCTCCAATCTGATAGAGGATCGTTTTGGCCAAGAGGCTGAACTCGTGTCTCAAGTCATTGAGGGAGATCTGGATGAAATACCGAAGTCCAGTTGGGGCTTGAGGCTGTTGTTCATCTCAGAGGCTTTTGATGGAATCAGTGAGAGGCCATTGACTGGCTGGGGCTACAGGGCCGGTGAAATCGTTCTCGATACCCCTGAACTCCGGCAAGGCGATGGAGGCGTGTTCAGCCAGGTGCACAACAGTTATCTGGAGGCAGCCCTGCGCTATGGTATCGGCGGGCTTATCGTAGTGCTTGGTCTTTTCGCCTGGGCGGTCGTAGGGATTTTGCGTTGTTGGCGGCACCGTCAGATGCCATTGGACATGATGATTTTTCTGGGGGCAACGTTCAGCTATTTCATGGTGGCCAATCTGTTCGATGGGTTACTGTTCCAAACTGAGGGTGTCCTGATGTTCAATGTCCTTATGGGCGTTGCTGCATCGTACATTTTCCAAGATATGCAATTGAGCGCCCGGGAACCCGAGAGGCATATATGACCGTGATTAAACTGGATTGCACGCTAAGGGATGGTGGTTATTACAATAGCTGGAATTTTGGCGCTGATCTGGCTCAGCGATACCTTGATGCAATGGATGCCGCCGGAATAGATGTGGTGGAAATCGGGCTACGTTCACTCAAAAACGAAGGCTTTAAAGGGGCTTTTGCATTCTCCAGGGATGAATATCTGGCTGGTTTGAACCTCCCGGAAGGCCTCGACATCGGGGTCATGGTGAATGCCAGTGAGCTGGTGGGGGAGAACCTCGAAGCGCGCCTCCAGGCGTTGTTTCCGCAACAGGCTTCGGTTTCTCCAGTCTCCTTGGTACGCGTTGCCTGTCATGTCCATGAGTTTGCCGAAGCTCTCCAGGCCACGCCTTGGCTGAAGGCGCGAGGGTACCGGGTTGGTTTTAACCTGATGCAGGTGGCGGACCGTTCTCAGGAAGAAATCCGGAATCTTGCACGCGAAGCCGAGAATTGGCAGCCGGATGTTTTGTATTTTGCTGACAGTATGGGGGGCATGACTCCGGAGCAAACCGGCACCATCATCGACTGGATTCGTCAGGAATGGACCGGCCCGTTGGGCATTCACACCCACGATAATCTGGGGCGGGCATTGCAAAATACATTGGCAGCCCTGGATAAAGGAGTGTCCTGGGTTGACTCAACGGTAACGGGTATGGGGCGTGGGCCGGGAAATGCCCGCACTGAAGAACTGATCATTGAGCTCAGTGAGCGAACGGGACGGCCATGTAACCTGATTCCGTTAATGAGTCTGATCCGAACAGATTTCCGCCCTATGCAACAACAATTTGGGTGGGGGACCAATCCATATTACTTTCTGGCCGGAAAGTACGGGATCCATCCGTCTTTTATTCAAGAGATGTTGGCAGATTCCCGCTACGTAGAGGAAGACCTGCTGGCGGTCATTGAACACTTGCGGCATGAGGGTGGCAAAAAATTCAGCCGCGATGCTCTGGACTCTGCACGACACGGTTTACACCGTGAGACGCATGGTTGCTGGGCACCTTCAGAGCTACTGCAAGGAAGAGAGGTGTTGCTGCTTGGCTCAGGGCCTGGCGCGCGGGAGCACCGTCTGGCTCTGGAACAGTACATCACCCGAGAGGCTCCGGTTGTGGTCGCATTGAATACTCAGACCGCTATCAATCCCTCAATGATAGATGTCCGAGTCGCCTGCCATCCGGTACGCTTGCTTGCCGATGCGGAGGTTCATGCCGAGCTTCCCCAGCCACTGATTACTCCGGTCGGTGCCCTTTCCGAGGATGTGCGTGCCCGGCTCGATGGCAAGCAACTGTTGGATTTCGGCATGCAAGTCGTGCGCGGCAACTTCAGTTTCGAGACGACGCAGTGTACACAGCCGACGTCACTGGTCATTGCCTACGCTTTGTCGGTCGCTACGAGCGGAAACGCCAGCAGAATTCTCATGGCCGGCTTTGATGGCTTTGGAGCCGATGACCCGCGTACGGCAGAAATGCATTCGTTATTGGCAATGTATCAGCAGCATCCCCAAGCTTTGCCGCTTTTGGCTGTAACGCCCACAAGGTATTCGGTGCCGGTACGTTCGATTTATGGTATGTGAGGGCTTAATGAGAACCGTAGTAGTGATCCCCGCAAGATTCAGCTCCAGCCGTTATCCCGGCAAACCGCTGGTTGAGCTGCTTGGAAGGCCAATGATCCTCTGGGTAGCGGATGTCGCGGCCAAAGCCGTAACTGCTGAGAACGTATACGTGGCTACTGAAGACCAGCGTATAGCTTCAGTCGTTACAGCCGCAGGATATAATGCCGTAATGACAAGCTCCAATGCACTGACCGGTACGGATCGTCTGGCCGAAGCTGCTGAGAAGATTGATGCTGACATATACATCAATGTGCAAGGTGATGAACCGTTGGTGGATGCAGGAGACATAATCAAAATCGCGGATTGTAAACAAGCAAACATGGACATGGTCGTTAATGGTTTTAGCTGGTTGTCCAATCTGGAAGATCCTGCGAACGTCAATATTCCGAAAGTGATCACTACCGAGTCGAACCGCCTGGTATATATGTCTCGCACACCCTTGCCGGGTTTCAAGGATGCTGCCAACAAGCCCGAGGGCTATCGGAAGCAGGTATGCATCTACGCATTTACCAAAGAGGAGCTCGAGCGGTTTGCCAGATTTGGCCGAAAAAGCGTTCTGGAGCAGAGTGAAGATATTGAGATTCTGCGTTTTCTGGAGCTTGAGACAGACGTACTGATGGTTGAGACACGTCCTGGCAGTCTGGCTGTTGATGTGCCCGAAGACGTCGCTCCAGTTGAAGCAGCCTTGCGCGCCAGGCAGCATTGAGATTGTGATACCTGTAACCGAGCATTTGGCCAGTCCGCGTCCTGACGCTGATAACCCTAAATTGCCAAAGGCGCTTCGCCATCGAGTGAAGCGTGCACGAGCTCTATTGATCCTCGCCGCCAAGCTGCGCTTGCCAATGCGCCAGAGACTGGCCGATAGAATGTGGCGCGCAGCCAAGCCCCATTATCTTGCTAGCCCTTTGTTGTCATATGGTTTGTCGTCTGATGCCGAGAATCCCGGGGCCAGATCCTGGCAAGAGCTGAAGCTTCTGGGTTATGTTTTTTCATGTTATGAACAGCATGAAGCCTATGAACATTTGCTTGAGGCCTTCGACTCGGTAAAACCCGTCAGCGCAGAGCAAGAGACAGAAAAGGCCAGCTTTATTGGCAGCGGTAGTGGCGACTCGACGTTGAACTGCTATCGGGCGTTGAAGGTCACCGGTCAAGCGGATGTCGATGCCTGGCAATTCGAAAAGGTTTATCGGCGTCGCGATAATGATGATCTTGAGCGAGTTAAGGCCCTGAACGCTTTTTTCGGGCCATCTCTCTCATCCGGTGAGCTATTCATGCCACGAATCATGGAAATACGCGAAGGCAGTGAACTGGCGATCATTTATTCCAGGCTGACTCCTGGAACCCGTATTTCCAAGAGTCGGGCAGTCGTTGCCGGAGGCGCAGCAGTGAGAATGCTGATGGATTTGTCCGTACAGACGGTGCCTCCGGACTCTGTGCTTCGGCGTCCGCACCCTCAGTTTATTAACGCCCATACGATTACAAGAGACTGGATTGCAGGAACGGCGCCGCAACACTTGTCGGAGTTTGATGCGATCACCGATTGGGTAGAGCAGAATTGTCCGCGCTTTCTGGCTCATGGAGATCTTCATCGCAAAAATATCCTGGCCTCCGGAGCTATGTTGGACTGGGATTCGTGCGGTATTTACCCCATTGGTTACGACCCGGGGCTGATATTGGCACGAGGATTTGGTGGCCGGACGGTTGATGATCTGGAGTCGGACTTGATCAGCCATTTCGGGGGGAAAGAGGATAACCGGATTCTGGTGAGTGCCGGCCTTTTCTATACTCTGGTGTTCGGCGTGGGTAAACGATCAGTCTTAGGGGATAGTCTCTTGTCGTCCCTGCTGACGCGGGTACTGGATCGTATGGAGATAACGGAATGCTGATTGATGGATGGCTGTACAGTAGAAAACGCAAACAACGTTGGTGGCGGTTTTTACAACTACAAGAAGTCTACCAGTCGGCGCAGTCCGCTGCTGAGCCCGAAAAGCTGCTTGAGCGTTGCTTCAGGAAACTTGGCTATCCCGCACCTGAACAGGAGCTCGTCTTTATTTGGCGGCAGTGGATTGCCTTGGGGGCTGCTCGAAAGCCTGTATTATCGGAAGATGACATAACGTCGCTGGAGTCCTCGGTGCAGGCACTGAGTTGTCACAGCATGCCGTTTTTGGCGTGGCTGGATCTGTGTCGCTTAGCTATCGGAGTCGGGCTGTACGGGCTTGCTCAGCGATTCAGGCAGCAAGCGATTTTATGCGGTGCCTCTATCGCTGATGATGCAGGGGCCAAGGTTCCGACAACGGCAGAGTTGGCCTGCGGGATGTATTGCTGTCTGGAGTTGCAGGATTATGTCCGCGCTGAGGAGTTGATCGTACGGCTGGAACATTCTGATCTATCCCGTGAAAAGCTTCGACAGGTTCGCTGGCTCTTTGACCTTTTATCTGGCAAACGGCCGTCTCAGGCCATTGGTGATAGTTCCGGGGCGGATGAGCTGGATCAGGCATTTGGCGATTATGTCTTCGGGCGGGAACTGGCGCTGGTAGGGCCAGTGCCGGTCACCGTAGCGCAAGGGCCAGAGATTGATGGGTTTGATCGAGTAGTAAAGTTTAGCTATCAGGGCGGGGATAAAGGCCGTGATAGCGAGACTCAGGGGAAGCGTATTGACGTCAGCTACTATAACAACACTCAGGCCGAGCGTTTGGCAGATGGTCCTTATGCTGAGGTGCTCGCTCAAATGGACTGGGGGGTGTGTATTAATCGCAAAGGACGCAGCCGTTTCCCGTCTGGTGAGCGAAAACTTCGACAACTGGAATCCCTGCAATGGCTATTGCCGGATACTCACCTGAATGCAGGCCCCGACGCTATGCTGGACCTTTTGCGCTTTAATCCGTCCTATATCAAGGTGTTCAATACCGACTTAATGCTTTCTGCAGGGCGTTACGCCGGCTATAGGGCGCCTGGTGCAAAGCCCATTCAGTACACCCGGTCCTTTATCAAGACCCATGATCCAATACTGCAGTATAAGGTCATCAATCGTTTATGGGAGCTTGGTTACATTCGGGGAGATGACCGCTTCGAAGATGTCATGGAAATGGGGCTTGATGGCTACCTGAAAAGTTTACAGCGAGTGCACGGGGCTGATGAGCAAGCACTTCTTTAGGGCGCTTAGCCGCGATTTTTATAATCGTTTGAAATACGGCCCGATGGCTCCTCAATATGGCGAGAGAATTGACGTTCCTGCTCGTGAATGTCTGGAGTATCTTCCATCGAGCCTTTTATACAGAACGTTTTCCACGCGCTTACGTCAAGGGTCTGGTCGGGTTGTACACCGTTGGCCGGATGCGGGCGTCATGCCGGTGATTGAGCATCCGAAGGTGCGGTACTGTTATCGTCACTGGGTGGATGGTGAGTCGTGGCAGCAAGCCGGAGCCTATGACTACCTGATGGAGCGAATATCAGGATCGCAAAGCGGTCGTTTTGATGGTTGTTCGAATCTGTCGGATGTAAAACAGCGCTACGAGAGGCTGGACCGTATATTTGAAAGCATCAGTGCCAGCGGTCAATTGTTGGCCCAGGGTCAGCTCACCCCCGGCAATTTCCGGGAGGTTGGCGGTGTCCAGATTCACCTGGGGCCGGGCGGTCAGCCTGTTTTCAGCGGTGCGGGGGCACATCGATTCGCCATGGCCAGGATTCTGGACCTGGTTATTCCGGCACAGATTGGTGTCGTACACCAAGATGCACTCTCAATCTTGCAACAGTTTCGACACGGATAGGTTATGTCAGCTGGCATTGATACCACTAGGGCGTGTGCCGCGCACGAGTTCAGGGTCGAAGATTGGATGTTGCTCTCAAGGTTGTCCGAGGACGACGCCAAAGCTCTGTGGGCAGCGGTACTGGATGGTAGCCTGGAGCGCCCTCAAGTTTTCCGGGATAACTGGCGCACATTAAGTGCCCGTGTCGTGTTCAGGGGCGAAGATTTGTTGCTGAAGATCCCCCGTGCGCGCAACAAACGTCGATGGGAGCGATTACTGACTTTTTTTCGAGGCAGTGATGCTGCCAGACATTTCCGGCATTTGCTGTTGATGAAAGACCTCGGGTTTTGTGCGCCGGTGCCGGTATTGGCTGCCGAACGAAAGCTGCATGGCTCTGTGATCGACTCGTTTGTCATCTATCGTTATCTTGAGGGGCGTCCTGCCTCTGCAAACGATGGCGGTGCGGTGTTATCACAGCTGTTGGCTTTGCATGAAAAGGGATATTTAAGGAACGATCCCCAGCTCGCCAATTTTCTTATCAGTGAGGGCAGGGTTCACTTTATTGATTTCAGATTGAAGAAACCCTTTCTATTTGGAACTCTGGCCCGATATCGCGAACTGAATCGTTTTCTTACCAGCGCAGGCCTCCCAGACGCTCAATTGCCAGCGTCTGTCAGGCGTTCTGCCTGGTTTCTTTTGGCAAGGTGGCTGGAGCAGGGCAGTGTTCGGTTCCGGCAATGGAAAAAGTCCCGCCGTCGCAGAAAATCGCCCCGTCAGTGAGCGGTGTCTGGACTATCGATGTCATTACTCTATAAGAGGAAGTTTGGTGTTGGATTATCGTACCTGGGTATTCGACTGTGACGGCGTATTGCTGGATTCAAATTCAGTAAAAACCACGGCTTTCTATCGTGCTGCTGAGCCTTATGGAGAGGATAGTGCTGCGACTCTGGTGGCGTATCATATGGCTAACGGGGGCATTTCGCGTTACGTAAAGTTTCAGCACTTTCTGACCGATATAGTAGGGCAGGACCGCGTTGAGCCCGAGGAGCTTGAAGTATTGCTGGAGACCTATGCGAGCCACGTACGCGAAGGCCTGTTGAAATGCCAGGTGGCGCCCAGGCTCGATGAACTCCGTCGATTAACGCAAGGTGCCGGCTGGATGGTCGTCTCCGGAGGCGACCAGGAGGAGTTGCGCTGGGTATTTGCCAAGCGTGGACTGGACGAGCTTTTTGACCTTGGCATATTTGGTAGCCCCGATACCAAAGACGAAATTCTGAGCAGATCTATTAATGCCGGCTTGATACAGGCGCCCGGGGTTTTTGTAGGGGACAGCCGTTACGATATCGAAGCCGCGAGCCGTGCAGGCCTCGACTTTATATTTGTTCGCGCATGGAGCGAGTCGACTTTTGATTTTTCATCTGCCCGGTATCAGTTGGAATCGATATCGGATATTGTCGACCAGTTAGCGCAGCAGTAGCGTCAAGGTGTACGAAGGAATGCCTCAACAACCACTGCGCTACGAAAAGGTGCCAGCCACTCCGGCTTCACCATAACGGGTAACTGATGCGTTATGTCTGACAGCCTATTGGCCAGCCCCTCTACGGTTCTCGGCGTCAGGTAGGCTTCGAGATCCCCCCGGAATACGTCGCGAACGCCACCGCGGCTTTCGACCGCCATGATCGGTGTGCCACAGGCCAGGGCTTCGGTCAGCACAATTCCCAGGCCTTCGTATTCAGAAGCGAGCACAAAGAGGTCGGCGTTTTTCATCCAGGGATAGGGATTCTTACGCTTGCCTGCAAATAACACTCGGTCGTGGATGCCAAGTTCTCTGGCCTTGGCTTCGAGCTCGCTGCGCAGAGGCCCTTCTCCGACAATCACAAGTTTGTGGCTGATTCCTGACCGGGCATAGGCTTCCAACAGCAGCGCATGGCCCTTCTGGGGCACCAGGCGCGCCACATTCAGAATGTAGGGTGCGGTGGGAATATCTGGATCGGCCTCGCCAGCCAGTGTCTCGATCTGTCTGATCGGACAAGGGTTGGTAATTACCCGAAGGCTGGCAGGCTGAATGCTGCCCTTTTCGAAGGCCTCAAGGGCCGAGTCCATGACGCCGGAAGACACGCAGGCCAGGTGGCGGCGGTGGAACACCAGCTTCCACTCCAGCTTTTTCTGCCAGAGTGGCCGGTCGTAATGAATGACGTTTTCAAGAACGTAGACACAACGCTCATCCCGAAACGACCAGAAATATTTGAAGGTGCCCAGTCCACGGAAAATGATTCGGTCGAACCGGCCGTGCTGTTTTTCCAGGGAGTGGATGTGGCGTTTGAGAAGCCAGCCACTGAGCCAGCCAACCCACATGAAGTGGGAGCGTGGGAGCAGGACGCCAAGCAGCAGCCGGGATAACAGAAATACCGGAATGCCAATAATCGACTTCATCAAGGCTTGAAACTGATCAAAGTAATGCAGTTTCACGCCCGGATTGGCTGGCGCCAGGTCATTGGGGTGATTCCGGCAAGAAAGCAGATGGCTTTCATGGCCTTCCTCAGCAAAGGCATCGGCCAGATTGACCGCGACGCGCTCCATACCGCCCATTTTCAGACTGTGGATAACAACCAGTGTTCTCATGCGGGTTGCTTCTTCTTGATGCCATTTTCTGCCCAGAAGGTCTTGTTATCCTTCACGGCTTTCCGGATGGCCCGGTTTCTGGCCCAGATTTCGGGTTTTGAATAGCCCCGGGCATGATCCAGATGCAGGCACACCGTGCTGTATCGAATCTGCATGGATTTGTGGCCATAGTTCCACAGACGCTCTCCCAGCTCGCGGTCCAGGCCACCATACTGCATGTCTTCGTTGAAACCGTTCACCGCAATCAGATCTTTGGTCCAGGTGGAGCTGTTCATGCCATTCCAGCTTGCGGCTGCCGGGGTAATCCGGTTCATAAAACGACGGAATCCTCGGGAAGAGGAAAGCTTCCAGAGTTTGTGGTTTTTGGGTTGGCCGTGGGCAACCAGCCACTGGGGCTTGAAGATGTCACCGGAGCGAATGTCATTGTCGGTGATGGCCTCGGATACCGGCATGGTCAGCTTGATGTAACCGCCGGAAAGAAAGCAACCGGGCCGGGCCAGATCGTGATGGGTCTGAATGAAATCCGGTTCGGGAATGCAGTCGCCGTCGGTAAAAATCAGGTAGTCGCATTTGGTTTCACGGATGGCTTTGTTGAGAATCTGACACTTTCGGAACCCGTCGTCTTCGTGCCATACGTGGTCGATCGTGAGAATGCCGCGAGCTTTGAAGGTATCAATCAGTTCTTTTGTCTCATCGGTCGAACCATCGTCCGCAATAATGACACGGAATGACCTGAAGCTCTGGCATTCATAGCCTGTGAGTACTTTGCCCAGCCAGAGGGGGGAGTTGTAGGTGGTAATCACCACGCCGATGGAATTTGGAGACATAAGATACAAGTGCCCGAGCCGTCAGATTGAAACGGGCCCTAGTATACACTTGCTCCGGCCTGGATGCCTGTCAGGGGTTTTTCAGATCTGCCCGGACAACCTCAGATAACGATCGATAACCAGAAGCGAGATCAGCCGCTCATGGTTGTGATTACTGAACCTCGCCGCATGTTGTCGGGCGTTTGTGATAATGCGTTTTGCTTCCGACGGATGCTCACGGTAGTAGGTGACCTTCTGCTCAAGATCGGAAAAATCATCCTTGAGCTGGACGTAGTGGATGTCTGGCTGCAGGGTGCCTTCCATAAACCAGGTTTCAAATCTCGGCTGCCGCATCAGGCAAAGCGAGTTCGATGCCATGATCCATTTCAGGTTAGTGGCAACGTCGATGCCTTCCACGCTAACGATGAACTGATGCTTGAGTTGCTCCGGGATGGTCATGAAAGGCTTGTGATAGGCCTGCAATGCGGGCTCTTTGTGGCGCACACATCCGATATCGCAAAGTTGGCTGTCGGCCCATTTTCGGGCGAAAGCAATGCGTTCCGGGTGATTGGATTTTCCCCGCCAGACAGCCGTAGGGTGTTTATCTTCGAAGGTGAGCTTATCTTCGACCTTGACGTAGTGGCGAACAGTATTGAGTTTCAGGAGCACGGAGTGCGCGTTGGTGTCGCCAGCGGTGATCGGCCGGCTCTTCACGAAACGGGGATGCTCGGGTATGAGGGTAACATCGCCTAACTGATAGGCAACCCTGGCGTCTCGTGGAAAGTAACGGATCACGTTACGAAGATCAAAGTAATAGGCACTGCTTTTATTGCGCGGAGAAAACGAGCGGATGGGTTCGGCATCGGGCGCCGGGGCGAAGGTATTGTGTAAACGGTTGTAGTAACGAACCCGGGCCATGATGTCCGCTCGGGTGCTTGGCGTCAGGCTTTCCAGCTCAGACATAAGGCGGTCACGTTGCTGTGACCACCACGCCCAGGGTAGAACGCCGGACAACGCGTTGGCGGCATAGAAGCCGGCTTTGTGCAACCGATTGGGGCGGGCGTTCTGCTTTGCCATACAACCTTCCTGAATACCGGACGAGAAATGTATGGCAATAAGTTGTAATCAAGCCCCATGTCATCCGGGTGACGATTCTGTGGCAATTCGATGACGTTGGGGCTGGCGCTAACGACAGATTTTATGAGGGTAATAGGGGTTGGGGTTGCCGGGCGGGCGATGTCGCAGGCGCTTGTATTCCCATTGATACTGAGCTGGTGCCATTCGAATGACTTTCTCGACCGATTGATTCAGCGCAGTTGCGGCCACTACGGGATCTGAGTCGCCATTGCCCGGAACCGCCTCCTCAACGATCAGGCGGAAGCCCTTGCCATCCGGCAGGCGTTCGGCAAAGGTGACCAGAACGTTGGCTCCGGTTTTCTGAATCAGGCGATTCACCAGCGTCATGGTGCGCACTTCCATCCCGAAGAAGGGAGCATAGGCGTTGGTTTTGCCTCTTGGCGACTGATCCGGAAGTATGCCGGCCACCCCGCCTTCCTTCAGAATGCCCATCAGCCGGAGCAGTCCCTTACGGTCACCGCGCACCAGTTCGGAACCCAGACGACCACGTACGCGGATCATGTAGTCCTCGAATTCCTTGATATGGGGTGGGCTGTAGAGGGCAGCCATCTTGTAACGAGACGAAAAAAACAGTCCGGTCAGTTCCCAGTTGCCGAGGTGGGGGGCGAGCAGGATCAGTCCCTTGCCGGAGGCCAGCGCCTGATCAACCAGCTCCAACCCTCGGGTTTCCTTGATAAGATTGAAGCATTTGTCGACCGGCCACTCCCACATCAAAGGAATTTCCATCGCTGTCATGCCGGTATGGGCCATGGATTCCTTCGACAGTCTTTGCTGTTCCTCCGCCGATAGTTCCGGCAGGCAGATCCTGAGGTTTACGTCGGTGGTTTTTCGCGAGCGACCGTTCAGGCGCCAGGCCAGCAAACCGACGAACCTGCCAATGGCCTGGGCAAGTTTCAGAGGCAGCAGGCCGGCGATACGCAACAAGCCGGCAATCAGAAAATACTTGAGCTTGCTCATGACCGACCGTATCGATCCTCGTAGCGAACAATGTCGTCTTCACCGAGATAGGAGCCGGATTGGACCTCAATCAGCTCAAGATCGATGACGCCGGGATTCTCCAGAGAATGGATCTGGCCAACCGGGATGTAAGTGGACTGGTTTTCCGTGACCAGATAGGTTTTCTCGCCATTGGTGACTTTGGCGGTGCCACTGACCACGATCCAGTGTTCAGCCCTGTGGTGATGCATCTGAACCGATAGCTTGGCGCCAGGTTTAACCGTGATTCGCTTGACCTGATAACGGGTACCGTTATCAATGGAATCGTATACCCCCCAGGGGCGGTAAACTTCCCGGTGATTCATATGTTCGTGGCGACCATCATTCTTGATCGCTTCCACCACTTTCTTGACGTCCTGAACCTGATCTTTGTGGGCGACCAGCAGGGCATCTTTTGTTTCGATGATCACCAGGTCCTTCACGCCTACGGTGGCTACCAGCCGGCTATCGGCCCGAACCAGGGTGGTCTCGGTATTGTGGGCAATGACATCGCCCGAGAAACAGTTGCCGTTGGCATCCTTGTCGCTCACTTCCCAAAGCGCTGACCAGGAACCAATATCGCTCCAGCCTGCATCCAGTGCGACTACCGCAGCGTTATCCGTTTTTTCCATGACGGCATAATCAATTGAGTCTTCCGGGCACTCAGCAAAGACGCTTTCGTTTACGCGAGTGAAATACAGATCCTCACTGGCGTCATCCAGCGCAGCCTGGCAAATGGCGAGAATGTCCGGGCGGTGTTTCTGAAGTTCCTGAAGGTAAGTGCGAGCGCCAAAAAGGAACATGCCGCTGTTCCACAGGTAATCGCCGGAGCTGAGATACTTTTCCGCAGTCTTCTGGTCGGGTTTCTCGACAAACCGGCTGACTTCGAAGCTGCCGTCTGCCAGTCCGGAACCCTGTTGAATATAGCCGTAACCGGTTTCGGCATGGCCGGGCACAATCCCGAAGGTGACCAGCTTGCCCTGCTCGGCCAGCGGGATTGCCTTTCGAATACCGTTCTGGAACGCGCCCGTATTCTTGATCAGATGATCCGCAGCGAGTACCAGCATCAGCGGGTTCTGATTCTCATCGGTCTTTCTGATCAGTTGCAGGGCAGCAAGGGCGATGGCCGGCGCCGTGTTGCGGCCACAGGGCTCCAGGATAATGCGGGCATCGTTGTAGCCGGACTGGCGCATCTGTTCTGCCGCCAGGAACCGGTGATCCTCATTGCAGATCAGCAGCGGGTCCGCAGATTCCATGCCCTCAAGGCGGGCGACGGTGAGTTGCAGCATGGACAGTCGATCGTCCGTCAGTTTCAGGAACTGTTTCGGATTCAGTTGCCTGGACAGTGGCCAAAGGCGTGAGCCGGTGCCTCCGGCCATGATGACGGGGTGAATCATGTGCGCACTCCGGGTTGTGAAAGTTGCGATGGATGCAGATAAAAGTGGCCGATATCTTATCATGCTGCCAGGCGCGGTTTTATCTCAAGCGTTGGAAATCTTTCCACGAGAGCCCCTCGTTACTCTGCTCCCACAGCATTCTTTTGTGGAAGCGTGCGAGTTTCCTCGCAATGTAGCGATCACTCCATCCGGGAACCACTGCCAATGCCTGCGGAATGGTAGGGGCCCCCAGGCCATCCACCAGAAACAGTTCTGGCTGGCCTGAGCGATCCGTGACGACCAGATTGTGAGGCAATAGGTTGCGTGTAAGGATCCGGGTTTGCGCTAGCCAGGCTTCAAAGCGTTTGATGGCTTTTTGTAGTTGGTCGCTCAGCTCTCCGTTACGGATAAAAGACTCCAGGGTTGGCGCGACAGTTCCGTCTGCGCACCGAATCAGCTCGCTTTCATTGGCATGGCCCAGGCTGGTTTCAATGCTGCCGTAGAATCTGGGCAGGTGAGCCCAGAGAGTTGATTCTTTTTCGGCCTGGATCAGCCGGCGGATTGCCGGTTGCATATGGGCTTTTAATTCCTGCGAGTTGTCGTTCAATCGTGCTTTGCCGAGCAGGCGCTTGAGTGGAGACTGTCGGTTGTAACGAGCTTTGATATTTTCCGGGCGAATCACTTTCAGACAACGATCTCTATTTTCGGGATGTTGAAAGCAGTACCGGTTCGCGCCCTGTGCAAAGGGAACAAGAGATTTGAGATCTATCTGCGCATTCCTGCGTTTGCTGGTTTCATCAGAGTTCATGCTGCAGCACTTGACGGTAAATGGTTATAGTATTGTCCACCATTGCATCCAGCGTCAGCTCACGCGATGCGGTTGCTCGCGCCTCGCTCTGGGCATCAAGCAGTTCTGTGACCGGGGTTTTCAAGCAGTCCATCAACCCTTCCAGAGTCGTCGTCTCGATTATATGCTCCGGTCGTAGTAGTTCGTTGGCAATCGGCACATTTGTTGAGATAACGGGCTTTCCGAGGAGCAGTGCCTCGGCGCAGACATAGGAGAAACCTTCACGGTTGGAGCTTATGATTACCCCCTGGGATGCATTCATCAGTTCAGGCAGGTCATTTCGATGACCCAGCAAGTGGATTCGATGCTTCTGCCCCGTGGTGTCGATCAGTTGTTGCAGCGATTCCCTCTCAGGGCCATCTCCGGCAATCCAAAGGCTGTCTGAACAATATCTGAAAGCCTTGATTAACTGTGCAAAGCCTTTTACCGGCACCAGACGCCCAGCTGCAAGCCAAGACGGGGTATCAGCCGTTGGTAGATTCCGTCCTCGTATGCTTCGTATTTTAACCCCGTTATAGACGACCGACACGTTGGGCTGGTTGATCGACGCCGCGAGTGTCTTGCTGACTGCAATCAGTCGATCAAATGCCTTGGCTTTTGGATACCGGGACTTGAATCCGTGAATCGTGGCAATCAACCGGCATGGTTTGATTAACGGGCGAAGATGCTGTACCGCAAAGGCGGCCTTGGTGCCCTGTGCGTGGATCACATCAAAGCCTTCGGAATGAATCAGGCGAAAGATTCTAAGTAGCAGTGCAGGCGAGTATCGAGAGCCAGAAGTATTTATGACGGATGCTCTGACTGACGAAGGAAGCTCGTATAAGTGTTCTCTTCCCGCAACGAGGGTTACAGACAATCCTCTGTCTGCCAAACCGGTTGCGAGTTCCCGGGCATGCTTTTCCATACCACCAATTCCGGGGCTATCGGAAAGCATCAGCAGCAGAACCTTCACTGGAGCGCCGCCCGTTTTGTCTGAATCGCTGCTTCGTATATCTCCAGTGTGGACTCTGTCTGCGCCCGCAGTAAAAACCGGTCCGGAAGAAATATTTCAGGCTTGGGTTTGTCCAGCAGTCCGAGCACGGCGCTGGCAAACGCGCCAGTGTCGTCCGGTGTCACCAGCCCTTCCCGGAAACAGGCTTGCAGGGTTTCCGCTGCACCGCCGCGGTTGTACGCCACCACCGGTGTACCGGACGCCAGCGCCTCGGTGACTGTGCGGCCGAAGGGCTCTGGCTTGGTGGACATGTGGCACACCACATCGGCCAGCAGGTAGAGGTTGGTCATGTCGTTTCGCTGGCCGAGAAACGTGACTTTATCAGTCAGTTGCAAACGACTGCGTTCCTTTTCCAGCTCCTGCAGAAAGCGCTCCTTACCCGGTTCTGCGCCGCCAACGATGATGCCGTGACAATCCGGGCGTTGACGTACGATACGCGCCATGGCCTCCAGAAAATGCAACTGGCCTTTCCAGCGAGAGATACGGCCCGGCATCATGATGATCTTTTTGCCGGCGAGTTGAGGAAACCTCCCGAGAAGGTGGTTTTGCCATTGTTCGTTGATGGCTCGGTTGCGGAAGGCTTCAATGTCTACGCCACGCTGGACCACCGTCAGTTTGTGTTCCGGCACAGCAAAGTGCTTCAGAACATAGTCTCGTACGCAATTGGACACCGCTATGACCTGGTCCGCTTTTGCCATGATGGCGCTGTAAGGCGTCACTGAATACATGCCGTGGAAGGTCGAAACTACGGCCGGACGTTCATGTTGTGGCAGCGTTTTCAACGCCAGGTGAACAATCCAGGCCGGCATTCGGGAACGCACGTGAACGATGTCTGGCTTCAGATCCTTCAGCAACTTGCGCATGGGCAGTATCTGTCCGAATGAAGCCGGCGTTTTTCGGTGTATAGGCATGTGAATATGCGAGGAGCCCTGGCCGCGAACCTGTTCGGCCATCGGGCCGCCGTTGGAAACCACGAAGGATTCGTGGCCTCGTTTCACCAGTTCGGCAGCGAATTCAACAGTACCTCTTTCCACACCGCCACTGTGAAGCGCCGGTAACGCTTGTAGAACCCTCACCTTGTCCGCTCCCCGTCCTTGTTCTGATACTTGCCCAGGAATATCTGCATTACCCAGCGGCCGGCCCGGTCCGCTTCCCAGAGACGATCGTGTCGTTCGGGCTGTTCGGCCATAATTGATGCGTGGTCTGCCCAGTGCGCCAGCAGTCCTTTCTTTGCGAGTTGCTCGACACCATTGGCTACCCGGCTTCCCGATCGAGGACTAAGATCCAGAAGGCCGGTTGGTACCCCCGACGTAACGGCTTCGCACACCATGGACTGGCTATCCGGTGTTACCCAGACGGCTCTTGATGACGCGAGCTGGTGGTTCAGCCAGCCCTCGTGCGTCTGATTGTGGTCAACGACTGAAATCCTTGGGCCCTGAAGCTCCGAGAGTCTATCGGACAGGGCTTTTGGTGTACGCCGGGAGTTGGTGATGGTCCAGCGCCATTCCGGGTAGCGAGCCATCAGGTCGCCCAACTGCGAAAGAATGGCATCATCATGCCAGTCATAGTGCTGCGATGGTCCTCCGATCAGTACCAGAGCTTCGGGCTTGCTGGTAAGCCTGGCCAGGGGCGTGACGGCATTAATCACCCCCTCTGTGATCAGAATGTTGCGAGCAGGCTTAACCTTGTCGTGGGCCGGAATAATGGCGGCATCGACCAAACGGAGGGGAAATCCAGGCTTCATCAGCACGAGCGTTTTTGCCTTGCGATAGCGTCGCAAGGCCAGCAATAGCCGGTGGGTTCCTGAGCCGGCCCCGATTATAAGTGCAGGGGCGGGCAGGTTTGGCACCGAAGCCGGCGCAATTCCCGTCAGTGCTCGCCACATCGGGGTTGGGTAATCCGTGGCGTTTATCCAATGGAGGTCCGCGCCGGCGAGGACGCGCAGTCGATTACCCAAACCGCGTAACTGGTTGCGATGGCCGGCCTTGTTGTCGGTAATCAGCCAGATAACGGGTGCGGTGGCGCCGGAGTCCCTGTTCAAGAGTTACCTCTTCTTCTTCCGTTTTCGGCCATAGAAGCCTGGATCATCCCTGTTCGGTCGGGTTTTGAAGCGGCGGTGCATCCAAAGATACTGGTCGGGCGCCTTGCGGATTTCCTGCTCGATAATGGCGTTGATCCTGGTGGCATCCTCAAGATCATCGCCACTGGGGAAGTTCTCCAGGGCAGGATGGAAATAGATGTCGTAGCCCGGGCGATCTTCCCGGCGGAAATGACTGAAGGGCACGACCTTGCACTTGCTACGCTCAGCAATTCGGGATGTGGCAGTAATGGTGCCGGTTGGAATCCCGAAGAAGGGCGCGAAAACGATGTCTTTCCGGCCGTAGTCCTGATCCGTGGCGTACCAGACGGCCCGGTTGTTTTTCAGGCAGCGAAATAGTCCGCGAAGGTCACGTGCGCCCAGCACCGTACCGTAACGTCTGCCGCGAGCCCGGGTCATCACTGCGTTCATCAGTGGGTTGTTGTGATCCCGCTGCATGACGTCTGCCTCAATATATTCGGTCGCCAGGCTACCACCCAGATCCAGCGTGCTGTAGTGGCCTCCGAGCAACAATACGCCATGCCCCTCTTCGAGCGCTCGCTCGAAATGTTCGAGACCGTGAACTCTGGTGATCTTTTTGAGTTTTGACGCATCGCGAAACCAGGCAACACCAATCTCCATCAAGCCAATCCCGTTGGCAATAAAGGCATTGCGAACCAGCGCGGCCTGTTGCTGCTGGTTCAGCTCCGGAAAACACAGTCGAATGTTCACCTCGGCAATATGTCGCCGGCCCTTCGCCAGTCGCCAGGCCAGCAAGCCGGCAACCTTGCCCAACCACCATTGCAGGCGCAGGGGCAACTGGGCCACCAGCCACATCGTGGCTATGCCAAGCCAGGTTGGCCACCATCGTGGATGGCGGTAGGCGGAATAGTCTGTGTTTCGTGGTAGTTTGCGGTACTTCTTCTTCAAAATCGTGAATCCTGCATCGACAAACGGTTTTCCGGGGGGCAAGATGCCCGTCCAAAGAAAAATTGGCCCTATGATAACGCACTGTTTTGCCGGGAGTCCTGCGTGTTCCAGTTTATCTATTCCCAGCTGATCCGCCTTGTGCTGCCGTTCATACTGATCCGGCTGTGGTGGCAGGGGCGTAAAGCGCCCGCCCTTCGGCGCGACTGGCGACACCGTTTGGGTTGGGTGCCTGAAATCTCTGGCCCGGTTATCTGGGTACACGCTGTGTCTGTGGGTGAAACCATTGCGGCAGGTCCGTTGGTCAGGCGCCTGCTCGCCAGGAATCTGGGGGCCACTATTTTGATGACGGCGATGACCGATACCGGGTTGGCCCAGGCCCGCAAGATGTTCGGTGACAGGGTAACTTATGCCTACGCCCCATACGATACACCTGGCGCCATCCGGCGTTTTCTGGATCGCATCAATCCCAGGATTCTGGTTATTCTCGAAACCGAAATCTGGCCCAATATGATCCGCCAATGCCGCCGGAGGAGAGTTCCGGTTTTCCTGATAAATGCGCGCTTGTCCGAGCGGTCTGCCCGTGGTTACGAACGGGTCAAAGGGCTGGCCGCGCCGATCATGAAAAGCATTACCTGGGTGGCGGCGCAGGCCGACCGGGATGCTGACCGGTTTCGTCGCATTGGCGTTGCCGCCTCCCACGTTGAGGTTACTGGCAGTGTTAAGTTTGATGTCGATATACCGGATGATGTGCGTGCGGCTTCCCGTACCTTGCGTGAGGAGCTTGGGGCTCGCCCGGTCTGGATTGCCGGCAGCACGCATTCCGGAGAGGACCAGCAATTGCTTGACGCTCATCAGAGAATACTTCAGCAACACCCCGAGGCTTTGCTGATTATTGTGCCCAGGCATCCGGATCGCTTTGATTCTGTCGCCGAGTTGGCGGAGAAGGAGGGGTTTTCTGTTGCCCGTCGTTCAACCGGTGATGACCCTGCCGAAGCTCAGGTTTATCTGGGTGACACCATGGGCGAACTGATGATGCTATATGGTGCCAGTGATATCGCCTTTGTCGGAGGTTCGTTGATCGAGCGTGGTGGGCATAATCCACTGGAACCGGCAGCCTGGGGAATACCGGTTTTTTCAGGTCCTCATGTTTTCAATTTTGAAACCATATACGAGCATCTGCTGACGGATGGTGCTGTCCAGGTAATAGACGGGGCGGACGCCTTGGCCACGGCGCTCAGTAAGCTGATGACTGATGAAGAGGAATGCCGGGCCTACGGAGTGCGTGCATTGAGCGTCGTTCAGAGAAACCGGGGTGCTTTGGATAAGGTTGTCGAAGGGATTATCGAACGTCTGTAGCTCCGGGTATCGCCGGTGATACCCGGAGCTCGCCTTTTGGGGATTACTGGGCAGGGTTGGCCAGTGTGCGGTCTTCCTCTGCCATCGCTTCTATGCCACGGGCACCTTCACTCAGCCAGTTGTTCAGATCCACCAGATCCTGAGGGCTCAGGGTTCCGGCCGCCTGTTTCAGTTGCAGAGTGTTGATCACGTAATCATACCGCGCATTGGCGTAGTCCCGCAGGGCAACGTAGTAAGCCCGCTCTGCATCCAGCACTTCCACGATGTTGCGGGTACCAACGTCATAACCGGCGCGGGTGGCATCCAGGGCGCTACGACGAGAGATGATGGTCTGCTCCAGTGCCGATGCCGTTTCCACGTTGTTGTTCACGGTGAGGAACAGGCTGCGGGTGTTTACCTGCACATCGCGTCGGACGGTGTTCAGATCCTGCTCTGCAGCGGTTACCAGAGAGCGCTGTTGGCGCACGCCGGCCTGGGTGCCGCCGCCCATATAGAGAGGCACGTTGAGTTCCAGGCCAATAACCCCCTGGGTTCCTTCCTGCTGCGGGTTTCGGGCGCCCTCCAGTTCGGACTCGCCATAGGATGCCACCAGGTCCAGTGTTGGCAGATGGCCGGATTTGGCAACTTTAAGATTGGCCTCGCTGGCATTCAGTTGGGATAAAGCCGCCTGAATGGACCAGTTCTGGTCGAGGGCAGTTGTTTCCCAGGCATTCGGGTTCATGGGCTCAGGTCGACCAAGCGGGAAATTCTCGCGCAGGTTTTCCAGATCTTCAGCATATTCGCCGGTCAGTCGCGCCAGCTGCTCGCGGGCGACATTCAACTGGTTTTCTGCAGCAATGCGCTGGCTCTTGCTGTCGTCATAGCTGGCGCGGGCCTCATACACCTCGGTGATCGCGATCAGGCCGACATCGAAACGTTCCTGAGCCTGTTCATACTGGCGCTGGATAGCTGCTTCAGTTGCGCGAGCTGTTGAAACGGTATCCCGAGCACGCAGGACATTAAAATAGGCGGTTGCAACATCCAGAATCAGTTGTTGTTGAGCCAGATTGTACTGGGCCTGGGCGGCTTCGGTCTGGAACTGGCTGGCGTCGTAGCGGAACCAGTTGTCGGCGCGGAAAACCGGCTGCGACAATTGCACGCCATAGTTGAATGACTTGTAGCTGTCTCCCGGGCCGTTTTCAGCGTCGAAATCCGTGTGGTTGGCTTCGGCAAACGCGCCAACCTGCGGCAATAAGGTACTCTTGCTCACATCGCTGGCGGCTTGCTGGGCCTGAAACTGCGCCAGCGCAGAGGCGATGCCGGAGTCGTATGACAGTGCCTGCTCATAAGCCTCCACAAGATCCAGAGAGAAAGCGGGCTGGGCTGCCAGCAGGGTGATCAAACCTGGAAGTAAACGTTTCTTCATTATTGCTCCTGAAAACTATCTCCGGGCATCCGTGATCTGGACACAGGTATCGGCAGGTCAACGTGCAGAGCGCGGGTTTATCCCGATAGTGACCCAAAGGTATTGGTGGCCCATTATGGACAATAATCGTTCCCGTCTCTACACTTGAAAAGCTCACTCATTTTGTGAGCAAAACAGAATATTTATCGCGTCTTGACGGGGTGCTGATTCGCCTGAACCAGGTGATCGGCTGAGATTGCAGCGCAGAACCCGCGACCTGATCCGGATAATACCGGCGTAGGGATTAAGACCGTACGAACCATGCCAGAAGTAGGTTTCGGATTACCTTCGGCATAACTCCGTCATACGCGACCCGACCACCTGAGCAAACACGGGAGCAGACGATGACGGACATCCCATCCTACCTGAGCGATTCCGCACAAGTAGACTCCGCAGCAATCAAACCATTACCAAGCTCACGAAAAATATACGTGCAGGGTAGCCGAGCCGATCTGCGCGTGCCTATGCGGGAAATTACTGTGGGTGACACGCCCACTGAAATGGGCGGGGAAAAGAATCCGCCAGTGGTGGTGTACGACACCTCCGGGCCCTATTCAGACCCGGAAGCCAGCATTGATCTGCGCAAGGGGCTGCCGCCGGTGCGCGCTGCATGGATTGCCGAACGCGGCGATGTCGAGCAACTGGAAGGGTATACCTCTGAGTTTACCCGCCGGCGTATGAAAGATCCGACTCTGGATCCGCTCCGGTTTATGGACGAGCGCAAACCCCTGCGAGCCAAACCCGGCAACAATGTGTCCCAAATGCATTACGCCCGGCAGGGCATTGTCACTCCGGAAATGGAATACATTGCCATCCGGGAGAACATGAAGCTGCAGGAAGCCCGAGAGAATGGATTGCTGGCCGAGCAGCACCCCGGGCAGTCATTCGGTGCCAACCTGCCGAAAGAAATTACTCCGGAATTTGTCCGCGACGAAGTGGCCCGTGGCCGCGCCATCATTCCAGCCAACATCAACCACCCGGAAATCGAACCGATGATCATCGGCCGCAACTTCCTGGTGAAGATCAACGGCAACATTGGCAACTCGGCAGTGACCTCCTCCATTGAAGAGGAAGTGGAAAAACTCACCTGGGGCATTCGCTGGGGAGCGGATACCATCATGGATCTGTCCACCGGAAAGAACATTCACGAAACCCGGGAATGGATCATTCGCAACTCCCCGGTCCCCATCGGGACCGTGCCCATCTACCAGGCCCTGGAAAAAGTCGGCGGCGTGGCCGAAGACCTGACCTGGGAAATCTTCCGCGACACCTTGATTGAACAGGCGGAGCAGGGCGTGGATTACTTCACCATCCATGCCGGCGTGCGCCTGCACCACGTACCACTGACCGCCAAACGCACCACCGGCATTGTGTCCCGAGGTGGCTCCATCATGGCCAAGTGGTGCCTGGCTCACCACAAGGAAAGTTTCCTGTACGAGCACTTTGAAGACATCTGCGAAATCATGAAGGCCTATGATGTCTCCTTCAGTCTTGGTGACGGCTTGCGCCCGGGCTCCATTGCCGATGCCAATGATGCCGCCCAGTTTGGTGAACTGGAAACCCTCGGAGAACTCACCAAAATTGCCTGGAAGCACGACGTCCAGTGCATGATCGAAGGCCCCGGCCATGTGCCGATGCAGTTGATCAAGGAGAACATGGACAAGCAGCTGGAATGCTGTGACGAAGCGCCGTTCTATACGCTCGGGCCGCTGATCACCGATATTGCCCCGGGCTATGACCACATCACCTCCGGCATCGGGGCGGCCATGATCGGTTGGTACGGTTGTGCCATGCTTTGTTATGTCACGCCCAAGGAACACCTTGGACTGCCCAACAAGGACGACGTGAAAACCGGCATTATCACCTACAAGATCGCCGCGCATGCTGCAGACCTTGCAAAAGGTCACCCGGGTGCCCAGATCCGCGACAATGCGTTGTCCAAAGCACGATTCGAGTTCCGCTGGGAAGACCAGTTCAACCTGGGACTGGACCCGGATACTGCCCGCGCCTACCACGACGAAACCCTTCCCAAGGAATCGGCCAAGGTGGCGCATTTCTGTTCCATGTGTGGCCCCAAGTTCTGCTCGATGAAAATCTCCCAGGAGGTCCGGGATTACGCGGCAGAGCACGGTATCGATGAGGTGTCGGCGATTGATGCCGGTATGCAGGCGAAATCACGGGAGTTCGTGGAATCGGGCAGCAAGATCTACGACAAGATCTGACCCGCATTCACTTGGTTCCGTGATGGCGTGAATCCGTGCCTGGCGGGGTGTTAACTTGCACCCCGCCGTGGCTCCGGCTATCGTTCAAGGCCGAATGAGCAACCGGGTGAAGTAATGCCAAAACCATTCCAGTTCAACGCCAGCGACGTCAAAGTCGAAAAACGTGAAACCGTGTTCCAGGGCTTCTTCCGAATGGACAAACTCTGGCTGACGCATCCGCGCTTCGATGGTCGCGACATGCCCGTCTTTACCCGGGAACTGTTTATCCGGGGTGATGCCACCTGCGTGCTTCCATACGACCCGGCGCGCGACGAGGTTGTACTTCTGGAGCAGTTTCGTTTGGGGGCGCTCCACCGTAACCAGTCCCCCTGGTTACTCGAACTTGTTGCTGGCATGAACGAAGATGGTGAGAGCCCGGAAGAGGTGGCCCAGCGAGAAGGTCAGGAAGAGGCTGGGCTGAGTTTCAGTCGCCTGGACAAAATCTGCGATTACCTAGTTTCCCCCGGCGGTACCACGGAAATGATCCACCTGTATTGCGGTCAGATCAGCACCGCCGAGGCTGGTGGTGTTTTCGGTATGGAACATGAGCACGAGGACATTCTCAGCCACGTGGTGTCGGCGGAAGAATGCTTTGCCATGATTGCTGATGGCCGCATCAATAACGCCGCCGCGATTATTGCCATCCAGTGGCTGCAACTGAACCGGGAGCGTTTGCGGCGGGAGTGGCAAGCATGACGGAGTGGGTAAAGCGGCCCAGGCAATATGTGCCGGACCTGCGCCAGTTGGGGGCGCTCTGCGACGGCAACTATCAGCGCCTGCGCAAGCTGCGCCAGCTTGAGGTGGATGGCAAACCCGTATGTGAGTTCGAACTGCACCGGGAGAACCAGTACCTGGGCCGGGTGCGAATTGAAGTGCTGCAAACGGCCAGATTCACAGAAACCCTGCTGCTGGAGCAAGTCCACAACAGCGGCCGATGGCTGAACAACCCGCGGATGACTGTGCGCGTATACCACGATGCCCTCATGGCCGAAGTAATCAGCTGCTACCGGCAACGACAGATTGCGCCCGTGAATGACTATCCGAACCGGTTTATGCATCACCCGGATGAAAAGGTTCAGATGAACGGCTTCCTGGCCGATTGGCTGGACTACTGCCTGCGTTTCGGGCACCTGCCGATGGAGCATGCAGCCTGGTCTGCGGGCGAAGGCATCGATTGAAAATCCTCATCTCTGAACGGTTTCTCAGTTCGCCGAAAGTCTATAAAGCCGGTTGTCGGACCTGTGGCAGAGTTGTCAAATACTGCAAAATATAGCGTGCCGCTGGTCAGAATGTGATCCACCTTCCATTCGTGAACAATCAATCTGAACTAAGCCATCGTACACTTGTCTGGATTATCAACTGCTTGCAGAAAACAGAACAGGCCTGGCATGACCAAACCCACAACGGCGCGCCCACTCAATGTGTTGCAGCTTACCGATCCGCACCTGATGGCGTCTGCGGATGGCGCCTTGCTGGGAGTCAACACCCGTGACAGCCTGGCGGCGGTGATTGACGAAGTGCTTCGCAATCACGGCCAGCCCGACCTGATTCTTGCCACCGGAGATCTCACCCAGGATGCATCGCCGGAGGCGTATCGCTATTTCGCTGAACAACTGAAGGCGTTTGATTGCCCCTCGCTCTGGATTGCTGGCAATCATGACGATTCCGCGCTCTTGTCTTCCATTGCGGCGGAGTCCGGCTCTGATCAGAAACAATGGATCCAGGGCGGCTGGCAGTTTGTCATGCTCGATTCCTCGGTACACAGCAAGGTGTTTGGAGAGCTTTCGGCCGATGAGCTGAGTTTTCTCGACAGGGCTTTGTCCGAGCAACCAGAGATGCCTGCTGTGGTTAGCCTGCACCACCACCCGGTGGATATCGGCTCAGACTGGATGGAAAAAATCGGGCTCAAAAACCGGGACGCCTTCTGGCAAGTGATTGACCGGCATCCGCAGGTTCGGGTAGTGCTGTGGGGCCATATCCATCAAGAGCTTGAACAGCAGCGCAACGGTGCTTGCCTGCTAGCCACGCCTTCTACTTGCATCCAGTTCGCCACAGGATCCAGTGACTTTGCCGTGGAACCTCTGGCACCGGGTTATCGCTGGCTGGAACTTGATCCCTCAGGCAGCTTCAAGACGGAAGTCCGCCGAGCGGAAAGTTTCGAGTTTGACCTGGACGAGAAGAGTACCGGGTACTGATTCGGGCCTGGCTGAAGGCAGATCACGGTTTACGTTGACGGCTTTGATAATATGACAAGCCTGTGAAGGGGATTTCACAGGGAAGATCAGCACTCGTCAACGGATGACACAGAATGAAAATCATACAACCTCAGGATCTGCGGGCTGCGGATCTGCCAGGGCTGGAATCGCCCTTTTTTGCCTTGGAAAAAGCCCGGCGCTTTATTCAGAACAACCCCAACATGAATCTGGAGCGCCTCCTTGGACAGCCGGCAACTTACGGTCTGGGAGCGCGGGCGTTCAATCTACAGCGCAATACCCATATTGAAAATGTCCTCCGGGAAATACGGGATGGGCGACTCCTTCTGGTTTTTGACAGTATTGATGGCGAGCCATCCTCACCCGTCGTGCGTTGGCGTGAGGAGGTGGGAGGCGAGGGCCGTTGGCAGGTGACAGACGCCGGAGTTGATCATGAGATCATCGCCGGAGTAAACGCTCTCAATCAGCACGGTATTACCCCGGGAGATTTGCGGGTTCAGGGCAGTATGGGCGTGGGAAGTCTGCCTTCAGGCTATTTCGCGATGGAGTATCGCCTTAAACAGCGCGAGCAGGCTTCGCGGCAAGACGTTCAATCCGGCGGCTCACCCAGCTCATTCTCGAAAAACGTTTTGCCTGTCTCTGCACTGACCAAGACGACCGAATCTTCCACCACTGAAGCACCTCCGGAAATCCATCTCGAAATTGGCATCTTCACTGATGGCACCCTCAACAATGCTGAAAATTCCAGGGAACTGGAAGAGCGCGTGGCGACCGAGTGCGTTGAGGCTTTTGAGCGCGGCGAGATGTCACTGGAGGAATGTGAGTATCGATTGTCTCTGGCATTGGGGGGGAGTTATGGCAATGCGCCGAGTAATGTGGCGAAGCTACGGGATTTATACGGAACTTCCGTGAAAGCTGGCCACAACGGAAGCCATCACAGGTTTTGGGTCTACACGCCAGGGATAGGGACCAAAACGGGCCAGGCTGATTCATTGGTGGGATCCGTCTCGGGTATGGGCGAGACGGGAATCGTTAGTCAGACTGAGCGGGCATGCAAAGAAATCGCGTTGCAGATCGGATCCAGAGAGCTGGGCAGCACTATCACATCAGTCACTTTTGATTTGTTTGGATTTAGTCGTGGTGCTGCAGCCGCGAGGCATATTGCGTATGAGATAACTCGTGGAGCTGGAGGTGCGCTCGGCCGAGCGTTTGTAAAAGAGCGTCTAGCTTGGCCAGAAAGTATTTCTATACGCTTTGTTGGTTTGTTCGATACTGTCGCAGCAGTTATTAATCCTGCGGCATTAGATTTTCGGCCTGATAACGAACGAAATGCTCCAGTGAATGTTTACCTGGACCCATCGAATGTTCAACAAGCGGTGCATTTGGTGGCTGAAGATGAATACCGAGAAAACTTTGCTTTGAATAGTCTGAGAGATGAAGACGGAGCATTGTCTGCAAACTTCACGGAAATCAGTTTGCCTGGCGCGCACTCGGACATCGGTGGTGGATATCCAGATAGTCAGCGTGAAGATGTGTTAGTCAGCCCCTTCCATTTGATTCCATCTGAGCGGAACCGATGGCCGGAACAAACTATAGAGTGGGACAGCCTTGAGGCATTGATGGTGAATAAACGGTCCGAAGGATGGGTGGGCCGTTACAGTCTGCCCGTGCCAAAATCGGACGAACATGCTCCTTTACCTCGAAGTCTGAAAGATGATGGCCCGGCAGAGCTCAGCGTCTATAAGGAAATATCTTCTCATCCAGCGCCTGACGGTCGAGTTGAGCTTGCCCTGCGGATGGTTCGACAGATACTTGGAGGGTACTCCAGAGTTCCTTTGCAAATAATGCATGGGCTCGCGTTGAAGGCTGGGGTGCCATTTTTCGATTTCGGTAGCAGCGAAGAAACACGAGTGCCAAGGGAGCTGGTGTCTATTGCGGAAGATATGTTGGCGCAAATTACTGCCGGTGCTGAGAAGGTCTCCCTAGCACCTGATCAACGGGATTTGATCCGGCAACGGTATACTCACTATTCCGCCCACTATAACCCGCTCAAAACCGGGCTGTTTGGAGCGACAGCAACACTGCGCTTCGGACGAAATTTTAGTCCCAATGCTCCAGAGGCATCTGGCCAACGCACAATCTATCCGAATCGTTGAAAGGTTTGAATTATGGAGTCATTGATGAGAATGATTGTTGTTGTATTCAGCCTCGCTCTCGCCGGATGTGCCTCTTCCATAAAGGAAAATCAGCATTGGAGTATCCGTGCTGCAGCACCAGACCGTTATGATGCGTGGTTGATAAATGCACATCTTGAGAAGCCGGGCGTACGGAGTTGGCGAGCACCCCTGGGTGGGCAGGTAGGTTGTTGTTGGAGTGGTGCTGGCGGTCCAGTGGGCTCAGGTGGGGAGATGAATCCCTTCCCCAGTCTGATCGCCCTTCATTGGTTTTCATTTGCAGAGCAAAAATTCTATTTCTTATTGATTCGTGTACCGGAGGGCCTTCAGGACCGGATGCGTAAGCCAGCCGCACACTCATATCCGGACGGAACAACCGGCATGAGGCCTCGGAGCTCGCTGGTATTGGGCCTGGCCCCCGGCGGCCAGGTCGTAATGTGGATGATGAGCCAGCGAAGTAACGCGGTGGAGGTGATGCGAGTATCTGCTACTGAGGTTGAGGGCGACCCCGCCGATTTTGCCAGTGCCACAGCGTCTTATCTGGAGGAGCATGGCGATTACCTGGAAGAGCATGGCCTGCAGCTCGACAAGTGGTAGCCGCACCGATCAATCTGCGGGTGCCTTTTTTTGAGCGCACCCACAGATTGCAGGTTTGTGCATCCTAGCTTCTCAGTTCCCGCGCTGCCGCTACCATGGTTTCCAGTGCCGGCGTCACTTCTTCCCATTTCCGCGTTTTCAGGCCGCAGTCCGGGTTAATCCACAGCCGTTCTGCGGGGATACGTTCAGCCGCCAGAGTCATCAGGTTGATGATGTGTTCCTTGTCAGGAATGTTGGGTGAATGGATGTCGTATACGCCCGGACCAATGTCGTTGGGGTATTCAAAGCTCCGGAACGCATCCAGCAGTTCCATGTCTGACCGTGAGGTCTCGATGGTGATGACATCGGCATCCATACGGGCAATGGCTTCGATGATGTCGTTGAACTCCGAGTAGCACATATGGGTATGGATCTGGGTGCTGTCATCTACGCCGTTGGCGGCGATGCGGAAGCTGTTGATCGCCCACTCCAGATACGTTGCCCAGTCGGACTGTCTCAGCGGCAGGCCTTCGCGCAGAGCGGCTTCGTCGATCTGGATAATGTTTACGCCAGCTTGTTCCAGATCCTGAACCTCCTCGCGAATCGCGAGGGCCAGCTGCAGGCAGGAGTCCTTGCGAGGCTGATCATCCCGCACGAAAGACCAGTTCAGAATCGTCACCGGGCCGGTCAGCATCCCTTTCACCGGTTTGTCGGTCAGCGACTGGGCATAGCGGATCCATTCCACGGTCATGGCCTTGGGGCGGCGGATATCGCCAAACAGAATCGGCGGTTTCACGCAGCGTGAACCGTAAGACTGAACCCAGCCGAAGCGCGTGAAGGCATAGCCGTCCAGTTGCTCGCCAAAGTATTCCACCATGTCATTGCGTTCCGGTTCGCCGTGTACCAGGACATCCAGTCCGAGCTTTTCCTGCTCTTCCACGCAACGAACAATTTCTGCTCGCATTTGTTCGATGTAAGCCTGTTCGCTCAGCTCGCCCTTACGGAATTGCAGTCGCGCCTGTCGAATCTCGCGGGTTTGCGGGAAAGATCCGATGGTCGTGGTCGGGAAGGCGGGCAGGTTTAGTCTCTCCCGCTGGCGGACGATCCGCTGAGGGTAGGGACTCTGGCGATTGCCAAGCTCAGACGTGGCGGCGGCAACGGCCTTTCGAACCTCCGGATTGGTCACGCGATGGGAGCTGCGGCGGCTATCGATGGCCAATTGATTGTCTGCCAGCTCGGCGCGCACGCTGCTGCGGCCCTCGTTCAGTGCTCTGGCGAGAATCTTCAGTTCGTCGAGTTTCTGAACCGCAAACGCCAGCCAGTTGCGAATGTCGCGATCTAGTTCCTGTTCCCGGGAGAGATCAACAGGGACATGCAGAAGCGAGCAGGTCGGTGCCAGCCACAGACGTTGGCCCAGTTTTTCGTTCAGGGGTTCCAACCAGCCCAGAGTGCTGTTCAGATCCGATTTCCAGATGTTGCGACCGTTGACCACCCCGAGAGAAAGCACCTTGTGGCTCGGCAGCCAGTCTGCCACGCGACTGACCTCGGCCGGCGCGCTGATGGCATCAACGTGCAGGCCTGCAACGGGCAATTCGCACGCCAGCTGAAGATTGTCCCTGAGCTCGCCGAAATAGGTGGCCAATAGCAGTTTCGGGCGGTTCGTTTTGAGCTGGTGGTAAGCCAGATTGAAGGCATAACGCCAGTTGGCGTCCAGGTCCGTGACCAGGGCAGGTTCGTCAATCTGAACCCATTCCGCGCCGGCATCCGCCAGGGCTTCCAGGAGTTGGGAGTACACCGGTAGCAGGCGCTCCAGCAAATCCAGAGGATTGCTTCCATCCGAGCTTTTTCCCACCCAGAGATAGGTCACCGGGCCAATAATCACGGGTTTTGCGTTGAGTCCCTGTTTCCGTGCTTCGGACAGTTGTGTTAACAGTCGTTCCGGATTGAGTTCAAAGTGAGTGTCAGCTGTCAGCTCCGGCACAATATAGTGGTAGTTGGTGTCAAACCACTTGGTCATCTCGCCAGCGGCAGTGGCGCAGCAGGGGCTATCATTGGCACCCCGGCCACGTGCGGCACGGAAGTAAGCGTCCAGCTCCGAGCCTTCTTTGCTGGCGGCCCGGATGGGGAGGTTTCCCAGAGTGACGGACATATCCAGCACCTGGTCGTAAAGGGAAAAATCGCCTACCGGCACGTAATCGAGCCCGGCCTGTTGCTGCCAGTGACGCCGGCGCAGATCGGCTGCCGTGATGGCCAGTTCCTGTTCGGTTTGCCGGCCGCCCCAATAGTCTTCCAGCGCGAATTTCAGCTCACGCTGGCCACCGATACGGGGGAAGCCGAGGTTATGTGTGGTTGCCATGATCGAGTCCTTGAATCCTGTGTGTTGAGTCAGGCCTCAAGGTTAGGTGGGCTTTTGCATGAATAAAAATGGTATTATTTCACTAAATCATGAAAAAGTTTCACGGATAGGTCATGGTCGAGCGGCATCATCTGGAAATCATGCGAGCGGTGGAGCGTCAGGGTTCACTGACGGCTGCGGCGGAACAGCTACACCTCACCCAGTCGGCGTTGTCCCACGCTATTCGTAAGCTGGAGCAACAACTGGGCACGTCGGTCTGGCTTCGAGAGGGGCGTCAGTTGCGTTTGACTCAGGCTGGTCATCAACTGCTGGCATTGGCCAATCGTTTGCTGCCGCAGTTTGAACACGCTGAGATGCAGATTCACCAGATTGCCCAGGGGCAGCGCGGCAGCTTGCGAGTTGGCATGGAGTGTCACCCCTGCTATCAATGGCTTCTGAAAGTAGTAGGCCCTTACTTGCAGCAGTGGCCGGATGTCGATGTGGATGTAAAACGGGAGTTCCAGTTCGGCGGCATGGGCGCGTTGTTTGGTCATGATATCGACTTGCTGGTTACCCCGGACCCGTTGCATAAGCCCGGTGTACGTTTTGAGCCCGTGTTCGATTATGAACAGGTGTTGGTGATGTCGGAAGATCATTCGCTTGCCGATGAAAAATGGGTAGAGCCGCATCAACTCGAAAAAGAAACGCTGATTACTTATCCGGTGGCAGTAGAGCGTCTGGACATCTTCACGCGGTTTTTTCTGCCGGCGCATACCGCACCGGCACGCCATAAGACCATTGAGACCACCGATATCATGTTGCAGATGGTTGCTGCAGGGCGAGGGGTGAGTGCGTTACCACGCTGGCTGGTGGATGACTATGCCCGGAACATGCCCATCAGAGCCCTGAAACTTGGTCAACAAGGTATGCCCAAACAGATTTTTCTGGGTTTCCGGGAGCGTGACGAGGCGGTGGATTATCTGAACGCGTTCGTGAAGCTGGCCCGCAGCATTCGCTGGAACTAGTCTCTTCGGTTAAACTGCGCGGAAAATTATCACAGGACACACAAATCATGAGTGAAATCCCTTCTGATCTGAAGTACATCGAAACTCACCAGTGGGTGCGCGTTGACGCTGACGGCACCGCCACCGTGGGCATCACCGATTTTGCCCAGGAGCAGCTGGGAGACGTGGTCTACATCGGTGTGCCGGAAATGGGCGCAACGGTAAACGGCGGCGAAGAAGCCGGCGTGGCAGAATCCGTGAAATCCGCCTCAGACGTTTTCAGCCCGGTAACCGGCGAGGTCATCGAGATCAATGAAAAGCTGGAAGACGAGCCGGAGATCGTGAACGAAGACCCCTACGGCGATGGCTGGATGTTCAAGGTAAAGCTGGCCGACGAAGGCGAGCTGGAGGGCCTCATGGATGCGGCTGCCTACGCTGAACACGTGGCCGCTGAGGAATAATTATTGATGGAATTCCCCGTTCTCTATCTGCGCAAAGGCGCAGAACGTCGTCTCCGGGCCGGTCATTTGTGGGTGTACAGCAACGAGGTGGATACCCGCCGCAGCCCGCTGACGGAGTTTCAGCCCGGCGCGCAGGTGCAGGTTCGGGCATCGAACGACAAACCGATGGGGGTGGCGTTTGTGAATCCCCATGCCCTGATCTGCGGTCGTTTGATCAGTCGTGATGCTGCTCACGGCATGACGCCCAAGCGGCTGACTGATCGCATGGAGGCGGCCCTGAGTCTGAGGGAGCGATTGTTTGATAAACCCTTCTATCGCTGGGTATTCGGCGACAGCGATGGTCTCTCTGGCCTGGTAGTAGACCGGTTCGATGATGTCGTCGTAGTGCAGATCTCCACCGCCGGCATGGAGCAGATGAAGGAGGCTATTGTCCGTGCCGTCCAGCGCCTGGCTCATGCCCGCATCATCGTGCTGAAGAACGATGGCAAAATGCGCAAAGTAGAAGGGCTGGATACTTACGTGGAGTTTGCCCACGGTCCGGAAGCCGACACCGTACTGGTGGAAGAGAACGGCGCCCGCTTTGAAGTGCCCCTGGCGGGCGGCCAGAAAACCGGTTGGTTCTATGACCACCGCATGAATCGCCAGCGCCTGCAGGCCTACGCGCCCGGCAAAAAAGTTCTCGATGTGTTCAGTTACGTGGGCGGTTGGGGCATTCAGGCCGCTTGCGCCGGCGCATCCCAGGTGACCTGCGTGGACGCATCGTCAGCCGCCGTAGATGCGGTACACCACAACGCCAAACTGAATGGGCTGGAAAACGTGGATACCATTGAAGGTGATGCCTTTGATGCCCTGAAAGCCCTGGCGGACGAAAAGGAAAAATTCGACATCGTTGTGCTGGACCCTCCTGCCTTGATCCCGCGCCGCCGGGACCAGAAAGCTGGTGAGCAAGCCTATGCCCGGTTGAATCAATTGGGGCTCCGGCTGCTGGAACGCGACGGACTATTGGTGTCGGCCTCCTGTTCCATGCATCTTTCCCAGGAAAAGCTGATCGATATTATTCGTAGCAGCGGACGCAAGATCGACCGGTTTGTGCAGTTGCTGGAACAGGGGCACCAGGCGCCGGATCATCCGATCGTACCGGGGATTCCGGAGACGGACTATATCAAGTCCTGCTTTGTGCGTTCCCTGACTGGGTTTTTGTGATCTGCGGGCGTTACGCCCGCAGCGAAATCACCGCCCAGCCATTCTCAATTGCCGTTTTCTCCAGGGTAGGGTCCGGGTCCACCGCCACGGGATTATCCACCTTCCGCAACAGCGGCAAATCATTGTGGGAATCGCTGTAGAACCAGGCGCCCTCAAGGCTCTCGCCGTGGGCAGTCAGCCAGTCATTCAGCCGCTCCACCTTGCCCTCCTGAAAACTCGGTGTGCCCGCCACTTCACCCGTGAATTTCCCGTTCACCAGCTCTGGCTCAGTGGCAATCAAATGATCCACTCCCAGCATTTCGGCGATAGGTTCGGTAATAAAACGGCTGGTTGCCGTAATGATCATCAGCGTGTGGCCCCGCTCGCGATGATCCGCGAGTAACTTCACCGCCTTGTCCAGCATCATCGGCTGCACCTTCTTGGCCATGAAAGCAGCCCGCCAGCCTTCAAGCTCTTCCAGGTTGTGGCGGGTGAGGGGGGCCAGGACAAAGCGCTGGTAATGGAAAACATCCAGCTCTCCATTCAGATATTCCTGATAGAAGCGGTCGTTGGCCCGCTTGTACTCCTCCGCATCCACCATGCCCTCTTCCACCAGGAATTCGCCCCATGCATGGTCGCTGTCCCCGGCCAGCAAAGTGTTATCCAGATCAAAAATCGCGAGCGTCAAGCCTTCTCCTCCCATCCGTACAGGCGTCATGGCAAAGGCGACAGTCTACCACGGCATGCCAGTAACGTGCCGCCAACAGCTCCGTTTGCCGAAGCCTTGGGTTTCTGTAAGAATGAGAGCAACTTGGACAATTTTCGCCGGTTAAAAAATAACCGGCAGCCGACTACTACGAGGACTGTGCCGTGATCGACTCAGACGGTTTCAGACCCAACGTCGGAATCATTCTGGCCAACCACAGGGGAGAAGTTCTCTGGGCAAGGCGAATAGGGCAGGACTCCTGGCAGTTTCCTCAGGGCGGTATCAAGCACAACGAAACCCCCGAGGATGCACTCTACCGGGAGCTTGGAGAGGAAATCGGCCTGCGTGCCAGCGATGTGGAAATCATCAGCTGCACCCGGGGCTGGCTGCGTTACCGGCTTCCGAGGAGGATGGTACGCCATAACTCGCACCCCGTATGCGTGGGGCAAAAACAGAAATGGTTCCTGCTGAGGATGTTATCGCCAGACGCGCACGTACGCGTGGATGGCACGGATTCACCGGAATTCGACGGCTGGCAGTGGGTGAGCTACTGGTATCCGTTGGGGCAGGTGGTTTCATTTAAACGAGAAGTATACAGACGCGCGTTGAGGGAGCTGGCCCCAAGACTGTTTCATAACATGGAGCAGTGGCACCGGGCCGAGAACCCACGGCGTATGAAGGAACATCAGAAATGACGGACTGACTCCATGCTGAGCATCCTGCGAAGTCTAGTACAAGAGGTAAACAGCGCCCGCGATCTCCAGGAGGCGTTGGAAATCATTGTATCGCGGGTGCAAAAGGCCATGGGCACAGAGGTCTGCTCGGTTTATCTGCTGGATCCCGCCTCCAATCGCTATATCCTGATGGCCACCGAAGGCCTGTACAAAGACTCCGTGGGTCAGGTCAGCCTGGCCTACTCCGAGGGGCTGGTGGGGCTTGTCGGTTCCCGTGAGGAACCCATCAACCTTGAAGATGCGCCATCCCACCCGCGCTACCGTTATTTTCCGGAGACCGGTGAGGAACGCTTTCGCTCGTTTCTGGGGGTGCCGATCATTCACCATCGCCGGGTACTGGGCGTGCTGGTGGTTCAGCAGCGGGAGAGTTCCCGTTGCTTCGATGAAGGTGAAGAAGCTTTTCTGGTCACCGTGTCTGCCCAGTTGGCGGGTGTGATTGCCCACAGTGAGGCCACAGGTGCCATCAGTGGTTTGTCGCTGACGGGTGAGGAGGCGCGCGATGTCAGTTTCAGCGGCGTTCCCGGAGCGCCGGGTGTCGCCATTGGAACGGGCGTGGTGGTTTATCCTGCCGCCGATCTGGACGTGGTTCCGGAAAAGCCGACCGAAGACATCGATCAGGAGCTGGAACTCTTTCGTTCAGCTGTTTCGGCGGTGCGGGAAGATATCGAGCGCGTTGCCAACCGCCTTGCTTCCCAGCTCCGGCCGGAAGAGCAGGCGTTGTTCGATGTTTACCTGCGGATGCTGGGAGATGAGGCGCTACCGGGTGAGGTGGCGAATCGAATCCGGGAAGGCGTCTGGGCTCAGGGTGCCTTGAAACAGGTGGTTCAGCAGTATGTTCGTCATTTCGAGATGATGGACGACCTGTACCTGCAAGAACGCGCAGTCGACATCCGTGATCTGGGCCGCCGATTACTCTCACACCTGCAGGAAGGTGAGCAGAAGCATCTGGAGTATCCCGAGCGCACCGTGCTGGTGAGTGAAGAGCTGACGCCGGCCATGCTCGGTGAAGTGCCCAAAGGTCAATTGGTTGGACTGGTCTCGGTTAAGGGGTCGAGCAACTCCCATGTTGCCATCCTGGCCAGGGCTATGGGTGTGCCCACGGTGATGGGGCTGGTAGACATCCCGGTTAACCAGCTCGATAGCCGGGAACTGGTGGTAGATGGTTTCGAAGGGCAGATTTTCGCGTCTCCCTCGGCGGATCTTAGAGCCTTTTTCCAGGCCATCTGTGACGAAGAAGACGAACTGGTTCGGGGCCTTGAAGCGCTGCGTGACAAGCCCTGTGAGACCACTGACGGTCATCGGGTCTCGCTGCTGGTGAATACCGGTTTGATGACCGACGTGGTGCGCTCTCTTTCCCATGGTGCCGAGGGCATTGGCCTGTACCGCACTGAAGTGCCGTTCATGATCAAGGATCGCTTCCCGTCTGAGCAGGAGCAGCGGGAATACTACCGGGAACAGCTGGAGGCCTTTGCTCCCAATCCGGTGACCATGCGAACCCTCGATATTGGCGGTGACAAGGCACTGACCTATTTTCCCATACAGGAAGAAAACCCGTTCCTCGGCTGGCGCGGTATCCGGGTAACGCTGGACCATCCTGAGATCTTCCTGGTACAGGTGCGGGCCATGCTCAAGGCCAGTGAGGGTCTGAACAACCTGCAGATCATGTTGCCGATGATCAGCAATATTTCGGAGGTGGAGGAGTCCCTGCACCTGATCTATCGGGTCTATCACGAAGTTCGTGAAGAAGGGTACGACATCCATATGCCCAAGGTGGGTGTGATGGTGGAAATCCCGGCCGCGGTTTACCAGATTCGTGAGCTGGCGGAGCGGGTGGATTTCCTGTCAGTGGGCTCCAACGATCTGACCCAATACCTGTTGGCGGTAGATCGTAATAACCCGAGGGTGGCGCAGCTGTATCACTCCTATCATCCGGCGGTGCTGCAGGCGCTGGTGCGGGTGGCTCAGGATGCCCATTCGGTGGGCAAGCCAGTGGGTATCTGTGGCGAACTGGCGGGTGATCCGGGCGGCGCGCTGTTACTGATGGCCATGGGCTATGATTCCCTGTCGATGAACGCAGCGAGTCTGCCGAAAGTGAAATCCGTGATCCGCAGCGTGGGGCGGGAATGGGCCATTCAACTGTTGGAGGATGTGCTGTTGCTGGATTCGCCCCATGTCATCAAGAGCTGTGTTGATCTGGCGTTACGCAATGCTGGTTTTGGTCGCTACTTGCGTCCAGCCCGTACCTCGTCGGCAGCACTGGCAGAACAGGCCGTTTCCTGAGCAGTGTGAGGGTTATAGTGTGCGCACTCTAAATTCCCTTGTTAGGTTGTTGGATAACTGAAATCCTGCAGCAGTATCCGATAAGGACAGTCAATGAAGACAGCGACCGAGCTCAAGCCAGCACCGAGAATTGGCCTCGCCCTTGGCGGCGGTGGGCCTCTGGGTGGTATTTACGAGATCGGTGCCCTGCGGGCTCTGGACGAAGCCCTGGATGGTCTGGATTTCAATAATATCGATGTCTATGTCGGCGTAAATGCCGGCTCTTTTGTGGCTGCCAATCTGGCAAACCAGATGACCACAGCCCAGCTTTGCCGCATCTTCGTAAGGAACGAAGCTGAGGTTCACCCGTTTCACCCTGAGGTTTTCTATCGTCCGGCTTTGCGTGAGATCGGGCGCCGGTTGCTCGCTGTTCCGGGCTTGCTTTCAACGGCGGTCAGCCGGTTTGTGAACAACCCTTACGACCAGAGCCTGCTGGAAGCCATGACCATTCTGGCCCAGGCGGCACCGGCCGGCCTTTTCGATAACGAGGGGTTGCACGAGTACCTGAAGCGCGCCTTCACCATGCTTGGCCGCACGAATGATTTTCGTCAGCTCAAGCGCAGTCTGTATGTGGTTGCTGCAGACGTGGAGAGCACGGAGGCGGTCTGCTTTGGTGCGCCCGGGTACGATCACGTCCCTATATCCCGGGCAGTTCAGGCCAGTACTTCATCTCCGGGTCTGTACGTGCCGGTCGAGATTGATGGTCGTTTTTACGTGGACGGTACCCTGAGAAAGGGGTTGCATGCCTCGGTCGCTTTTGAAGATGGCGCGGATCTGGTGTTGGCGGTCAATCCCCAGGTGCCCATCGATGCCAGTGCTGCGGTGCGCGCGGGGACCATGAAGCCGGGAGAGCTCACCCGTTCCGGAATGCCGAATCTGTTGTCCCAGATGTTCCGGACCATGGTTTATTCCCGTATGCAGTCGGGTATTGCTCAATATACCCGTGATTATCCGGATAAGGACATACTGCTGTTTGAACCTACCCGGGATGATGCCAAGCTGTTTTTCTCAAATGTGTTCAGCTTCCAGAGTCGCCGGATGGTGTGTGAGCACGCCTATCAGATGACCCGCCGAGATCTGCTCCGGCGGGCAGATGAACTGGAGCCCAAACTGCGCAAGTACGGCATTACGCTGCGCCGGGATCGTCTTGAGGATGAGCAGAGAACCATCAGTACCAGCCTGTATGGTGAAATGCTGCCCCTGTATGTGGCCAAAGGTCGCAAGAAGCAGGGCGAGAAGAACCGGATTGCGAGCGGCTTCAGTACCGTCACGCACCTGTTCTCAAAGGCAGAATAAGTGCTGCCGTTGCCGATACAGGCATGAAAAAGCCGGAGAGGTCATCCCCTCCGGCTTTTTTGTTGGCATTTCAGGAAACCGCGAATCAGAGAATGTAGCGGCTCAGGTCTTCGTCTTCAGACAGCTCGCCGAGCTTCTCGTCAACGTAGTCCGCTGTCACCTCAAAGGTATCGGTGACCTGGTCTCCAGCGTCGTAGGACAGACTTTCCAGCAAGCGCTCAAGCACGGTATGCAAGCGGCGCGCACCGATATTCTCGGTGGTTTCGTTCACCTTGTAAGCCACTTCCGCAATGCGGGCGATGGCATCGTCGGCGAAGGTCAGTTTCACACCTTCGGTGCCCATCAGCGCTTCATACTGTTGCACCAGCGAGGCATCCGGTTCGGTCAGAATACGCTTGAAGTCGTCCGGCGTCAGCGCCTGCAGCTCCACGCGAATCGGCAGGCGGCCCTGAAGTTCCGGAATCAGGTCTGAAGGCTTGGACAGGTGGAAGGCGCCAGAGGCAATGAACAGAATGTGGTCGGTCCGAATGGAACCGTATTTGGTGCTTACAGTGCTGCCTTCAATCAGAGGCAGCAGGTCGCGCTGAACGCCTTCCCGGGACACATCCGAGGAGGTGTTTTCCGAGCGTTTGGCAACCTTGTCGATCTCATCGATAAAGACAATCCCGTTCTGCTCAACCGCCTGAATGGCCTTCTGCTTGATCTCTTCCTCATTCACCAGCTTGGCGGCTTCTTCGTCCTTTACCCGCTTCATGGCATCCGCCACTTTTATCTTGCGGGTCTTGCGCTTGTCCGAAGACAGGTTGGAGAACATGCTCTGCAGTTGAGAGGTCATCTCTTCCATGCCCGGAGGCGCCATGATCTCCACGCCGGCTCCACTGCTGCGCAAATCGATCTCGATTTCCTTGTCGTCCAGCTCGCCTTCTCTCAGTTTCTTGCGGAACAGCTGTCGGGTCGAGGAGTCCGCATTGGTGCGCTGGCTGTCTTCGTTAAAATCCCTGGGGGGCGGCAGCAGGGCATCCAGAATGCGGTCTTCGGCGGCATCCAGTGCACGGTGTTCATGCCGCTTCATTTCCTGCTCCCGCAGCATTTTCACCGCCATGTCGGCCAGGTCGCGGATGATGGACTCAACATCTCGGCCTACATAGCCCACTTCGGTAAATTTGGTGGCTTCCACTTTCAGAAAGGGAGCATCCGCCAGTTTGGCCAGCCGGCGGGCGATCTCCGTTTTGCCGACGCCGGTGGGGCCGATCATCAGGATGTTTTTCGGGGTAATTTCATCCCGCAGACTGCTGTCCAGTTGCATGCGGCGCCAACGGTTACGCAGGGCAATGGCGACGGCGCGTTTTGCTTCTTCCTGGCCCACGATGTGTTTGTTCAGTTCGTGGACAATCTCTCGGGGAGTCATTGCAGACATGGTCGCTCCGGTCGTCAGTCTTTAATGGGCAGCACTTCCAGAGTGCGGTTCTGATTGGTGTAAATGCAGATATCGCCGGCAATTTCGAGCGCCTTCTCGGCGATTTCGTGGGCGCCGAGCTCGGTGTTTTCCAGCAGCGCCCGGGCTGCGGCCTGGGCAAACGGCCCGCCTGAGCCAATAGCGATCAGCCCCTGCTCCGGCTCGATTACGTCGCCGTTGCCGGTAATGATCAGGGAAGCGGTTTTGTCCGCAACGGCCAGCAGGGCTTCCAGTTTGCGCAGGGCTCGGTCCGTGCGCCAGTCTTTGGCCAGTTCAACAGCGGCACGGGTGAGATTGCCCTGGTGCTTTTCCAGCTGGGCCTCGAATCGCTCGAACAAGGTGAAGGCATCTGCGGTGCCACCGGCAAAACCAGCGATTACCTGGCCGTTGTACAGGCGGCGTACCTTTCGGGCATTGCCTTTCATAACGGTGTTGCCAAGGGATACCTGGCCATCACCGCCCATGGCGACTTCATTCTCCCGGCGTACGGAAACTATCGTGGTCATTGGCGCTCCAGTTGCCTGTTTGAATTTGTATTTTGGCTTTATGGAGGCGCTGGGCGGGATTTCAAGAGCAGGGGAGGTGGCTGAACAAAGTTCAGCCTTCTTTCGGGATCTTCCGCACCAGAGGCTGGATATTGATAGTAACCAGTTTGTCGACCGCCGAGTTCATCTGGCTGCGTGAGTTGAATGGTCCCACATTTACGCGGTACCAAACACTTCCGTTGTCGAGATCAATACGCTGTACATGAGCCCTGAGTCCCTGGAAGGCGATCTGCGCGCGCTGTCGCTCGGCGTCTTCCTTACTCCTGAACGAGCCAGACTGTACGACATAATCGAACTCCTGCATGGCCGGGCCCGGGGTATATTCTTCCACTTTGGGCGGAACGACCTCGGATTCCGGCAGCATTTCATAGAACCGGAAGTTCTGCTCTTTCGGCCGGCCATCCTGTTTAGCCGTGGTGTTGGCGGGTTGCTTGGGCGCTACCGGGGGTTGTTCCTGAATCGGGGTTTGCCTGGCGGTTTCCGGCCCGCCGGGCAAGGTGTTCAGGTAGACGATAAAGCCGATGAAGCCACCCACGGCGGCCAGAGACAGGATGGTTTTCATAGACAACGCGCCATGCTGTGAGTGTGATGGTGCACTCTTTTGGGGTTTGGACGGCTTGCGGGGCCTGGCCGCAGGCTTGCTGGCGGCGGCCCCTTTGCCCGCAGGGCGATCTTTCCTGGCGTAATCTCTGGCCATGGCCTGATTACATCTCCTCTGGTGCGCTTACGCCGAGCAGGTCCAGGCCGTTGGCAATCACCTGGCGCACGGCCAGGTACAGGCTGACTCTTGCGTCCCGCAGGGCGGTATCTTCAATCAGCACCTTGTGGGCGTTGTAGTAAGTATGGAACTGGCCCGCCAGCTCACGCAGGTAATGGGTGAGGTGGTGGGGCTCGCGCTGGGCGGCGGAGTTGGCAATCAGTTCCGGATACTTCGCCAACTGGTTGGCCAGCTCTTTCTCATCATCCAGAGTCAGCAGGCTCAGATCGCCGACGCATTCGTTCATGCCACGCTGCACGCCCTCGGCGGCCAGTTTGCGCAGCACGCTGCAAATCCGGGCATGAGCATACTGGATGTAATACACCGGGTTTTCATTGGTCTGGGAGCGCGCCAGGTCGATATCGAAAGTCAACTGGGAGTCCACGCGACGTGCCGCCAGGAAGAAGCGGGTGGCATCCCGGCCCACTTCGTCGATCAGATCCCGCACGGTGACGTAGCTACCGGCACGTTTGGAGATTTTTACTTCCTGCCCGGAACGGGTCACCATCACCATCTGGTGCAGAACATAATCCGGCCATCCCTGGGGGATATCTGCCTTCAGGGCCTGCAGTCCCGCGCGAACACGGGTTACGGTGGAGTGGTGGTCAGCACCCTGCTCGTTAATTACGGTAGTAAAGCCGCGCTGCCACTTGTCCAGGTGGTAAGCGACATCGGGCAGGAAGTAGGTGTAGCCGCCGTCTTTCTTGCGCATTACCCTGTCTTTGTCGTCGCCGAACTCGGTGGTTTTCAGCCACATGGCGCCATCCTGCTCATAGGTGTAACCGTTGGCCTTGAGGCGCTCAACGGTGGCTTCCACCTTGCCATCCTCGTACAGAGAGGATTCCAGGAAATACACATCGAACTGAACCCCGAAGGCTTTCAGGTCCAGGTCCTGCTCACGGCGCAGGTAGGCGACGGCGAATTCCCGGATGGCATCCCGGTCTTCCGGATCGGCTTTTGCGGTTACCTCGCGGTCATCGGCCACCACGGTTTCGCCGGCAAGGTAGGCGTTCGCCACATCGATGATGTAATCGCCCCGGTAGCCATCTTCCGGCCAGCTTTCATCTTCCGGCGTCAGGCCCTTAACGCGAGACTGCACCGAAAGGGCCAGATTGTTGATCTGGGCTCCGGCGTCGTTGTAGTAAAACTCCCGGGTAACGTTGTAACCGTTGGCTTCCAGCAAGCGGCACAGGCAATCGCCAATGGCGGCGCCCCGTCCGTGACCCACGTGCAGAGGGCCAGTGGGGTTGGCGGACACAAACTCGACCTGAACCTTTTCGCCGTTACCAGAGTTGTTGCGGCCGAACTGCTGTGCTTCGTTCAGGATAGTGTTCACAATGCCGAAGGCGCTGGCGGTGCTCATGAAAAAATTGATAAACCCCGGCCCGGCAATCTCCACTTTCTCCACGGCGGAGCTCTCTGGCAATGCCTCCACCAGGGCTTCGGCCAGCTTGCGAGGCGGGCAGCCGGCGGCTTTGGAGGCCACCAGGGCAATGTTACAGGCATAGTCCCCGTGGGACTTGTCTTTGGTGTTGCCCACCTGAGGAGTGAAGCTCTGGTCTGCCGGCAATGTGCCGTCAGATTGCAGGGTCGCCAGTGCAGACTGGAGAAGCTCGGATACGGTCTCTTTCATGCTGTCGAATGACTCGGTTTGCAGAAGAATGGGTGTCAGGGCAGGGCGCCCGTTGAAAACAGAAGGGGCGTATTATCGCGGAAAGTTGGGCTGCAAGCAAAAAGACTCAGGAAATAACGCTTCGCTAATATTGGCGATAGCAGGCAGTGAAGCTTGGGTGTGGTGCTTAAAAAGAAAGTGGGCCTTTTATGGCCCACTTTCGTGTCAGACAGTATTAGTTACAAGCGGTTGGGTTATAGGGGCTCTCTGTGCCTCCCGGCGGCAGCACATTCTCGTCGGTTACGTCGTCGGCCAGACAGGGAAGTGTGAACTCTCGGGAGTTTGAGCTTGTGAAGCCTTCGACATTGGAGGTCGCAGTCAGGCGAACCCGTACCCAGCTACACTCGCCTTTCGGATAGCGAATATCGAATTCAACAGAGCCGCTGGCATCTGTGGATACCGAGGTAGGCGCTGATGCCGGGTTGGCGATTTCAGTGCCGTTCACCGGATCCGCATGATTGGTCAGGCAGCTTTGCGTTACGTTGGTAACCCAGCGGTCACCATTGTAGCTGTAGCTGCCCTTGTCGAATTCCAGCGGCAAAACGCTCAGTTGGACCGGCTGGTTGGCGCTGGCGTTACCATTTGCATCGGTAACCAGTACGCTCCACGGCATGTCATAGACGGTTTGGTTTGGTGCTGCAATGGTATTGCCAGTGCCGAGAATCAGCGTGAGCGCTCGACCGGCAACCGTCAGAGAAATAGATGCCTCGTCGGTTGAGCTGTCCTGGCGGGTGATGCGGGCGGTTACCTGCACGCCGTCTTTATCGCTGATACTGCTGGTGGACCGGTAGGTCGAGATCGCCCGGCCCTGGCTGTCGGTGTTGACGGTGCCTGGTGACAGGGTGCCGCCGGTGGGATCTACCAGCGTGAATTCCACTGTCGCGTTTTTGACCAGGTTGCCGTTTACATCGCGAACGGTGGTAATGATGCTCGCCTCGTCGTTGGTTGATACCTGGGTCTTCGAGGCGCGGATGGTCACTTCGTGGGGCGCTGAAGAGACAAACTCAATAGTGGTGTTTGCCTGAATCTGGCTGCCACCGGCGGCATCAGCGCTTGCAGTGACTTCTGCAATACCCACGTCGGAAGAGGAAATGCTGACTTGAGCGGTTCCCTGAGCGTTGGTTGTCACGGAGCTGTTGGAGAGTGTCCCACGGGTTGTGGAGAAGCGTACCGTCTGACCGACCACGGGGGCTCCGTTTTGAGTCCAAGTGACGGACAATGCTTGCGGAGTGTCAATTTCAACTTCATTGTCAGCCAGAGAGTCGAAAGAAAAGCTGTCGGCTGAAACGTTGATGTCGATCTGTGCCGAAACCCTTGACTCACCCTCGTAAGCAGAGACAACAACGGTATCGGAGCCGCCGCTTGATGCCGTCAGTTGGAACTGAACCCGGCCGGAAGCATCGGTTGTGAGTGTTGGGCTTGAAACGGTGTTCTTCTGGCTCGATACCGACACCGTAGTGTTTCCGATGCCTTGGCCTGAAGAGTCAAGCAGCCGAGCCTCGTAGCTGGCATTTGCGCCATTACTGATGGCTGAAGGCCCGGTGAGGCTTATGCTGGTCCCGGTGACGGCGATATTCACGGAGTTTGAAACGCCACCGGTTGATGCCGTTACGGAAATGGTGCGGTTGCGGGCGTCTCCCTGGGTCGAGAGTTCGGCGCTTGCCTGGCCTGCGTCCGTGGTGGTTTGGGTGGTCACGGTCAGTGACCCGTTATTGGAGGCATTGAAGGCCACGTCAAGACCAGGCGTAAGAATGCCATTCTGATCCCGTACAAGTGCGGTAATCTGAGCCTTGTCTTGTCCGGAAGATCCAATGGAAGGCGTGCTGGTAATAAGCTGGATGGAGCCAACCGTGACGCCCGGAGTGGTTGGCGTCCCGGAGCCGTTATCTCCGCCGTTGTTATTGCTACCGCCCGCTAATGGTGTGGAGCCACTGTCGCCTCCACAAGCTATGAGCAAAAGGCTCAGCGACAATGCGGCCGCACGCGCAAGGAATTTCCATGCCATTTTGTTTCTCCAGTTTTCATCGACAGCAAAAGCCATAAACCTGCGCATTCCCGCACGAGAACCGCAACCTCAGGTTTTGATCCAAGAGTAGTGGTTATAGTGCTGAAAATCATAGCACAGTCAGTTCAAACTGAATGAGTATGAATGGTGAATTCTGAAAAAGATTGTAACGAATTGCAGAATATGGACTGTGTCACGATTCGGGATGATGATCTTCAGCCAGTCTCCTGAGGGTCAACATCAACAATCCATTTGGTGCTCGCTGGCAGCTTGCATTGGTCCAGGTACTGGCAAATGTGAGTAAGCAGATGGTTGAGTTGGCGCCGGTGGTTACTGCACAGGATCAGCTGCGCCCGGTGTCGGTCGGCTTTGCGTGCAATTACCGCCGGTAGCGGCCCCCAGGTTTCTATGCCGTTCGCGGCCGTCATTGGTTTAATGCTGTCTAACAGTTGCAGGCTTGCCTGCATGGTGTCGGCTTCCGCGCGGAGTATGGCCATGGCGCGGAATGGTGGCAGGGCGCCGGTTTGGCGCTCAGTCAGAAGTTGGTCTGCCAGAGCGGCATAATTACCCTGGCAGAGCGATTTCAATAACGGGTGGTCGCTGTGGCAGGTCTGGATAAGCACTTTGCCGGGTTTTTCGCCCCGGCCAGCGCGGCCGCTCACTTGCAAAAGTGTCTGCACCATCTGTTCCGGCGCCCGAAAATCGACACTGAACAGGCCGCCATCGGCGTTGACGACGGCAACCAGGGTCACGTTGGGAAAGTCATGGCCCTTGGCGAGCATCTGGGTGCCCACCAGTATGCAGGGGGCACCGCTGTTAACCTGAGCCAGTATATTCTGGATACTCCCTTTGCGCTGGGTGCTGTCCCTGTCTACCCGTACAATGGGGGTGTCCGGAAACTGTTCGGCCAGGGTTTCTTCTGTGCGCTCTGTGCCCTGGCCTACGGGTTTGAAATTTTCACTCCGGCATTTGGGGCAGCTGTGGCTTGCGGCCATCTGGAAGTCGCAGTGATGGCAGCGCATGGCTCTGTCCCGGCGATGGTATGTCAGTCGGGTATCGCAGCGCGGGCATTCCTCCATGTGGCCACAATCGAAGCACATCATAATGGGGGCGAATCCCCGCCGGTTCACAAATACCAGTGCCTGCTCACCTCGTACCAGTGTTTCCTTTATAGCGTTCAGGGTGGGGCGCGAAAGGCCGGCCTCCAGAGGGCGGCTGCGGATGTCGAGCAATTCCACTTCCGGAGGTGAGGCATTGCCAGCCCGTTGTTCCAGCCGGATAAGGTGGTATTTGCCTTGCCTGGCGTTGTGCCATGATTCCAGCGAAGGCGTTGCTGAGCCCAGGATGACGGGGCACTGATTCAGGTGAGCCCGATAGACAGCAACGTCCCGCCCCGAATAGCGAAACCCTTCGCCCTGCTTGTAGGAGTTGTCGTGTTCTTCGTCCACAACAATGGCGCGAAGATTCGTGAACGGCAGCAAGACGGCGGAGCGGGTGCCAATCAGAATAACCGGTTCCCCATGTCGGATTCTCAGCCAGGTAGCCAGGCGTTCGCTGTCGTTCAGGGCCGAGTGCCAGGCTACAATCCGGTTGCCGAAGTAACGCCTGAAGCGCTCGAGGGTCTGGGGCGTGAGGTTGATTTCGGGAACCAGTACCAGAGCCTGTTGGTCGTCCTGCAGTTTTTGTGTCAGGTAATGAAGATAGAGCTCGGTTTTGCCGCTCCCGGTGATGCCATAAAGAAGTGTGGCGCTGAAGCGATCTGTAACCTGCGGTAATTCTTTGGCCGCTGCCAGTTGCGCGGGTGAGAGTCTGGGGCCGTCTACTGTGACGATGCTCTCGCTGAAAGTCGGATGCTGTGGATCGCTAAGTTCGATGAGGCCTTTATCGCGAAGGCTTTTGATCTGAGGGCGGTTGAAGCCGGCTTTAACCAGTTCGCCGGTCGATATGCCGGGTGCGCGCTGGATGGATTCCAGCAATGCTTTCTGTCGATGGGCGTTGGCCGGCAGTGGGGCGATGTTTTGGGTGCCTTGCCAGTGTTCATCCTGTTTCTGCTGTGACGGCCGGCCTCGGCGTAATGCGGGAGGCAGGGCGGTGAACAGGCACTCACCCAAGGGGTGCTGATAGTAGTCGCTGGCCCAGCTAAGGAGTTGGAAGGTGGCTGTGGGTAAGGCGAGCCACGGCTCCAGCACTTCCAGGATGGGCTTGAGGGTAATGCCGTCTGGTGGTGTCGCGCCGGTTTCCACCACAAGGCCGGTCAGGGTTTGCCTGCCAAAGGGTACTTTCACGCGTTGCCCGGGTGAGACTGTCATGGTCTCCGGGATTCGGTAATCAAAGAGTCGCCGGAGCGGGCGATTCAGGGCGATGCGAGCGGTTGAGGGCCGTGTCACGGTAACTGCGTATCCTGAAAGCGGGCAAAAGTAGGCTGGTTGCATGGTATCCGGACTGTTCCGGATGGCCAAGATACTTGCCTGTGGTCGGGTTTGTCAGTAAGATTCGCGGTCTGTTTCTGGCCGGGCTTGATTGTGCACGGTCTTTTCAATTGATTCAAACATGCGGTGCCTGGCACCTGGGCAGCTAAGATGCCCCGTGATCAGGTAGCGGCATGACCTAACGAGGTTCGCCATGAAAGAAGGTATTCACCCGAAGTACGAAGACATCACCGCTACCTGTTCCTGCGGTAATGTGATCAAGACCCGTTCTACCATCGGCCACGATCTGCAGCTGGACGTATGTTCCCAGTGCCACCCGTTCTACACCGGCAAGCAGAAGGTTATGGACACCGGTGGTCGTATCGATCGCTTCCAGAAGCGTTTCGGCAGCCGTATCGGTGGCAAGAAAGACTGATCCGCGCCGGGATGTTGAAAAAAGCGCCTTTGGGCGCTTTTTTTGTGCGCCAATGAAAAATAAAGTTTGCTATATACGCAAAATGCACTATTGACTGTTCATAAAATATTCGATTTCGGCTTGTCGTTTTGGGTCGGGCGCGCCATAATGGCGCGCTCCGTTGGGCGAGCTCCAGCGGGATTTACCTTTAAACGTGACAAACGGAACAGTGGCAATGTCTCAAGATCTGAAAGAAGCAGCCCTTGAATATCACGCCAAACCGCGGCCGGGTAAGCTGAGTGTTGAAATCACGAAGCCGACCCAGACTTCCCGCGACCTCTCCCTGGCGTACAGCCCCGGGGTTGCCGAACCGGTCCGCGAGATCGCGAAGGACCCCGAGAACGCTTACAAATACACAGCCAAGGGTAACCTGGTTGCCGTGATTTCTGACGGTACCGCTATCCTGGGTCTGGGTAATCTCGGCCCTCTGGCGAGCAAGCCGGTTATGGAAGGCAAGGGCGTACTGTTCAAGCGCTTTGCCGGAATTGACGTCTTCGACATCGAGGTTAATTCCGAAAGCCCGCAAGCGTTTATTGAAACTGTTGAGCGCATCGCCGATACCTTCGGTGGTATCAACCTCGAGGACATCAAAGCACCGGAGTGCTTCGAGATTGAGCGTGCGCTGATTGAAAAGTGTAACGTGCCCATCTTCCACGATGACCAGCACGGTACCGCTATTGTAACTGCGGCCGGCATGATCAATGCTCTTGAGCTGCAGGGCAAGAAAATTGAAGAGGCAAAGGTGGTATGTCTGGGCGCCGGTGCGGCCGCCATTGCCTGCATGAAGTTGCTGATCAGCTGCGGTATGCGCTCTGAGAACATCTTCATGCTCGACCGTAAGGGTGTGATCCACTCTGGTCGTGATGATCTGAACCAGTACAAGGCGATGTTCGCCAACGATACCGACAGGCGCACTCTGGACGATGCCATCGACGGTGCCGACGTGTTCCTGGGTCTGTCTGGCCCGGACCTTCTGTCTGCCGAGCAATTGGCGAAAATGGCACCGAACCCGGTGGTGTTTGCCTGTTCCAACCCGGATCCGGAAATCAGCCCGGAAGTGGCCCTGGCTACCCGTGATGATCTGATCATGGCGACAGGTCGCTCTGACTATCCGAACCAGGTGAACAACGTGCTTGGCTTCCCGTTCATTTTCCGTGGTGCACTGGATGTACGTGCAACCGCTATCAACGAGGAAATGAAGGTTGCCGCGGTTAACGCAATCCGTGAACTGGCCAAAGAGCCGGTGCCGCAGGAAATCTGTGAAGCCTACGGTGTTGATTCGTTCGAATTCGGTAAGGAATACATCATTCCAAAGCCGATGGATGTTCGTCTGCTGGAAGTGGTGCCGGCCGCCGTGGCCCGTGCTGCTGTAGATTCCGGTGTTGCGCGTAATCCGTACCCTGCGCATTACCCGCTGAAGTCTATGGACGACATCATCTGATCGGGATGTAGTCTGGCTTCAAAAAAAAACCGGCGGAGATCCCGCCGGTTTTTTTGTGCGTCCTGCTTGGGGTGGTGCTGCGACAGATCAGAAGATCTGCCGTGACAGGTCGTCCCCGTTACCGTTGTCGCCGTTCCCTCTGATACTCTCGGCTGGCAGAGGCGAGGGTGCATCTTCTTCCTTGAATATTTCGAACACGGCTTCTTCGCCGGGCCGGGCTCTTTCGCCGGTTTCCGGATTGATACGGATGTTCACGATGCCGTTGGGCCTGGGCATGGTGGCTGCTGGCTGGTCTGCCAGTGCTACTTTCATATAGTCGACCCATATCGGCAGTGCGGTACTGGCGCCATACTCGCCCCGACCCAGAGGGGAGGGTTGGTCAAATCCGACCCAGACGGTAGTTGCGATATCGTGGTTGAAGCCCGCGAACCAGGTGTCTTTCTGCTCGTTGGTGGTGCCCGTCTTGCCGGCAATGTCGCTGCGATTCAGGGCCAGGGCGCGACGTCCCGTTCCCCGGCGAACCACGTCCTGCATCATGGAGTGCATGATGTAGATTGATCGTTCGTCGGCCAGGCGTTGCATAATCCGTGGTTCGGTTGTGTTCTCCTTGGCTGCAGAGGCTGGCAGTGTCATGCCTTCAATTTCGGGTGGTTGCTCCGAAGTGCTTTGTTCGGCATCGGCGACCTGCCTCTGGGAGGCGTCGCAGTTCTCGTCGCATAATATGGTCTTCGGGGCTTCATAGACCACGGTGCCGTCCCATTCCTCGATTCGTTCAATCAGGTAGGGCTGTACGTCGTAACCGCCATTGGCGATTACCGCAAAGCCTCTTGCCAGCTCCATGGGTGTCAGCAGGCCGCTGCCCAGCGAGAGCGAGAGGTTGGAGGGCATGTTTTCAGTCGGGAGTTTGAGTTGCTTCAGGTAGCTGAGGGTGGTGTTGATGCCCAGGTCTCTCAGCAGGCGGATGGAAACCAGGTTGCGGGAGCGGTAAAGGCCCTCGCGCAAGGTGGTTGGTCCGTAGAACTGGCCCGATGAGTTTTGTGGTCGCCATGCGGTTTCAAGTTCGGAGTCTTCGAATACGATCGGAGCGTCGTTGTAGATGGTCGCCGGTGTTCGGCCGTTTTCCAGCGCGGAAAGGTACAGGAATGGCTTGAACGTTGAGCCTGGTTGGCGGCTGGCCTGGGTGGCGCGATTGTACTTGCTCTGGTTGAAGCTGTAGCCGCCCGCCAAAGCTTCAATGGCGCCGGTTTTGGCTTCCAGGGAGATGAGTGCGCCCTCGATTCGGGGGGCTTGCGCCAGGGATACTCGCAGTTCGGTGACGGCCTGCGTGGGTGCGCTCTCGCTGCCAGATTCTGCCTCAGAGTCTTTAATCTGTGGCAGTTGGTCAACTTTTACATAGATGACCTCCCCGGGGTTGACTACATCCGAAGGTTTTTCTGGTTCGGGGCCGGTGATGCTCTCGGTTCGGAATCGGCGTGCCCAGGTCATGGTTTCAAAGGGCATGACGCCGGGGCCCAGGCGCCGGGCATGTACTTTTACTTCGTTCTTTTCGTCGTCTATTGATGTCACAACGGCTGGTACCAGCGTTTCAACCCGCGGGTAGTTCTGCATCTTGTCCGACAGTTCGGCCGGGGTCAGGCCTTCAATGTCGAACTGTCCGATGGGGCCCCGGAAACCGTGCCGGCGGTCATAGGCTTCGAGGCCTGCCCTCAGGGCTTCGGTAGCGGTTTGTTGCTTGTCGCTGTCAACGGTGAGGGTCACGCTGTAGCCATCGGTGTAAGCATTCTCTCCGTAGCGGCGAACCATTTCGGCCCGGGCCATCTCGGCCACATAGTCGGCATCCACTTCGGCGTCACGAGTGTTATAGCTGGCGGTCAGTGGTGCTTTGCTGGCCAGAGACCAGGCGTCTTCGGTGATGTAGCCCAGGTCTTTCATTCTGCCGAGAATCCAGTTACGGCGAATCAGGGCCCGCTCCGGATTTGCCAGGGGGTTGTAGGCAGAGGGCGCTTTGGGGAGGCCGGCCAGCATTGCCATCTGGGCCAGTGACAGTTCTGTCACCGGTTTGTCGTAGTAAACCTGGGCGGCAGCGGCGATTCCATAGGCCCGGTTGCCGAGGTAGATCTTGTTCAGATAGAGCTCAAGAATCCTGTTTTTATCCAGTTCACGTTCGATCTGAAGAGCCAGCAGTATCTCGTTGAACTTTCGTATGAAGGTCCGGTCGCGTGACAAAAAGTAATTTTTTGCAACCTGCATGGTGATGGTGCTGCCGCCAGACTGGATTTCTCCGGTGGTGATCAGTTCCACTGCAGCCCGCGTCAGGCCTTTAATGTCGACTCCGAAGTGCTCGTAAAACCGTGCGTCTTCCGCTGCCAGGAAGGCTTGTAACTGAATTGTAGGGATCTGTTCTATTGTGATCGGTGCCCTTCTCTTTTCACCGAATTCTGCTATTAATCTGTTGTCTTTGCTATACACCCGAAGCGGCGTCTGCAGCCGGACATCCAGCAATTGCTCCACCGGTGGCAGATTGGGCCGAAGATAAAGATACAGGCTTGAGGAAATAATAATGGCGACACTCAGGCCGGTAAGAAAGAACCAGGCAAAAACGCGAGATGTACGCAACAAATGAGACATTTTTTTCTGACAACTGTTGGATATAGGTCTATTATTTGAGAAATTGCTTTAGGAAGGTTCGGTCGCCTCGCCGTCTGCAATGTCTCCCGAAATTCGAGAGATTGCATTGTAGACGGAATAAATAAGAAATTCTCTTACATAAAAAACACATAGAACGCCTCTGAAATGATCGCCTTTACAGGGAGTGGTTCAGGGGTTCCAACGCCGGGTGCATTTAACCAGGTATAGGGTGAGCGCGTGTTCGGATTACCAGGAAAAAAATCCAGTGCCGTCCTTGGAGTGGATGTAAGCTCCAGTTCGGTCAAGCTGCTAGAGCTGTCAAAACATGGCGATCGATACAAGGTCGAGAGCTATGCGGTAGAGCCGTTGCCGGCCAATGCAGTTGTTGAAAAAAACATCACAGACGTCGAAGCGGTTGGGGAAGTGCTCAAACGTGTCGCGTCCAAGTCACGTACCAGTGTGAAGCAGGTGGCTGTTGCTGTTTCCGGCTCGGCGGTGATCACCAAGGTTATCCAGATGGACGGTGGTCTCAACGAGTTTGAAATGGAAGACCAGATTGCGCTGGAAGCCGATCAGTACATTCCTTACCCCCTCGATGAAGTGGCGATCGATTTCGAAGTCCAGGGCCCGTCTGAATCCAACCCGGATCAGGTGGATGTGCTGCTGGCGGCCTGCCGTAAGGAAAACGTCGACATCCGCGAAGATGCCCTGGAAATTGCAGGGCTGACAACCAAGATTGTCGACGTGGAAGCCTATGCTCTGGAGCGGGCTTACAGCCTGATTGAGCCTCAGCTCGACTCTCAGGGAGAAGAGTTGGTGGTTGCCATCGTTGATATTGGCGCGACCATGACAACTCTGAGTGTGCTGGCAGAGGGTAAGACGGTCTATACCCGTGAGCAGATTTTTGGCGGAAAGCAGCTGACGGAAGAAATTCAGCGTCGTTACGGATTGTCGCTCGAAGAAGCGGGTCTGGCCAAGAAGCAGGGTGGTTTGCCAGACGACTACAACGAGGAAGTCCTGACCCCGTTCCGGGAAGCGGTTGTTCAGCAAGTGGCGCGGGCGCTGCAGTTTTTCTTCGGCGCGAGTCAGTACAACGCGGTGGATTACGTGGTGCTTGCCGGAGGAACAGCGTCGATTCAGGGGCTCACGGAAATGGTGGAAGAGAAAACTGGAACGCCAACCCTGGTGGCCAATCCATTTGCCAATATGGCGGTGGGCTCCCGGGTTAACGCCTCTGCGCTAAGCAATGATGCCCCCTCGTTGATGATTGCCTGCGGTCTGGCAATGAGGAGTTTCGACTGATGGCAAAGATTAACCTCAGACCCTGGCGGGAAGAGCTTCGCGCCGAGAAGCAGAAACAGTTTGTTGTGATGATACTGGGCGCCGTGATTATCGCGGGTGGCCTGGCTTTCCTCTGGAAATCGGATATGGACAGCCGGATTGCCTATCAGCAATCCCGTAATGCCTATATTGAGACTGCAACCAAAGAGCTGGACAAGCAGATCAAGGAGATTGAAAACCTCAAGCGTCAGCGCGATGAATTGCTGGCACGCATGCAGGTGATTCAGGATCTTCAGGGTAAGCGGCCGGTGATTGTGCGGGTGTTCGATGAATTGGTGAGGACTCTCCCGGACGGGCTTTACTACACCGATCTCAAGAAAGCCGGTGAGCGGCTCGATATCGTGGGTATGGCCGAGTCAAACAGCCGGATTTCGAACCTGATGCGTCAGTTCGAGGATTCGGAATGGTTTGCCAATCCCAATCTGACCAATGTGGCTGCAGCAGACAGCGCCCGGTCCGGATACAGCCAGTTCAATCTCTCTGTCCAGCAGCGGACGCCTGAGCCCGAAGGGGAGGATAACTGATGAGCCTCGCGGACTCTCTGAAAAGTCTTAATGAATTCGATATCAATGACCTGGATATCAACAATGCCGGCATCTGGCCGGCTCCGGTCAAAGCCATTGTGGTGTTGATTGTCTTCGGCCTGATACTGGGTGGCGGTTACTGGTTCTTTGTCAAAGATCAGTATGCCCAGCTCGATCAGGTGGAACGAAAAGAGCAGGAGCTCAAGCAGCGCTACGAGCAGAAGGCCTATCAGGTAGCGAACCTGGATGTGTTCAAGGCCCAGATGGAAGAAATGGAAGAAACCTTTGGAGCCCTGGTACGTCAGTTGCCTAGTGAAACCGAGGTGCCTGGCCTGTTGGAAGATATTACCAATACGGCGTTAGGAAGCGGTTTGGCGTTGCAGGAAGTCAAACTTCAGCCGGAGCAGCAGCGAGACTTCTATTCGGAGCTTCCCATTAATATTCGGGTGTCAGGTTCTTATCATGAGCTGGCTTCCTTCGTAAGCAGCGTGGCGAGCCTGCCGCGTATCGTGACGCTGCACGATCTAACCATCAAACCAATTGGCGGAGACGGAGACCAGCTTGATATGCAGGTGGTTGCACGTACTTACCGCTACCGGGCTGGAGAATGAGCATGACAGGAAAGCATGCGGGAAAGGCCTGGCTGGGTGTGTGTCTGGCGTCTTTGCTGACGGCTTGTTCCCAGGGAAACGGTTTCTCGGATCTCGACAAGTTCATGGCAGATACCCGGGCCAAGCCTCGTGGACACGTGGAGCCTTTGCCGGAGTTTAAAGCCTATGAGGCTTTCAGTTACTCGGCGGCAGACCGTCGCGCACCTTTTGAGCCGCCGGTGGATGTCCAACTTACGATGGTTGATGAGCAACCGGTCAGTGACGTAGAGCCGGACCTGGATCGGCCGCGCGAGGTGCTTGAGAACTTTGATCTGAAGTCGTTGACCATGGTAGGCACGCTTCAAGGGGTTGAGGGGAATCTGTTCGCGTTGGTGCGCGATGATATGGGTGGCATTCACCGTGTTCGCACCGGCAATTATATGGGGCAGAACTATGGCCGTATTGTGGGTGTCAGTGAAACCCGCATTGAACTAATTGAAATCGTTCCGAATGGCCGGGGTGGATGGGTAGAACGCCCGCGCTCCCTGTCTTTGGATGAAGGCTGAGGAGCGGTAACGGTATGAATTCAAGAAACATGCACGAACAAACAGGTTTAGGGTCGAGGCTAGCGATGTTCAAAAAACTCAATGTCTGCGTAGGCGTGATTGCCATCGGGTTATGGAGCGGCCTGGCCAGCGCGGTCACGCTGCAGGACTTGTCGTTTTCGTCGCTGCCAGGGGAGCGGCTGGAAGTCACCATGCAGTTTGATGGCACGCCGCCCGAACCTTCGGGCTATACCATAGAGCGGCCTGCCCGGATTGCGGTGGATCTTAAAGACACCACCAGTGCCTTGAACCAGCGCAGTATCCCGCTGGGTACCGGTAATGCTCAGAGCGTTACCGTGGTCGAAACCAAGGATCGCACCCGGTTGATCTTTAATCTGGTTGAGTTGGTGCCTCACGACACCGTACGCACCAACAACTCTCTGGTAATGACCATTGGTGGTGAGTCCGATGCCGTCGCCTCCACCTCTTCTCAGCCAGCACAGCGCACGACAACGGCTTCTCCTGCATCGTCGAATGCGTTGGCCGGTGTTGATTTCCGTCGTGGTAAAGAGGGCGAAGGTCGGGTGATCGTCGATCTGGGTAGCAGCACGGCGACCGTTAATCTGAACGAGCTGGGTGGCCGCATCCGTCTGACCATGCCTGACCTTCAGGTTCCTGCCGATCTGAGACGTCGTCTGGATGTGACCGATTTTGCGACGCCGGTTACTCGCATCGATACTTTTGTGGAAGATGGCAGTGCGGTAGTCGAGATCAGACCACAGGGTGAATATGACTATATTGCCTATCAGTCAGGTCGTGAGTTTACCGTAAGCATTGAAGAGCTCTCGCGTGAAGAGGCCGAGGCGCGCCGTGAGGAGAAATTCCCATACACCGGTGACAAGCTCTCCCTGAATTTCCAGGACATTGAGGTGCGTTCGGTGCTTCAGTTGATTGCTGATTTTACCGGCCTGAACCTGGTCGCCAGTGACACAGTGGGTGGAAGCATCACTCTGCGACTGCAGAACGTGCCATGGGATCAGGCGCTGGATCTGATCTTGAAGACCAAAGGCCTGGATAAGCGTCAGATCGGCAACGTCCTGTTGGTCGCGCCTGCCGAAGAAATTGCCGCCAGGGAAAAGCTTGAGCTTGAGACCAACAAGCAAATTGCGGAGTTGGCTCCGGTTCGGTTGGATATTATTCAGGTGAATTACGCCAAGGCGGCTGACATTGTTGAGCTGATCCAGGCGGACGAAGAGCTCATTTCTTCCAGAGGCTTTGTTTCATCTGATGCCCGTACGAACACAATCAGTGTCCGGGAAACTGCTGAGAAGCTCGATGAAATCCGTCGACTGGTATCGACATGGGACGTTCCTGTCCGTCAGGTTTCTATTGAAGCGAGAATCGTCAGGGCTCAAACCAACGTGGCTGAGGACCTTGGCGTTCGTTGGGGTGGCGCAGCGTATAACGTTGACGGTGATGATGTTGTTACGGTTGGCGGGTCTCTCGGTACTCTGCAAGAAGCTCGGGATGCGGCAAGCGGCGGAAGCAACACTATTTCCTTCCCGGGAGCGTTGGGGGTAGATCTCGGTGTGACTGGTGAGGGAGCCTCATCTTTTGCGATTGGTTGGGGTAGCGATGATTTCCTCGTCGATCTCGAGTTGTCAGCGCTTGAAAGTGATGGTCGTGCGGAAGTCGTGTCCCAGCCCAGAGTGGTGACTGCAGATCGCCAGAGCGCGTCGATCAAATCTGGTGAAGAGATCCCTTATCAGGAAGCGTCTTCCAGTGGTGCGACTTCTGTATCGTTCAAGGAAGCGGTGCTTTCTCTTGAGGTGACCCCGCAGATTACGCCCGATGACAAAATCATTATGGATCTCGTGGTCAACCAGGATTCCCGGGGCGAAGTAACCGCAGGTATCCCGTCTATCAATACTAATGAAGTGACAACACAAGTATTGGTTGCTAACGGCGAGACGGTTGTCCTGGGTGGTATCTTCCAGTCTGAAGTTGCCACGCAGACCACAAAAACTCCGTTCCTGGGTGACATCCCCTATCTCGGGCGTCTGTTCAAGCGCACCGAGCATGTTGATGAGCGCAGCGAGCTGTTGATCTTTATTACGCCGAAGATCATCAAGAACGATATCTTGCAGTAAGATTGGTGTAAGGAAAAAAACCGCCGGGTAACCCCGGCGGTTTTTTTTGTTCCGGGCTTGTTGCCCGATACCGAGCCGCTTATGGATTGCCGGTCCTTGTGCTATTCTCACCCGCCTGAAACCTGTTGAGCGGAAATTATGTCTTTGCCCAAACGTGTTGTTCTGGTTGGGCCCATGGGGGCTGGAAAAAGCACCATTGGCCGGTTGCTGGCCAGGGAGCTCGGCTATCGATTCCTGGACTCGGACCGGATTATCGAAGAGCGATGTGGTGCCAATATTCCCTGGATCTTCGATGTTGAAGGTGAGGACGGTTTTCGTCAGCGTGAAACCTCAATGCTTGACGAGCTGTCCAATGAGGTGGGCACGGTGCTGGCGACCGGGGGCGGTGCCGTCATGCGTGCTGAAAACCACGGATTGCTGAAAAAGAACGCTGTGGTGGTTTACCTTAAAACGTCCATAGACCAACAGGTTGAGCGCACACGCAAGGACAGGAACCGACCGTTGTTGCAGAACGACGATCCGGAAGGCGTGTTGCGCAGGCTGTTTGCGATTCGGGACCCGCTCTATACCGAGTTGGCGGATATCGTTATGTTTACCGATCGTAAAAGCCCCCGTCTTGTGGTTCGGCAGCTGGTGAACCGAATCAATCCTAAAACGCCCCGCCACAGAAGACAGCGGCGGAAAGAGGGCAGGCATAATGCACAAGGTACTTCGAGAGCTGAAGGTTGAGCTCGGGGAGCGCAGCTATCCGATCATTATCGGGCAGGGGCTGCTGGGCTCGTTTGACCTGACACCCTGGGTGGCAGGCCAGCAGGTCATGATCGTAACTAACGATACCGTTGGCCCCCTGTATCTTGAGAAGGTGAAAGGCTGTTTTCCCGGCAAGGCCATTGACGTAGTGACCTTGCCCGATGGAGAACAGTTCAAGGATTGGCAGACGCTCAACCTCATTTTCGACGCGCTTCTGGAAAAACGACATACCCGCAAAACGACACTCGTTGCCCTGGGCGGCGGCGTTGTGGGTGATATGGCGGGTTTCGCGGCGGCCTGTTACCAGCGTGGCGTTCCCTTCATACAGGTTCCAACCACGCTGCTCTCTCAAGTGGACTCGTCTGTTGGGGGGAAAACAGGGATAAATCACCCGCTTGGCAAGAACATGATCGGTGCTTTCCATCAGCCGCAGGCGGTGCTGATCGATACCAACAGCTTGCAAACACTGCCGGAGAGGGAGGTGTCTGCCGGTCTCGCAGAGGTGATCAAATATGGCCTGATTCGGGACGAGTCTTTCCTGGCCTGGCTTGAGGATTCCATGGAGAGCCTGTTGCGACTTGATGCTGAGGCATTAGGTGAGGCGATCTATCGTTCCTGTGTCTGTAAGGCGGAAGTTGTTGCGCGTGACGAACGAGAGGGTGGGTTGCGTGCAATCCTCAATCTTGGTCATACCTTTGGTCATGCCATTGAAACCTTTGCTGGCTACGGCAACTGGTTGCACGGTGAAGCCGTGGGCACGGGTATGATGATGGCAGCCGATCTCTCTGTGAGAGAGGGGCTGATCTCGGCGGACGACCGGGCCCGGGCGGTTGCCCTGATTCGGCGCGCTCGTTTGCCTGAGTGGGCACCGAGCGGCATGACATCAGAGGACTTCATGAATCTGATGTCCGTGGACAAGAAGAATGTGGATGGTCGGCTACGGTTGGTTCTCCTGAAAGCAATAGGTGATGCCTTTATCACCGAGAATGCCTCCGCTGACAACATCCGTGATACCTTGAGGGCATTCCTGCCACAGGCAGGCTGATGGGCTCTGAGTTTCGAAACAGGGACAGCGTGTGACTCAAGAATCCTTGAACAGTTCCGATGGTGGGGGGCTTTTCCCTCGACTCCAGCAGCGATACGGTCTTCGAGACAATCCTCTCGAGATGGAAACGCCGTTTTTCCCGGATGCCATGCGTCAGCACGCTTTGGAGACGTTGCGCCATCTTTGTGGGTTCGGGGACATGGTGCTGGTTCTGACCGGTGCGCCGGGGGCCGGTAAGACCCGGGTATTGGCAGAGTTGGTGCGCAGCGAGTCCTCAAGGCTTGATTTTCATCGAATTCCCGCGTCGGCGCTTACCAGCCGCCAGGCTCTCGCGCGTTACCTGAAACAACTGGCAAAATCCGGGATACCGGCAGACTCTGAGCCCAGAGAGGCCGTTTATCGCTTTTTTCGCTGGTCCGAATCCGGCCTCCGCCGAGGTCACCGGCAAGTGCTGCTGATTGACGATGCAGACCGGGTTGAGTCGGATGTTCTGAATCTTCTGGTAGCAGGCTTTGTGGCATCAGAACGGTCTGTTTCTGCCGTTCCGATTCTGGCCGGAACCGAGCAGGTCTGGAGCCAGTTGGAAGATCGTCCGGATTCCGCTTATGCGCATCACCTGAACCTGCCTCCGTTAAGCCGCGAAGATATCAAGGCTTATCTCGAACCCAGGGTTCACCGGGCGGGTGGTTCTCAGTCTGAGCTGCTGTCGGCCTCTCGGCTGAAAAAGCTTGAGGTGTTGAGTCAGGGTAGCTTTGGTCGGCTAAAGCGTGTTGCGCCGGGTGTTTGGCTGGACATGGTGCCGTCTTCGGCAACGTCCTCTTCAAAAGCTGGTTTTACGGTTGCGCATTTACGGTGGCCTGCGCTGGGGCTGGTGTTGCTGGCGGCATCCTGGTGGTTTGTTTCCCAGCAATACGAGAGCACTGTTCAGCGACAAGCCGGCGCCGAGGTTGAGCCTGAGCCAGTCCGTAAGAGCATTACCATTGGTCCGGGTGCTGAGGATCCTGAACCGGAAATAGCGCCTTTGATTGCGCCTGCGGGCCAGGATGAGCCTGGCGCTCCGGGCGAGACCAATGCGGCTGAGGAGTTGACACAGGCCCCGCCCGAAACAGAGATTGTCCCAGAGCCAGAGCCAGAGCCAGAGCCAGAGCCAGAGCCAGAGCCAGAGCCAGAGCCAGAGCCAGAGCCAGAGCCAGAGCCAGAGCCAGAGCCAGAGCCAGAGCCAGAGCCAGATTTGCCCCAATTCGCTCCGGAAATGCCTGACTCATACGTGCCAATAGGTGAGCTGCGAGCGCGGGAAGGGTGGACACTGCAACTGGTTGCCGGTAATTACGAGTCGACCGTACTGGAGGTGCTTGGTCGGGCGTCTGACGGGTCCGCCCTCGAGTATACTGTCGGTGAAAGGCAAGGGCGTCAGTGGTTCATGTTGTTGTATGGCCGCTTCGCCAGTCAGGCTGAAGCGCAGGCTGCGGCGCGTAATCTTCCCCCGGAGTTGGGGGTGGGCAATGCCTGGGCGCGCGCATTCAGGAGTCTGTAGGCTTGCACCATGGTGGTGCGTTTTTCGGGGTGGCGGTGGCCCGAACAGCGAAAAAAATTGTATACGTAGTTTCACGTGTGTAAAATCCCTTCCCCCTTTTTTTCGGTGTCAGCGCATTTCTTGCACCATTTTGGTGCAATGGCGTCGCTGGCGGGAAGCATTTACACGCGAGAGAACGCTTATGACAACAGGCTTGTATCATCCTGATGAGTTCAGGGACAACTGCGGTTTTGGCCTGATTGCCCACATGAAGGGCGAAGCGAGCCATAAGCTGTTGCAGACAGCCATTGAATCTCTGACCTGCATGACCCACCGGGGCGGCATTGCTGCCGATGGCAAGACCGGTGATGGTTGTGGTCTGCTTATTCAGAGCCCCAAGGCCTTCCTCTATAAAGCTGCCCAGGCAGCCTTCGGCAAAAAACCTGGCGACTTGTTTGCGGTTGGCCAGGTTTTTTTGGCTAAGGACGACGCAAAAGCTTCTGCTGGTCGATCAGCTATTGAAAAAAGGCTTACGGAGCAAGGCCTTGAAATTATGGGTTGGCGGGAAGTGCCCGTCGATGACAGTTGCCTTGGCCCCATGGCTCTGGATTGTCTGCCGCGCATCGAACAGGTATTTGTAGAGCCCGGCGGCAAGGAAGAAAAAGAATTTGCGATCAGTCTGTTCGTCGGGCGCCGCCATGCTGAACGAGATATGGCGGAAGACCCGGAATTCTATATCTGCAGTCTTTCCCATAAGACGTTGGCCTACAAAGGCCTGATGATGCCCGCGGATCTGGCCAACTTCTACAAGGATCTTGGTGATCCGGATCTGCAAACGGCCATCTGTGTTTTCCACCAGCGCTTCTCGACCAACACCATGCCGCGTTGGCCACTGGCGCAGCCGTTCCGGTTCCTGGCCCATAATGGTGAGATAAACACCATCGACGGCAACCGTAACTGGGCAATCGCCCGCGCAGCCAAGTTCAGCTCACCGGATTTGCCGGATCTGCAGACCCTGCAGCCGCTGGTTAACCTGACTGGCTCCGACTCCTCCAGCATGGACAACATGCTGGAAGTGCTCCTGGCAGGTGGTGTTGACCTGTTCCGGGCGGTGCGCATGATGATTCCGCCTGCCTGGCAGAATGTCGATACCATGGATTCTGAACTGCGTGCCTTTTACGAGTACAACTCCATGCACATGGAGCCTTGGGATGGCCCGGCGGGCCTCGTAATGTCAGATGGCCGTTATGCGCTGTGTATGCTGGATCGCAATGGTCTGCGTCCCGCACGCTGGGTTATCACCAAGGACGATTTCATCACCCTGGCCTCGGAAGTAGGTACGTACAGCTACTCACCGGATGATGTGGTGGCCAAGGGGCGGGTTGGCCCGGGTCAGATGCTGGCCATCGATACCGAATCCGGCGAGGTCCTGCATACCGGGGATATCGACCAGCGGCTCAAAAAAGCCCAGCCCTACAAGCGCTGGCTCAAGGACAATGCACTGCGAGTCGAGACCACGCTGAATCAGGCGACCCCGGAATTCAAGCTGATGGAATCCGACGAGCTTCTGGTTCATCAGAAGATGTTCAATATCTCGTTTGAAGAGCGGGACCAGGTGCTGCGCCCACTGGCTGAGAGTGCCCAGGAGGCGGTCGGTTCCATGGGGGACGATACCCCGATGGCAGTTCTGTCCAGCAAGGTGCGCCATGTGGCGGATTACTTCCGGCAAAAATTCGCGCAGGTCACCAACCCGCCCATTGATCCGCTCCGTGAGACCATCGTCATGTCTCTGGAGACCTGTCTGGGCGCAGAGCAGAACGTTTTCGAGGAGTCTCCGGAGCATGCTAACCGGATTATCCTGACCACGCCGGTGCTGTCGCCGGCCAAGTTCCTGAAGATCAGTAATAACGATCGTCCGGGATTTGAGGTGGCAAAAATCGCCCTGAGCTATCGTCCTGAAGAGGGCTTGGAGCAGGCGGTTCGTCGGGTATGTGACGAAGCCGAACAAGTTGTGCGTGATGGCAAGGTACTGCTGATTCTAAGCGATAAGGACCTGGCTCAAGGCGATCTTCCGATCAATGCCCTGATGGCCACCGGCGCAGTGCATCATCACCTGGTGGCGAGAGGTCTGCGCTGCGATTCCAACATCATTGTTGAGACCGGCTGGGCTCGGGACCCGCATCACTTTGCGGTACTGTTCGGGTTTGGTGCTACGGCGGTCTACCCGTACCTGGCGTACCAGATCCTGAATGACCTGATTCGCACCGGCGAAATGCTGATGGATCCGATCGAAGCCAAGAACAATTACCGTAAGGGCATCAACAAGGGCTTGCTGAAGATCCTGTCGAAGATGGGGATCTCCACCATTACCTCTTACCGCGGTGCGCAACTGTTTGAAGCCATTGGTCTTGCCGACAATGTGGTAGACCTGTGCTTCAAAGGCGTGCCGAGCCGGATTCAGGGTGCCGACTTCTTCGATTTCCAGCAGGATCAGGAGCAGTTGGCCGCGGTCGCCTGGAAGCCCCGTAAGCCGATTTCCCAGGGCGGCCTGCTCAAGTACGTGCATGGCCAGGAATACCACGCCTTCAATCCGGACGTGGTGGGCAAACTGCAGGATGCCGTGATCAGTGGCGACTATGGCACCTACAAGGAATATGCCGGTCTGGTCAATGAGCGCCCGGTTGCCACCCTGCGCGACCTGCTGGTGTTCCGTGAGGGCATCCAGTCAATTGACCTGAGCGACGTTGAGCCAGTGGAGAATATTTTCCCGCGTTTTGACTCTGCGGCGATGTCTCTCGGTGCCCTGTCGCCGGAGGCGCACGAGGCTCTGGCCGTGGCCATGAACACGCTGGGTGGTCGTTCCAACTCCGGTGAGGGCGGCGAAGACCCGGCCCGTCACGGCACTAACAAGCGTTCCAAGATCAAACAGGTGGCTTCCGGTCGTTTCGGTGTGACCGCTGAGTACCTGCGTAGCGCCGATGTTATGCAGATCAAGGTGGCTCAGGGTGCCAAGCCGGGTGAAGGCGGCCAGTTGCCGGGTGGTAAAGTAAATGACCTGATCGCGCGCCTGCGTTACTCGGTGCCGGGAGTCACCCTGATTTCGCCACCGCCGCACCACGACATCTACTCCATTGAAGACCTGGCGCAGCTGATCTTCGACCTGAAGCAGGTGAACCCGGAGGCGCTGGTGTCCGTCAAGCTGGTATCAGAGCCCGGGGTGGGCACGATTGCCGCGGGCGTTGCCAAGGCTTATGCCGACCTGATTACGGTTTCCGGCTATGACGGCGGTACCGCAGCCAGTCCGCTGACCTCAATCCGCTACGCTGGCTCCCCCTGGGAACTGGGCCTGACGGAAACCCAGCAGGCGCTGCGCGCCAATGATCTGCGAGGCAAGATTCGCCTGCAGACCGACGGCGGCATCAAGACAGGCCTGGACGTGGTGAAAGCCGCGATTCTGGGCGCGGAGAGCTTTGGCTTCGGTACCACCCCGATGGTGGCGTTGGGTTGTAAATACCTGCGGATCTGCCACCTGAATAACTGTGCGACCGGTGTCGCGACACAGAACGACTATCTGCGCGAAGAGCACTTCAAGGGCACCGTGGAAATGGCCATGAACTTCTTCCGCTTTGTGGCGGAGGAAACCCGTGAATGGCTGGCGAAGCTGGGTGTGCGTTCTCTGGAAGAGTTGGTCGGCCGTGTTGACCTGCTGGAGCGTCTGCCGGGTAATACCGAGCGCCAGAAGAAGCTGGATCTGACCCGTCTGCTGCAGAATGACCACATTCCGGCTGACAAGCCGCACACCTGTCAGATTGAGCGCAACAAGCCCTTCGATGAAGGTAAGCTGGCGGAGCAGATGGTGCAGGACACCGCTGCTGCCATCGCCGAGAAGTCCGGCGGTGCCTGGAGTTACCGGGTGACCAACTGTGACCGTTCTATTGGTGCACGCCTGTCTGGCGAGATTGCCGCCCGTTACGGCAATCAGGGCATGACCGATGCGCCCATCACTCTGGACCTGACCGGCACCGCTGGCCAGAGTTTCGGTGTCTGGAACGTCGGTGGTCTGAACCTGATTCTGGAGGGTGATGCTAACGACTATGTGGGTAAAGGCATGACCGGCGGTAAGCTGGTCGTCAAGCCGCCCCGTGGTAGTGACTTTGAGACCCAGAAAACCTCCATTGTCGGTAACACCTGTCTGTATGGCGCAACTGGTGGCAAGCTGTTTGCGGCCGGCACCGCCGGTGAGCGCTTTGCGGTTCGTAACTCCGGCGCCCATGCCGTGGTTGAAGGTGCTGGCGATCACTGCTGCGAATACATGACGGGTGGTCTGGTCACCGTGCTGGGGTCCACCGGCTACAACTTTGGTGCCGGCATGACCGGCGGGTTCGCCTATGTGCTGGACCTGGACAACACCTTTGTGGACAAATACAACCATGAACTGGTTGAGATCCAGCGTATTTCCCGTGAAGACATGGAAGCCTACCGGAACCACCTGCGTGGCGTGATCCGGGAGCACATCTCTGAAACCGGAAGTGCCTGGGCAGAGCACCTACTTGAAGATTTCGACGATTACATCGGCCGTTTCTGGCTGGTCAAGCCCAAGGCCGCGAACCTTCGCAGCCTGCTGGCAAGCACCCGCGCCCGTCCGGAATAACGGGCAGGTCCAACAAGGTTGATGGGTCGCACTCCGGTGCGGCCCCCGTCGAAATCGAGCTGATGAGAGTGGCAACATGAAAGAACGTCTCAACAATGACTTTCAGTTTGTGGAAGTTGGGCGGGTAGACCCGAAGAAGGTGCCTGCCAAGAAGCGCAAAAAGGAATTCGGGGAAATCTATCACCCGTTCAGCGAAACCCATGCGGCCTCCCAGTCCCATCGCTGCCTGGCGTGTGGTAACCCGTACTGTGAATGGAAGTGCCCGGTACACAACTATATTCCGAACTGGCTGAAGCTGGTGTCGGAGGGCAACATCATGAAGGCGGTGGAGCTGTGTCACCAGACTAACTCCCTGCCGGAAGTCTGTGGTCGTGTGTGCCCGCAGGATCGCCTGTGTGAAGGTGCCTGCACCCTGAATGATGGCTACGGCGCGGTTACCATCGGTTCTGTTGAGAAGTACATTACCGACACCGCATTTGCGCTGGGCTGGAAACCGGACATGTCCAATGTCACCTGGACTGACAAGAAGGTGGCTGTGATTGGCGCTGGTCCCGCAGGGCTTGGTTGTGCTGATGTTCTGGTGCGCAACGGCGTCAAGCCTGTGGTGTTTGATCGTTACCCGGAGATCGGTGGCCTGCTGACCTTCGGTATTCCTGAGTTCAAGCTGGAAAAATCCGTCATGTCCCGCCGCCGCAAGGTGTTCGAGGAGATGGGCGTGGAGTTCCGTCTGAGTACCGAGGTGGGTAAAGACGTTCAGTTGAACAAGATCCTGGAAGAATTCGATGCCGTCTTTATGGGCATGGGTACCTACACCTACATGAAAGGTGGGTTCCCCGGTGAGGAGCTGCCGGGTGTCTATGACGCCCTGCCGTTCCTGATTTCGAATGTTAACCGTCGCCTGGGTTTCGAGAAAAAGGAATCTGACTTCATCGATATGAAAGGCAAGCGTGTTGTGGTGCTGGGTGGTGGTGACACCGCTATGGACTGTAACCGGACTTCCATTCGCCAGCAGGCCGAGAGCGTGACCTGTGCCTATCGCCGCGATGAGGCCAACATGCCGGGCTCCCGTCGGGAAGTGGCCAACGCGAAAGAGGAGGGCGTCAAGTTCCTGTTCAACCGTCAGCCCATCGCCATCATCGGTGAAGACCGCGTTGAGGGTGTAAAGGTAGTCACCACGGAGCTGGGTGAGCCGGACGAAAACGGCCGTCGTCGTCCGGAAGTGGTTCCGGGCAGTGAGGAAGTGATTCCGGCTGATGCCGTGCTGGTAGCGTTCGGCTTCCGCCCGAGCCCAGCACCCTGGTTTGAAGAGCTGGGCGTGAACACGGACGACTCCGGTCGGGTGACTGCGGCAGAAGAAGCCGAGTTTCCGTTCCAGACCAGCAATGCCAAGATTTTCGCTGGTGGCGACATGGTGCGTGGCTCGGATCTGGTGGTTACCGCAATCTGGGAAGGACGTCAGGCGGCCGAAGGCATCCTGGACTACCTGGACGTTTAACGCTGGATTGACCAGAGTCAGAAAGGGCGGCTTGCTAAGGGTAAGCCGCCCTTTTTTATTCGTGCAAACGGGGTATCATTGCTCCCCATTGTCTCTGACCATTTTTACCGACGAGAACGGGAAACTCTATGACCGAGCTGAAGAACGATCGCTTCCTGCGCGCCCTGATGCGCCAGCCTGTAGACCGCACCCCGGTGTGGATGATGCGCCAGGCAGGCCGTTACCTGCCGGAATACCGCGCAACCCGGGCCAAGGCCGGCGACTTCCTCAGTCTGTGCAAAAACACCCCGCTGGCCTGCGAGGTTACCCTGCAGCCGCTGGAGCGTTACCCCCTGGATGCCGCCATCCTGTTTTCTGACATTCTGACCATTCCCGATGCTCTTGGGCTGGGGCTTTATTTCGAAACTGGCGAAGGCCCGAAATTCCGTAAGGTCATTCGTTCGGAAGCAGATGTGGATGCACTGCCCAGGATGAATGCCGAGTCTGACCTGGACTACGTGATGAATGCGGTGTCTACCATTCGCCGGGAGCTGAATGGCCGCGTGCCGCTGATCGGTTTCTCTGGCAGTCCCTGGACTCTGGCCACCTACATGATTGAAGGTGGATCTTCCAAGACCTTCTCGGAAGCCAAGAAGTTGATGTACGGTCAGCCGGAGGTGATGCATCGTCTGTTGGACCATCTGGCGGATTCGGTCATTGACTACCTCAATGGCCAGATCAAGGCCGGTGCCCAGGCTGTGCAGATTTTTGATACCTGGGGTGGTGTGTTGAGCAGTTGGGCCTATGAAGAGTTTTCCCTGCGCTACATGAAGAAGATTGTTGATGGTCTGATTCGCGAGAGCGAAGGTCGCCGTGTGCCGGTGATTGTTTTCACCAAAAACGGTGGTCAGTGGCTGGAGTCTATCGCTGATTGTGGCGCCGATGCTGTGGGGCTGGACTGGACCACGGACATCGGTAACGCCCGTGCCCGCGTGGGCGACAAGGTGGCCCTGCAGGGCAACATGGACCCGGCCATGCTGTATGCGCCGAAGGCGCGCATTCGCCAGGAGGTGGCGGATATCCTCAAGCGCTATGGCTCCGGTTCCGGGCATGTGTTCAACCTTGGGCATGGGATTACGCCGGATGTGGATCCGGAGCATGCCGGGGCGTTTATTGAGGCGGTTGTTGAGCTTAGTGGGCAGTATCACCAGTAAAGCCAAACTTGGGGGATTGCCGTTTCTCCTAGCTTGCAAGATTGGTGTTTGAGGGCCGGTAGAGCGGCCTCCGAAAAACCGCTACGAGCACTTCCATGTGCGCTTCTCTCCGGCCATCCATGGCCTCCGACATTTTTCGGAGGCCGCTCTACCGGCCCTCTTCGGACGTTTCTAGAAATATCCTCGTGAAACTGCATCGTGATCTCTCATCGGGTGAGTTTTACTCCGTTTGGGTGTTGTTTAACTGAGCTGTACTCCTTTTTATGTCCGGTCTATAGTCAGAGAAAGCACGAACCTCTGTCTGGAGCTTTCCCTTGTCTAACAGAACATCCGAAAAACGCCGGTTTCACCGAATCAACTTTGACGCCCCCTGTGAGCTGCATTGTCAGGATGTGGTGTGGTCAACGGAGGTGTTGGATATTTCCCTGAAGGGCGTTCTCGTTCAGCGGCCAGAAGGCTGGAAGGTTCCTCTGAACAAGCCCTGTGAAGTGGTGATTCACCTGAATGAGCATGAAGCTGCGATTGTAATGGCGGTGGAGCTGAAGCATGTGGAGGATCATCGGTTGGGATTTCGCTGCCAGTACATTGATCTCGACAGTGCCACGCACTTGAAGCGTTTGGTGGAGCTGAATCTCGGGGATCAGGCGCTTTTGGAGAGAGAGTTTGCGCATCTGATTGACTGAGGTCGTCGTTGGCGATTACTACGAAAGTTGCCGGGGCGTGGCAGAGGGACACCTCAAAAAATGTCGGAGGCCATGGATGGCCGGAGAGAAGCGCACATGGGTGTGCTCGTAGCGGTTTTTTGAGGTGTCCCTCTGCCGCGCGCCTTGCACCGGATTTTGCAGGCTAGGGGCCTGGCTCAAAGTTCCTCAAGAGCCGAAAGGGCATCCGAAAGCTTGGTCACCGGAATCACCTTCATGCCATCGACAGGCTTACGTGGAACATTGGCCTTCGGCACCAAAGCCCGGGTGAAACCGTGCTTGGCTGCCTCGTAGATACGCTCCTGGCCACTCGGTACCGGCCGGATCTCCCCAGACAAGCCAACTTCGCCAAAAATCACCAGATCCTGTGGCAGCGCCCGATTCCGGAATGACGAAACCACAGCTGACAGCAAAGCAAGATCCGCACTGGTTTCGTTGACCTTCACACCGGCCACCACATTCACAAACACATCCTGATCGGCCACATGCATGCCACCATGGCGGTGTAGCACGGCCAGAAGCATCGCTAAGCGGTTCTGGTCAGTCCCTACCGCTACCCGTCTCGGGTAGCTCCCCTGGGCCATGTCCACGAGGGCCTGAATCTCCACCAGCATCGGCCGAGTGCCTTCCCAGACGACCATCACCACGCTGCCCGGCGCCGCTTCCTCTCCTCGATTCAGGAAGATGGCGCTGGGGTTTTTTACTTCCTTCAGACCTTGTTCCAGCATGGCGAACACGCCCAGCTCATTAACCGCGCCAAAGCGATTCTTGATGCCGCGCAGGGTTCGGTAGCGGCTATCGCTGGAGCCCTCCAGCAGGATCGAGCAGTCAATCATGTGTTCGAGCACCTTCGGCCCCGCCAGGCTGCCATCTTTGGTGACGTGCCCCACCAGCAAGAGGATGGTGCCGGTTTGCTTGGCAAAGCGGGTCAGAAAGGCGGCGCTTTCCCGCACCTGGGATACCGAGCCTGGGGCTGATTCAATGTCCGCCACATGCATGACCTGGATACTGTCAATTACCAGAATGCGGGGTTTCTCCGCTTCCGCCACCTGCATAAGCCGCTCAACGGAGGTTTCCGAGAGCATTTTCAGGTCTTTGGTGGGCAGACCCAGGCGCTTGGCGCGCATGGCCACCTGTTGCAGGGATTCCTCACCGGTGACGTACAGCGCTGAGTGCTTCTCGGCCAGCTGGCAAACCGCCTGCAGTAGCAGGGTGCTTTTACCGGCGCCGGGGTGGCCTCCCATCAACACGGCTGACCCTTCCACCAGGCCGCCACCCAGGACACGGTCGAATTCCTGCATGCCGGTGCTGATGCGTGCCTGTTCTGCCAGACTGACTTCGTCCAGGCTTTTTACCTCCGACAAGCTGCCGGCATAACCCTCAAAACGGGCGCTGCGAGCACCTTTGCCGGGGCCTGAGACGCCGCGTACTTCGCTGATGGTGTTCCAGGCCTGGCAGGCGGTACATTGGCCCTGCCACTTGGAATAGTCAGCACCACACTCGGTGCATACAAAGGCGGTTTTGGCTTTGGCCATGAGCATCGCTCCGTGTCGGGCAGATCGGGGAGGGCAAGGGGGCCGGCGCGAAGGCCGGCCCGGTCATCGGTTACGCCAGTTTCTTGTACTTCATGCGCTTGGGCTGCATGGCGGAGTCGCCTTTGCGCTTCTTGAAGTCGGCGTCGTAATCAGTGAAGTTGCCTTCGAAGTAGACTACTTCGCCGTCGTCTTCGAACGCCAGGATGTGGGTCGCTACCCGATCCAGGAACCAGCGGTCGTGCGAAATCACCAGAGCGGAGCCGGGAAAGTTCAGCAAGGCTTCTTCCAGAGCGCGCAGGGTTTCCACGTCCAGGTCGTTGGTGGGTTCGTCCAGCAACAGAACGTTGCCGCCCTGTTTGAGTAGCTTGGCCAGGTGCAGACGGTTGCGCTCACCGCCGGACAGGTCGCCCACTCGTTTTTGCTGGTCGGTGCCCTTGAAGTTGAAACGGCCCACGTAGGCCCGGGACGGGGTCTCGTAGTTACCGACCTTGATGATGTCCTGGCCGTCGGAAAGCTCTTCCCACACAGTCTTGCTGCCGTCGAGATCGCGCATCTGATCCACGTAGGCCAGTTCCACGGTTTCACCAACGGTGATGGTGCCAGAGTCCGGCTTGTCCATGCCTGCGATCATCTTGAACAGCGTGGATTTCCCCGCGCCGTTACCACCGATGATGCCAACAATCGCACCCGGTGGAACGTGGAACGAGACATTTTCGTACAACAGGCGGTCGCCGAAGGCCTTGCTGATGCCGTCCACCTCGATCACCTTGTCGCCAAGGCGAGGTCCGGGCGGGATATACAGTTCGTTGGTCTCGTTGCGCTTCTGGAATTCCTGGGAGCTCATCTCCTCAAAGCGGGCCAGGCGCGCCTTGCTCTTGGACTGGCGACCCTTGGCGTTGGTGCGTACCCATTCCAGCTCGTGCTTGATGGCTTTCTGGTGAGCGGCCTCCTGCTTGGCCTCCATCTCCAGACGCTTCTCTTTGTTCTCCAGCCACTGACTGTAGTTGCCCTCAAACGGAATGCCGTGGCCACGGTCCAGTTCCAGGATCCAGCCGGCGACGTTGTCCAGGAAGTAACGGTCGTGAGTGATGGCGACAACGGTGCCGTCGTAATCGTGCAGGAAGCGCTCCAGCCAGGCCACGGATTCGGCATCCAGGTGGTTGGTAGGCTCGTCCAGCAGGAGCATGTCAGGGCCGGACAGCAGCAGGCGGCAAAGGGCCACACGGCGGCGCTCGCCACCGGACAGCACTTTGACCTTCTGGTCCCAGGCCGGCAGTCGCAGGGCGTCTGCCGCCACTTCCATCTTGCGCTCTATGTCGTGGCCATCGGTAGCCTGGATAATGGCTTCCAGTTCGCCCTGTTTCTTGGCCAGCTCGTCAAAGTCCGCGTCTGGCTCGGCGTAGGCGGCGTAAACTTTGTCCAGCTCCGCCAGAGCGTTGTGTACGTGCGCGACGGACTCGTCAACGATTTCCTTTACGGTCTTCTCTTCGTCCAGCTCCGGCTCCTGCGGCAGGTAGCCCACATTGATGCCGGGCTGTGGCCGGGCCTCACCGATGTAATCCTGGTCTACACCCGCCATAATACGTAGCAGGGTGGATTTGCCGGCGCCGTTCAGACCAAGTACGCCGATTTTGGCGCCCGGGAAGAAGCTCAGAGAGATGTCTTTCAGAATTTCCCGCTTGGGTGGTACCACCTTGCCCACGCGGTTCATGGTGTATACGTATTGAGCCATTTTGGCATATTCCTTTTATCAAACAGTAGCTTGAAAAATGAAAGCACGTCAGGCGACTGATCGAGGACTTCGGGGTGAGCGATCCGGGATCGTCAAAATCAGGGATGATTTTGTCGAGCGTACAGGGACGTATTTACAGCGTATCCCGGATCGCTCACCCCGAAGGCCGATACCACGGACGTCGGTACCTGAGAACAATAACCGGGTAAGGTATCTAAAGCGTTCCGCGATAGCAATTGACAGCCTCCGGTGTGCCGGTATCTGCGGACGGCATAAAGGATGATTTTTAACCCGCTTTCAAGATAGAATAGCGGCCCAATTTTTCAGGGGTTCCGGCTTGCAAAGAGGCATCGCCGGGCCAGCCATACAGACAGGGGCAGCACATCCATGTTTACTCGTGATATGAAAATCGCCGGTTTCGATGACGAACTTTGGAACGCTATGCAGGCGGAAGAAAAGCGCCAGGAAGCACACATCGAACTGATCGCGTCTGAAAACTACACCAGCCCGCGCGTGATGGAAGCCCAGGGCAGTGTGCTGACCAACAAGTACGCTGAAGGTTACCCCGGCAAGCGTTACTACGGTGGCTGCGAGTTTGTGGACATCGCTGAAGATCTGGCCATTGCCCGCGCCAAGGAGCTGTTTGGTGCCGCCTACGCCAACGTGCAGCCGCACTCCGGTTCACAAGCCAACTCTGCGGTGTTCATGGCGCTGCTCAAGCCCGGTGATACCGTTCTGGGTATGAGTCTTGCTCACGGTGGCCACCTGACCCACGGTGCCAGCGTGAACTTCTCCGGCAAGATCTACAACGCGGTTCAGTATGGCCTGAACCCGGAGACCGGTCTGATCGATTATGACGAAGTGGAAGCACTGGCTGTCGAGCACAAGCCGAAAATGATCATCGCGGGCTTCTCTGCTTACTCTCAGGAGCTGGACTTTGCCCGTTTCCGCGCCATCGCCGACAAGGTGGGCGCGTATCTGTTTGTTGACATGGCCCACGTGGCCGGTCTGGTCGCCGCTGGCGTCTACCCGGATCCGGTACCTCACGCCCACGTAGTTGCGACCACCACGCACAAAACCTTGCGCGGCCCACGTGGCGGCCTGATCCTGGCCTGTGACGACGAAGATCTGCAGAAGAAGCTGAACTCCGCTGTGTTCCCGGGCGGTCAGGGCGGCCCGTTGATGCACGTGATTGCGGCCAAGGCCGTGTGCTTCAAAGAAGCCATGAGCGACGAGTTCAAGGCCTACCAGCAGCAAGTCGTGAAGAACGCAGCCGCGATGGCAGAGGTGTTCATCGAGCGCGGCTTTGACGTGGTTTCCGGTGGTACCAAGAACCACCTGTTCCTGGTGAGCCTGATCAAACAGGACATTACCGGTAAAGATGCGGATGCCGCACTGGGCAAAGCGCACATTACCGTGAACAAGAACGCCGTGCCGAACGATCCTCGTTCACCGTTCGTAACGTCCGGACTGCGCATTGGTACTCCGGCGGTGACCACACGCGGCTTCAAGGAAGCCGAATGTCGGGATCTGGCAGGCTGGATGTGTGACATCCTCGATAACCTTGAAGACGAAGCGGTTAATAGCCGTGTGCGGGAGCAGGTGGAAGCTGTCTGCGCACGGTTCCCGGTCTACGGCTAACAGGCTTAGAGACAGGTCAGCCCGGGCGCTCCAGTGAGTGCCCGGGTTCTTTCTTTCCGGAGCAGGTGATTTATGCATTGTCCTTTCTGTGGTGAAGCCGATACCAAGGTGATTGATTCACGCCTGGTGGCCGAGGGTGACCAGGTTCGCCGCCGCAGGGAGTGTCTGTCCTGTCGTGAGCGATTTACCACCTTTGAAACTGCCGAGCTGGTGATGCCCCGGGTCGTTAAGCAGGATGGTACCCGGCAGCCATTTGATGAAGAAAAGCTGCGGGCCGGCATCATGAAAGCTCTGGAAAAACGTCCGGTCAGCATTGAGGAAATCGATGCCGCCCTGAACCGTATCAAGTATCGTCTCCGCTCCACTGGTGAGCGCGAGGTCAAGTCGATGCAGTTGGGTGAGGAGGTAATGACCGAGCTGCGCCAACTGGACAAGGTTGCCTACGTGCGTTTTGCGTCGGTTTACCGCAGTTTTCAGGACATCAACGAGTTCAAGGAAGAGATCGAGCGGCTGTCCCAGGGCAATGGCGATACCGCGGTGGATGTTGCCAGGGCATTGGTGGATAACGGTACAGACAAAGGCAAGGCATGATTTCAGACCGTGATCGGGCAATGATGGCCCGGGCCGTTCAACTGGCCTGGCGCGGTCGCTATTCCACCCATCCCAATCCCCGTGTTGGTTGTGTTATTGCCAAAGGCGATCTGATTGTGGGCGAGGGCTGGCACGAGCGTGCCGGTGAAGCCCATGCGGAAGTGCGTGCTTTGAGCCAGGCAGGCCATGAGGCTCGGGGAGCCACCGCCTACGTTACGCTGGAGCCGTGCAGCCACTACGGGCGCACGCCGCCCTGCGCACGGGCACTGATAGATGCCGGTGTGGCCCATGTGTTTGCCGCCACCAAAGACCCCAATCCGTCTGTGTCCGGTCGGGGGCTGGATATGCTCAGGGAGGCTGGCATACGGGTGACCGAAGGCGTGATGGCCGATGAGGCTGCGCGTCTGAATCCTGGCTTCATGAAGCGTATGAATACCGGCCGCCCCTGGGTTCGGCTGAAGATGGCGGCCAGTCTCGATGGCCGGACCGCCATGGCCAGTGGTGAAAGCCAGTGGATAACCGGCCCGGAGGCGCGCGCGGATGTGCAGCGTTTGCGGGCGATCAGCGACGCCATCCTCACCGGGGTAGGTACGGTACTGGCGGATGACCCCTCGTTGACCGTTCGGCGGGACGAGATGGGCGATATCGGCGATGCCACGGATCCGTCCCGGCAGCCGTTGCGGGTGATCGCCGACCGGGATGCCCGTACGCCGGCCACCGCCAGGATTCTTCAGGGTGGTAATGTGCAGGTATTCTGCGCCAGTTCGACACTGGCCTCAGGCCCGGCCCAGGATCTGGCTGCACTGGGCGTCAGCCTGACCGGGGTTGCCTGGAAAGATAACGGTGTTGATGTCGCCGAGTTGCTGGACGCGCTGGGAGAGCTTGGTATTAACGAGTTGTTGGTTGAAGCCGGCCCTACGCTGGCCGGTACGTTCATCGGTGAAAATCTTGTGGACGAGCTCTGGCTCTACCAGGCCCCGGTTTTCCTGGGTAGTACCGGCAGGCCGACAGCGCATTTGCCGCTGGAGACCATGGCCGACAAAGTGCAATGGAAGGTGCTGGATCGTCGTCAGGTGGGTGAGGATCAGCGTCTGATCCTGGCTCGCCACTAATCATTCAATCCATTCCCCGTGAACCGGCTAGACTGTCGGGAGGGGTGAAAGGGTGCAGAACCGTATGGCACTGAACAGCATTGAAGAAATCATTGAAGACATTCGCCAGGGCAAAATGGTCATCCTGATGGATGATGAGGATCGCGAGAATGAGGGCGATCTGGTGATGGCGGCGGAGCACTGCACGGCAGAGGCCATCAACTTCATGGCCCGCTTTGGCCGCGGACTCATCTGTATGCCCATGACCCGTGATCGCTGCGAACAGCTGGGTCTGCCGTTGATGGTTCAGCAGAATGCTTCTGGCTTCGGAACCAAATTTACCCTGTCTATCGAAGCCCGTGAGGGTGTTACCACGGGAATTTCTGCAGCGGACCGGGCTCGTACCGTGCAGGCAGCGGTTGCCCGGGATGCCAAGGCTTCTGACCTCGTTCAACCGGGACATATTTTCCCGCTGATGTCCGATCCTGGTGGCGTTCTCAGTCGTGCCGGTCACACCGAAGCGTCGTGCGATCTGGCGGCCCTGGCTGGCTGTGAGCCTGCCGGTGTGATCTGTGAAATCATGAATGATGACGGCTCCATGGCACGGCGCCCGGATCTGGAGAAGTTCGCAGAAGAGCATGATCTGAAGATCGGCACCATCGCAGACCTGATTCATTACCGCACTATGAACGAGCGCACAGTGGAGTGCGTGGAACAGAACGAACTGGATACCGAGTACGGCCTGTTCAAACTGCACACCTACCGGGACAATATCCAGGGTGCTACCCATCTGGCTATGGTAATGGGCGATATCCAGCCGGAGGAGCCGGTGTTTGTGCGTGTGCACATTACCGATACCCTGCGCGATCTGCTGGGTGCACGCCGCAAAGACTCCCGGAGCTGGCCGCTGCATCACGCACTGGAGAAAGTTGCCGAAGAAGGCAAAGGCGTGGTGGTGTTGCTTAACAGTGCTGAAGACAGCTACAACCTGGAAGACCGGATTCAGGAGTTCTTTGACAAAGGGCAGGGATCCTCAGGCAAGGGCAGTTCCGGCGTGTATTTCACCGTCGGTACCGGTTCCCAGATTCTCCGGGATCTCGGAGTGGGTAAAATGCGCCTGCTCAGTCCGCCGGTTAAATTCTCCGCCATCTCCGGTTTCGACCTGGAAGTGGTGGAATACGTACCTTATGCCCCCGAATGATAAACCCGGTTATCGCCAATAAGGCGATGACCCGTGAAGGAGCCCGAGATGGCAGATATCAAAGTAATTGAAGGTGATTTTACCCAGTGCAGCGGCCGCTATGCGCTGGTGGTTGGCCGGTTTAACGGCTTTGTGGTGGAAAGTCTGGTGGAAGGTGCAGTGGATACCTTGCGTCGTCACGGCATTTCCAATGATGACATTGCCATTATCCGTGTGCCGGGTGCCTATGAAATGCCACTGGCGGTCAAGCGTGTTGCCGAAACCTCGGACTACGACGCCATTATTGCTCTCGGTGCGGTAATTCGTGGTGGTACTCCCCACTTTGAATACGTGGCGGGCGAGGCCTCCAGCGGCCTGGGCGCTGTCAGCCTGGAAACCGATGTCCCGGTTACCTTCGGCGTACTGACCGTAGATTCCATTGAGCAGGCCATCGAACGCTCCGGCACCAAGGCCGGCAACAAGGGCGCGGAAGCCGCCATTACTGCCCTGGAAATGGTCAGTCTGTTCAAAAAGTTGGGTGAGTAATGAGCGAAGCGGGTGACACTTCTCCCCAGCCGGGGAAAACCGGCCAGCCCAAGGCAGGCGATCGCCGCCGGGCACGGGCGCTGGCCATGCAGGGTTTGTATCAGCGGCACTTCAGCAAAACGCCGATTTCTGATATCGAAGCCGAGTTCATGGTCGACAACGACATGAGCAAGGTCGATATCATGTATTTTCGGGACCTTCTGCGTGGCGTTTACCGCGAGCAGGCAGAGCTCGACAAACTGCTGGAGCCGTTTGTGGATCGTCCCCTCAAGGAGGTCGACCCGGTTGAACTGGCGATCGTTCGCCTGGGCGCCTATGAGCTGAAACACCGCATCGATGTGCCCTATAAAGTGGTCATCAACGAGGGTATTGAAATGGCCAAGCGCTTTGGTGGCACCGAAGGGCACAAGTTCGTGAACAGCGTTCTGGACAAACTCAGCCGCCGGCTTCGCCTGGCCGAGACCCGCCCGCGTTGATTCATGGGTGAATTTGAGCTGATCCGGAAGTATTTCCAGCCGCTGGCCGATGGTGCCGGGCAGGATCAGCTCCTTCTCGGTCCCGGCGACGACTGTGCGATCCAGCGGGTATCGCCGGGGCTGGATCTGGTGTTTTCTGTGGACACCCTGGTAGAGGGCGTTCATTTTCCTTCCGATTATTCGCCAGATTATCTCGGATGGCGAGCTCTGGCGGTTGCGGTAAGTGATTTGGCCGCGATGGGCGCAAGCCCGGTCTGTTATACTCTGGCTTTAACCTTGCCAGGCGCCAATCAGGGCTGGCTGAAGCCGTTTTCAGAGGGGCTGGCCCGGGCCAGCAAAGCCTTTGGTATCGCCCTGGCGGGCGGAGATACTACCCGTGGCCCCCTGACAATCAGCATCCAGGTGCACGGAACTGTTGAGAGTGGGCGTGCGCTGTATCGATCCGGCGCGAAGCCCGGCGACCTGATATGTGTCAGCGGCACGCTCGGGGCGGCCGGTGCCGCTCTTGATTACCTTGCTGCCCCCGCGCCCTCACCGGCCCAGCTCGCCTTGTTGTCACGTTATCATTTCCCGCAGCCTCGTCTGTCACTGGGTCAGCAGCTGGCGGGCTGTGCCTCCTCTGCCATAGATATTTCTGACGGGCTCCTGGCGGATCTCGGCCATATCCTTGATGCCTCGGGGGCCGGAGCGCGAATCGACACGGGACGTATACCGATGATGGCGGAGTTGGTTGCATTAAAGGGTGAGAACGCCCGGGATCTGGCGTTGGGAGCAGGAGATGACTATGAGCTTTGCATCACCATCCCGCCAGAAACCTTCGGCACTCTTGACGACTCTGTGGCCCGTGAGCTGACGGTCATTGGAGAGATTACTTCGGAGCCTGGCCTTCAGTTGAGCGGGCCGGTCTCTGGCGTCATTCAAGGATATGAGCACTTTGGGAGACCCGCATGAGTGATGAGCTGATGCATGAACCGGACACCGCCCAGGTCATCTTGCCCCCTGGCTTTCTGAAAAACCCGGTCCACCTGTTGGCCTTCGGTTTTGGCAGCGGTGCAGCGCCCAGAGCGCCGGGAACCTGGGGTAGCCTCGCCGCTATTCCGGTTTGGTATGCCTTTTCCTGGATGCCTCCGTTGGCCTACTGGCTCGTGGTTCTGGCGGCGTTTCTGGTGGGTATCTGGTTGTGTGGCAAAACCGCGACAGACCTGAAAGTGCATGATCACGGCGGTATTGTATGGGATGAATTTGTGGGGATGTGGATTGCCCTGGGCCTGTTTCCGGATCAACTTTACGGGGTGCTCATGGCGTTCATGCTGTTCCGGCTGTTTGACGTGTGGAAGCCCTGGCCCATTAACTGGCTGGATGAGCGCTTGCCCGGCGGGCTCGGGATTATGGTGGACGATGTCGTCGCCGGGGCCATGGCGCTGGGTTGCCTTTGGGCGATTGACGTCTGGGTGATGCCCTATATTATCTAGCGGGGCATCACCCATTCGGTCTGTCGGGTGGGTTAGTGCACCTGCTGCTCTTCTGGCAGCATGCGAACAACATGCAGAAAGCGTTTAAGGCCGACTTCTGCCCGCTCTCTTGAGGCAAAAGGCCCGCTATCGAAGCCCTCGCGGGTTGTAAAGTACCATTTGCTCCCTACGCAGAAAAAACGACTGCTGCGAAACGGGACGGGGCCTTGCTCTCCTGTCCTGCGCTGAGTGTCCATGGTTTCTCCTGAGCCCACTTGTTCTTTTCTTCTCGGGCTGTGCGTTGTGTAAGCCGACTTGTTTAAAATTAATCCAATTGCAGCCGAATTCAACAATTTTTTACATTCTTACGTTGGGTATCACATTCCGGACCTTCCTGCAGTGAAAGTGAATTCCGTTGCGTGCCTTGCTCTGATCCGCCCGGATGGTCAGAATGCTTGGCAGAGTCGTCCTCAACATTGCAGGCCGTGCCAACGGCCATCCCTATGGATAAGGAGATGAAGTGAGTATGTGTCACGTTCCAAGGCTTTTCAAGTTGCTGGCTGTTCTGGCGAGCGTTGTCATGGCGGGCTGTGCATCGAGTGTGGCCAGAGTGGATACCTGGGAAGGCCAGTTGCCGGCGACGACAAAACCGGCTGTGCTGCAGGCGCCCGGTGAGATACAGGTGGTCAGTGTGAATGGTCGGAACATGACCAACTTCCTGATTGAGGATCTGGCACTGGACTACGGTTTGTTGCCGGGAGAGAACGAGGTGGTGTTCCGCTACAAAACCATCTGGGCGAAGAGTGGTGTGGTACGCAACGGCGAATCCAAAGTGCATGTTATCGAGAGCAGCACTCAGGTGGCGCGTTTCACGGCGAGCCCGGACGCAGTCTATGGTTTCGAGTTTGATAAGCCGGCAAGTCGCCAGGAAGCCGAAACCATGATGGAGAGCTTTTCAGCACAGATCGTTGCCGGCAATGGCACTGTCGTGGCGGTATCTGAGGAGTGGGACGGACAGTCCCGTCTGACGGACAGCCGCACTCCGGTTCCGGCTTCCGGGGGCGAGAGCACCAGCCGGCCCCAGGAAGGCAGCACTCTGGAGCAGCTCAAAGCCATTTGGGCCGATGCTTCTGATGAAGACAAGAAAGCCTTTTTGCGTTGGGCATTCGAATAACCCGGCGCCGGGCCTGCGGGCCCGGCTATCTTCTGAATCTGCCCAGCCCACCTTTCAGCAGTTTTTCCACATAGGCCAGGACATCGTCGGTCAGTGTGTGCTGTGATTCCGGAAACTGCTCATGGCCCTGATCGGGGCCCAGCTCCGCTGCTGCTTTCTCTATCGCTTCCAGGCTGTCGTGTACCAGTTCCGCTAGCTGGTCGCTGTCGGCGACCACGTCCGGGCAAAGAGTAAAGTTCAGGGTGAGCTGCCCCTGGTAGCTGACCGCAACAATCACCAACCCAAGGCTGTCGAACAGCGGAGCACTGTTGTACTGGCGCACCAGTCGGGCACCTTGCAGGTACAGCGGTACCTGCGGGCCCGGTACGTTGGTAATCGGCACGTTGAACAGTGGCTGGTAGCGCTGTGCGACCTGCAGCTCGGAATACAGGCGGGCGGACAGTGCCAGCAGCGTTGATGGAAGTAGCTCTGTCAGCCGGTCTGCGGCAATGGCTTCACGGTAGGGCTCGGATTCAACCGCATTACGGTGAATTCGCCGGATCCTGGCTGCCGGGTTGGGTTCTGCGGTGGCCAGGTCCAGCAACATGGCTGACATCTGATTGCCGGTGGCCTTGCGAAGACTGCTGGAACGAACCGAGATCGGCGTCATAGCGACCAGCGAGGATTTCGTTTCTATGTTCTGGTTGGCGAGGTATCGGGCCAGGGATTCGGCACACAGGCCGAGGACCACATCATTCAGGGTGACGTCGACCAATGAGCCCTTGATGGCTTTGAGCCGGGACAAGTCCACGCTGGTTGAGACAATTCGCCGGTTGGCGGTAATCTGCCGGTTGAAGGGGCTGTGGGGCGCGGTGAACAAGGGCAGTGGCAATGGCAGCTTGTGTAATTGCTTCTGAATCAGCCCACGGGTGGTGGCTTCGGCGGCGTTATAGGCCAGAGAGGCCAGCTGCATCGGCGTTTTCATCATGTTGGCGCCGGCCTGCAGGAAAACCCGCTCTTCTGAAGGTTCCTGCCTTGGCAGCCAGGGACGTGGTGGCGTGATGGTTCTCGGGCTGGGTGTGTACTCCAGTAGCTTGCCCATGATTTCCTCACCGCTAAACGCGTCAATGGCGGCATGGTGCAGCTTCACGATCAGTGCAAAACCCTCTTTTTCACCCTCCGGATCGTCGATCCGGAAACCATCGACAAAGGTGATGTGCCAGAGTGGTCGGTCCCGTTTCAGCGGCTCTTCAAGAATCTTCGAGGCCAGGGATATCAGGCTGGCCTGCTTGCCATGTTCGCCAAGGTTTACGTAGGCCAGGTGCCGCTCGATGCTGAAATCGGCGTCGTCCACCCAATAGGGGCGGCCAAGCCGGAGAGGGATTTCTTTCAGCTTCTGGCGGAACAGAGGTACCACGTGGAGCCGGCTGCGCAGATAGGCGACGAAGGTGCTGAATGCCAGTGGGTTGGACAGGCCGCTGGCATCGAACAGATAAATGCCGCCGATGTGCATCGGGGTGGTGTCCGATTCCAGATACAGGAACGAGGCATCCAGTTCCGACAGCTGACGCATGGAACGCACTCCTTGTGTTTCTCGTTGTACTAGGCTGGTCAGTATACTTCAGGTCGTGAATTCGCCGGTTGGCCCCTTTGCCTCAGGAATCGGCAGGCTTGAGCCACTGGCTGAGGCTCTGGTCTTCGCTCAGCCTATTCCAGAACCACATCAGTGCCTTGCCTTTGTCTTCACTGTGGCGGGCCAGGTGAATGGCGATCGGGGGGCGTGGTTCGTGCACTTCTTTCGCCACCAGCCGGCCTGAAGCCAGTGCCTCCCGGATGCGTGGCAAGGGCAGCCAGCCAACGCCAAGGCCTGCTTCCTGTATGGCAATTTTCTGGTCGATGTTGGTGACGGTCAAGGTTCGCTGGCGTCGGAAGATGCCGGCATGGCCGGGTGGCAGCGCGCGGGAGGTGTCGGCGGCAACGGCAGCGGGAAATTGGGCGATGTCGCTTTCTGTCAGGGGTTCTTCTGCCTGGGCCAGAGGGTGGTTGGCCGCCACGGCAAAGACGAAAGGTATCTCGCCCAGTGGCTTGGTGGTAAAGCTTCCGGCGGGCTTGCTGAGCTGGTCAGCGCCGATCACCATGTCGACGCGCCGGCTTTGCAGGGCGTCCCAGGCGCCTGCAAAGACCTCCTCCACCACCTGTACATCCACTGGAACGCCCAATTGGTAAAAAGCGTCAATCGCCGGAAACAGGCATTGTGCCGGCAGCAGCGAGTTGAATCCTATTCTAAGCCTGGTTTCCCAGCCCTGGGCTACCTGGCGGGTAGAGTGAGCCAGGTTCTCGGCGGCTTCAAGCAGGGAGCGGCCTTCCTCCAGCAGGTAACGACCGGCGGGCGTGAGCACGGCTTTGTGGCCGGTTCGGTCAAAGACACTGACGCTGAGGTCTTCCTCAAGCTTCTGAACGGTGTAACTGATGGCCGAGGGAACCCGGAACAGTTCGCTGGCGGCACCGGCAAAACTGCCCTTGCGGTCGATAGCGTCCAGTACTTTGAGTGCGTCGATGGTAATGGCTGTATGCATGTTCGAATAATCTGAAAGTGTTTGCCAGAAATGCTTGCTATCAGCCTAGCAGCACAGTCGTTAGCCTGTCTCTATTAATTCAGAACCGGGTCGGCCCCATCACACTTCATCAGGGCAAATGTCATGGTGGCTGACCTCGCAGGAGGGTAGTTATGGGCTTGTTGGTTGACGGCTGTTGGCACGATCAGTGGTATGACACGGGCAGAACCGGCGGCAAGTTTGAGCGCGAAGCGGCGCGGTTCCGGAACTGGGTAACCGCTGACGGCTCCGCCGGGCCGGCCGGAGAGGGTGGTTTTCCTGCAGTGAGTGGCCGGTATCACCTGTATGTGTCCATGGCCTGCCCCTGGGCCCACCGCACCCTGATTTTCCGGAAGCTCAAAGGTCTGGAGAACCATATTTCGGTGTCTGTCGTGCACCCGGACATGGTGGAAAACGGCTGGGAGTTCCGGCCCGGTCGCAAAGACCATCAGGACGACTTGTATAATTTTGACTTCATGCACCAGATCTATACCCGTGCCGCCCCGCATTATTCTGGACGGGTCACGGTGCCGGTGTTGTGGGACAAAGAGCGCGAAACCATTGTCAGTAATGAATCCGCAGATATTATCCGGATGTTCAATTCCGCCTTTGATGGCCTTGAGGGCGTGAATAACGACCGGGATTTCTACCCGCAAAGCCTGCGTGGTGACATCGAGGCGGTGAATGAGCGGGTTTACCACACGGTGAACAACGGTGTTTACAAAGCAGGGTTCGCGACTGCGCAGGACAAGTATGAGGAGGCCTACCAGGCCCTGTTCGACTCCCTGGACTGGCTGGAAGAAAGGCTGGCGGAGAAGCGCTATCTCACCGGTAACCGGCTAACCGAGGCCGATTGGCGGCTGTTCACCACGTTGATCCGATTTGATGCGGTGTATTACAGCCACTTCAAGTGCAACCGCCAGCAGATCCGCGACTATCCGAATCTGTCCGGCTATGTGCGGGAGCTATATCAGGTGCCGGGCGTGGCGGAAACCGTGGATCTGGGCCAGATCAAGCGTCACTACTATGTAAGTCAGCGCACCATAAACCCAACCCAGATTGTGCCGGTGGGGCCAGAGCTGGAATTCGAAGCACCCCACGGGCGTGAACATCTCGGCTGAATGGGCCTGGTCGACTAGCTGACCCGGGCTACCGCCACTTCGGTCAATAGTTCCAGCGCCTGCCGGTGCTCAGAGCCCGGCAGGCAGGCCAGCAGGTCTCTCGCGATCTGCGCCTGCTCTTTTGCCTTTGTCATGGTGTATTCGATGGCACCGGACGCCTTCACGATATCCAGTACTTTCGGCAGGTCATCCAGCCCTCCCTTCCGGATGGCCTGGCGGATCAGCTGCCTTTCGGCTTCGCTACCATTGGCCATGGCGTAGATCAGCGGCAGGGTGGTTTTGCCTTCCGCCAGGTCGTCTCCCACGTTCTTGCCCATGGTTTCGGCATCGCCCTGATAATCGAGAACGTCATCAACCAGCTGGAATGCCAGCCCGAGGTGTTTGCCATAGTCTTTCAGGGCATTTTCCTGTTCCGCGCTGGCTCCGGCCAGCAGGGCGCCCGTGTGGGACGCGGCTTCAAACAGCATGGCGGTCTTGTTGTGGATAACGACCATATACTGGTCTTCGCTCAAGTCCGGGTTCTTCACATTCATCAGCTGCATGACCTCGCCCTCGGCAATAACGGCCGTGGCGTGCGACAGCACGTTCATGATCGGCAGGCTCTGCAGCTCGACCATCATTTCGAAGGCCCGGGCATAGAGGAAATCGCCGACCAGCACGCTGGGCGCGTTGCCCCATTTTGCGTTGGCTGTGCTGCGGCCGCGGCGCATATCGGAGGTGTCTACCACATCGTCGTGCAGCAGGGTGGCGGTATGCAGGAATTCAATCACGGCAGCCAGCTTCAGATGATCGTCTTTCTGGTAGCCGGCGGCCTGGCTGGCCAGGAGAACCAGCAAAGGTCGCAGGCGTTTGCCGCCGCTTTCGATAATGTACTGGGCGATTTTCTCAACCAGTGGGACATCGGAAGCGAGCCGCTTGATGATAAGGTCGTTAACGCGGCTGAAATCATCCGCTACGGTGTCGTAGATGCGCTGGGCTGTCATCGGGCCGGTAAGTCCCTTGCTGGTGTTTTCGTTGAGTTTTCGGGCAGGTCGCGGCAATGCTAGGTATTGCTGCTTACAGTGTCAACTTGAGCCGGAATCCGGCTTGTATTGGTCGACGGGTTTTCGTACAATCACGCGCCCAACTCATCCCAACCTGCGCTCCCTGCAATAGGGTCGCCAGAGCGCTTCCCTTAGAACCAGGTGGATAAGAGCAGGGATGGGTCAATCGCGGAGACTATGAATGTACGCAGTTATTGTTAGCGGTGGTAAGCAGCACCGTGTAAAAGAAGGCGAGACTCTGAAGCTGGAAAAGCTGGAAGTTGAAACCGGCGGTTCCGTTGAGTTTGATCGTGTTCTTCTGGTTGCCAATGGCGACGACGTAAAAGTTGGCGCTCCGGTTGTTGAAGGTGCCAAGGTGACCGCAGAAGTGGTTAGCCACGGTCGTCACGACAAAGTGAACATCATCAAGTTCCGTCGTCGTAAGCATCACATGAAGCGTCAGGGCCACCGTCAGTGGTTTACTGAAGTCAAGATCACGGGTATCCAGGGCTAAGCCCTCGAATAACCCCTTAATGAAGGAGGCTGGTAATGGCTCATAAAAAGGCAGCAGGTAGTACCCGTAACGGTCGCGATTCCGAGTCGAAACGACTTGGTGTCAAGCGCTACGGTGGCGAGTCTGTATCTGCAGGCAGCATCATCGTTCGTCAGCGTGGCACCCGTTTCCACGCTGGCAGCAACGTAGGCATTGGCAAGGACCACACCCTGTTCGCGAAAGCGGAAGGTCAGGTGAAGTTCGAAACCAAAGGCCCGCAGAACCGCAAGTTCGTAAGCATCGTTCCGGCTGCGTAAGCAGCGGCGATCCGGTTCTGTTGAACCTTGGGTTTGCCTGATATGCTGATTTAGTCAGTTCTCAGGTGAATCCGGAGCCCCGCAAAGCTTCCTTGAGGCTGCGGGGCTTTTTAGTTTATGCAAAGGCATTTGGCGTATGAAATTTGTAGACGAAGCCACCATCATTGTTGAAGCCGGTAAAGGCGGGCATGGTTGCCTGAGCTTCCGGCGGGAAAAGTACGTGCCAAAGGGTGGTCCCGACGGCGGTGACGGTGGGGATGGCGGTTCCGTCTATCTGGAGGCGGACAGCGCACTCAATACCCTGATTGATTACCGCTTCCAGCGTAAATACAAGGCCCAGAATGGTGAGCCGGGCGCTGGCCGTAACTGCACCGGTACCAAAGGCGAAGATCTGGTGCTACCGGTGCCGGTTGGCACGACAGTGGTGGATATGGATACCCATGAAGTGCTGGGAGATCTCACCAAAGAAGGTCAGCGTCTGAAAGTGGCCCAGGGTGGTTTTCACGGTCTTGGCAATACCCGCTTCAAGTCGTCCGTTAATCGTGCTCCGCGTCAGACCTCCAAAGGGTCTGAGGGTGAGGCGCGTAATCTGCGTCTGGAACTGAAGGTTCTGGCTGATGTCGGTCTGCTGGGTTTGCCCAATGCCGGCAAGTCTACGTTCATCCGGTCGGTTTCCGCCGCGCGCCCGAAGGTAGCGGATTATCCCTTCACCACCCTGGTACCAAATCTTGGTGTGGTCAGTGTACAGGCCCATCAAAGCTTTGTTATCGCGGATATCCCTGGTCTGATTGAGGGGGCCGCGGAGGGAGCAGGGCTTGGTATTCGTTTCCTGAAGCACCTGGTCCGGACGCGCTTGTTGCTGCACCTGGTGGATGTTGCTCCATATGACGGCTCGTCCCCGGCCGACGCGGTCAGGGCGATTGCCCACGAGCTCGAAAAGTTCAGTGAAACGCTGGCCAGCCGTCCACGTTGGCTGGTACTGAACAAGGTCGATATGGTCGCCGAGGAAGATCGCGAGGCCCTTTGTCAGGCCATTGTTGATGAGCTTGGCTGGGAGGGGCCTGTGTTCCGCATTTCCGCGCTGAGTGGTGAGGGCACCAAACCTCTGGTGCAGGCCGTGATGCGCTGGATTGAGGAGCAGGCTGAGCAGGAGGCCGACAATCCCGATTTCGCTGAGCAGGAAGCCGCGCGCAGGCGTCGCATGGACGAAGAGGCCCGTCAGAAAATTGAGGCGGATCGTCAGGCCCGTAGAGCGGCCCGTAACGCGGATGATGACGACGACTTTGACGACGATGATTACGACGTTGAAGTGGTTTACGCACCGGAATAACTCACTAACGGAAGAGACTGTACCGCTATCATGAGTGAACGCCTTCAGCTTCGACAGGCCCGCCGCCTGGTGGTCAAGATCGGTAGTGCCTTGCTGACCAATGATGGCAAAGGTCTGGATGTGGCCGCGTTGGGGTTGTGGGTAGATCAGATCGCAGAGCTGATTGCCGAAGGGGTGGAGGTGGTGGTGGTGTCCTCCGGCTCCGTCGCCGAAGGCATGAGTCGCCTTGGTTGGACGGTTCGCCCCCAGCACTTGCACGAGTTGCAGGCTGCGGCTGCTGTGGGGCAGATGGGGCTTGTGCAGACCTGGGAGGCCCAGTTCAAGCGCCATGATATCCATACGGCGCAGATTCTGCTGACCCACGACGACCTCTCCGACCGCAAGCGTTACCTGAACGGCCGCAGTACCCTGCGTACGTTGCTGGATTACGGTGTGGTGCCGATCGTGAACGAGAACGATACGGTGGTGACCGACGAGATCCGCTTTGGTGATAACGACACCCTGGGTGCGCTGGTGGCTAATCTGATTGAGGCGGATGGTCTGATTATTCTGACCGATCAGGTGGGGTTGTTTAATAAAGACCCCCGCAAGCACGGCGATGCCGTGCTGGTGACCGAGCGCAGGGCGGAAGATCGCGAGCTGGATGCCATGGCCGGTGGTGGTGCCGGAGCTCTCGGACGCGGTGGTATGCAGACCAAGCTGAGGGCGGCCCGGTTAGCGGCCCGCTCAGGCGCGTTTACGGTGATTGTTGGTGGTCGGATTGAGCATGTGATTGCCCGATTACGCCAGGGTGATGTGATTGGTACCTTGCTGTTGCCGGAGCAGGGGCGGCTGGCGGCCAGAAAGCAGTGGATTGCCAGTCACTTGCAAACCCGGGGCAGGCTCACGCTGGATGATGGTGCGGTGAAGGTATTGCGCCAGGGTGGGCGGAGTCTGTTGCCGGTGGGTGTGAAAGCGGTGTCCGGGCAGTTCCGGAGGGGGGAGATGGTCTCCTGTGTCGATCTGACTGGCAAAGAAATCGCGCGGGGGCTGGTTAACTATGATGCTGATGAAGCCAGGGCCATCTCGGGCCGGTCCAGTGATCGCATTAATGATGTTCTGGGTTATGTGTCCGATGAGGAGATGATCCATCGGGATAATCTGGTGGTGGTTTGATCTTTTTCGCTTGATTCAGGCACAAAAAAACCGGCTGGCTAGCCGGTTTTTTTATTTCGCACAGAATCAGGCGCTTTTCAGAGCCTTGATTTTGGCGTTCAGACGGCTCTTGTGGCGAGCAATCTTGTTCTTGGCGAAGATGCCTTTGTTGACCATGCTGTCCATGATCGGCTGGGCTTCTTTCAGAGCAGCCTGGGCTTCATCGTGGTTGCCGGCCTTGATCTTGGCGTCGACCTTTTTCATGTAGGTGCGTGCCATGGAACGCAGGCTGGCGTTATGCTTGCGGTTTTTCTCGTTCTGACGAGCGCGCTTCTTGGCTTGCGGGGAATTTGCCACCGTAAAACTCCTGAAAATTCGTTGCTATAAAAAAGAAATTTTTACATCGCGGGCGCGCCAAAACCAGCGCGTCGAAATAAATGACGCGGAACTATGCCGCTGAATACCTGAAATGTCAAGGCCGACGCACGGTTCGTGCCTCGCCTGCAAAGCCCTGTGATACACTCCGGCATCGCAGCGCTGGGGCTGGCCGGGGGGCGTTACTCCGCCTTGTGGATTACCGAGATGGCCCGTAGCTTCCACTCAGGATTCTGGACGCCGAAATCATGTCTTCCGAACAACGAAAGCCACCCTCAACAGGGAAGTCAGAACCGCCCAGGGCGCCGGGGTTGTTGAGATCGTCTGGCGTGGTCGGGATGATGACCATGCTGTCCCGGGTGTTGGGTCTGGTTCGGGATATGGTGATTGCCCGCTATTTTGGCGCGGGAGCGGGGGCTGACGCGTTTTTTGTGGCATTCAAGATTCCCAACTTCCTCCGGCGTCTGTTTGCCGAAGGTGCGTTTTCTCAGGCTTTTGTGCCGGTGTTGTCATCCTATCGGGAAACGCAGGATATTTCGCAAGTGAAACGCCTGGTAGATGCCGTGGCCGGTTCTCTGGGTTTGGTGCTTCTGGCGGTAACTCTTGTTGCGATGCTCGGCTCGCCGGTGCTGACCGCGGTGTTTGCGCCAGGATTTCTGGGTGACGACGTCAAGTTTGCGCTCACCAGCGAGATGCTGCGCATTACCTTTCCGTATCTGCTGTTGATATCCCTGACCGCCTTTGCGGGTGGCATTCTCAACAGTTATGACCGGTTTGCGGTGCCGGCCTTCACTCCGGTCTTGCTGAACCTGGCGATGATTTCGGCGGCCATTTTCCTCACACCGGTGATGGATGAGCCGGTGATGGCCCTGGCCTGGGGTGTGTTCATTGCCGGGGCCTTGCAGCTGTTTTTCCAGTTGCCGTTTCTGATGCGCCTGGGGCTTCTGCCCAGGCCCCGGATCGATTATCGGCACGACGGGGTAAGCCGTATCCTGAAGCTGATGGCGCCGGCGCTGTTCGGGGTTTCGGTCAGCCAGATCAATCTGTTACTGGATACCGTGCTGGCCTCCTTCCTGCAAACCGGGAGCGTGTCCTGGCTGTACTATTCCGACCGTTTGTCGGAGTTGCCATTGGGGGTGTTCGGTATTGCGATCGCCACGGTGATTCTGCCCAGTCTGTCACGCAAGCATGCGGCAGCATCTGCGGACCAGTTTGCAGCGACCCTGGACTGGGCTGTGCGGGCCGTTCTGCTGATCGGCGTGCCGGCCGCCCTGGCGTTGGCTTTGCTGGCCGAGCCCTTGATCGCAACTCTGTTCCACTACGGCGAAGTGACCGATCGCGATGTCGCGATGTCAGCACAAAGTCTGCGGGCCTATTCTGCGGGTTTGCTGGCGTTCATGTTGATCAAGGTGCTGGCACCGGGTTTTTTCGCCCGGGAAGATACCAGAACCCCGGTAAAGATTGGTGTGATCGCCATGGTCGCCAATATGGTGTTTAACCTGGCGCTGATCGTGCCGCTGGCCCATGCCGGGCTTGCGCTGGCGACATCGCTTTCTGCCTGGCTCAACGGTTATCTGCTCTGGCGCGGACTTCGCAAGGAAGGCGCCTGGAAAAGCCAGCCGGGCTGGCCGAAGTTCCTGATGCAGCTGGCGGTTGCGAACAGCGCGCTGGCAGCGGTGATCCTCTGGCTGAATGTGCCGGTTGGCCAATGGCTGGCCTTTACTGGCCTGCAGAGGGCTTCGGAAATGACGATTCTGGTTGTGGCTGGGGTTCTCGCCTATTTTGTTGCGCTGGCCCTTGCAGGTGTTCGCGTGCGGCAATTCCGCCAGAAGTAAGGCGTCGTCATTTCTACCACGCCCGCTCCTGGGGTATAATCGCGCGTTTTCTCACCAGTGCGTCGCGCGTTCGCGCCGGCGCGCCGAAAGCCATTGGCAGCATTAGGGTTCGCAGTACATGCGTCTGATTCGAGGCCTGACCAATCTCAAGCGTATCGCGGGAAGTGCGGATTCTCCGCTGGCCGATGGGTGCGTGGCCACTATCGGCAACTTTGACGGCGTTCATCGGGGCCACAAGACCATCATCGATCAGGTCAGAGGCAAGGCTCAGGCACTTAACCTGCCGTCTGTGGTGATGATTTTCGAGCCTCAGCCCCAGGAATTTTTCAAGGGGGCGGAAGCGCCTCCCCGGTTGATGCCGTTTCGCCAGAAATTTGAAGCTCTGCTTGGCGAAGGCGTTGATGTGGTGCTGTGTATCCGCTTTGACGAAACCTTCCGCAGCTATTCCGGCATGGGATTTATCGAGGATGTGCTGATCCATGGCCTTGGGGTTCGTCACCTGGTGGTGGGCGACGACTTCCGCTTCGGCTGCGACCGGGCCGGCGACTTCAGGCTGTTGCAAAGCGTGGGGCAGGAACGGGGCTTTACAGTTGAGAATACCCGCACCGTTGTCGTGGACGGAGAGCGGGTGAGTAGCACCCGGGTGCGCAACGCCCTGAATGTGAACGGACTTGAGGAAGCCGAGCGACTCTTGGGGCACCCTTACCGGATCCATGGGCGGGTGGTATATGGCCGGCAGCTGGGCCGGCAGATCGGCGCGCCCACCGCCAATATCCTGCTCCATCAGATGCCGGCGCTGAGAGGGGTTTACGTGGTGAGGGCCCGGCTCGATACCGGGGAATGGCGTGATGGCGTGGCCAACATCGGCCTGCGCCCCACGGTAGATGGCAAGCGACCATCGCTGGAAGTGCACCTGTTTGACTTTGCTGGCACACTTTATGGCCAGCACCTGGAAGTCGTGTTCCGCCATGGCCTGCGGGACGAAGTGAAATTCGACTCTGTTGACGAACTTCGGCAACAGATCGCCCGGGATTTTGAGCATGCCCGGGCCTGGTTGGCGGAGAACCCCGCCACCCCGGAAACCTGATTCAACTGACCAACCAAGAGTACGCACACAGACATGAGCGACTACAAGCATACCCTGAATCTGCCGGAAACCGCGTTCCCCATGCGCGGTAACCTGGCCAAGCGCGAGCCGGACATGCTCAAGCACTGGCAGGACCTGAACGTTTACGGCAATCTGCGCAAGCAGCGCCAAGGTCGTGAGAAGTTCATCCTGCACGATGGCCCTCCCTACGCTAACGGCAGCATTCACATCGGGCATGCGGTCAACAAGATCCTGAAAGACATGATCGTGAAATCCCGCAGCTTAATGGGCTACGACGCACCCTACGTGCCGGGCTGGGATTGCCACGGTCTGCCCATCGAGCACAAGGTTGAGCAGGAAATCGGCAAGGCCGGCGTGAAGGTGGACTACAAAACCTTCCGCCAGGCCTGCCGAGACTACGCCACCAAACAGATCGAAGGCCAGAAGGCCGACTTTATCCGCCTGGGCGTGATGGGTGAGTGGGACAAGCCCTATCTGACCATGGATCCGAAAGTGGAGGCGGGCATTGTCCGGGCGTTGGGCAAGATCGTCGCCAAGGGCCACCTGGTGCGGGGCTTCAAGCCGGTTTACTGGAGTGTGGTTGGTCAGTCCGCACTGGCAGAAGCCGAAGTTGAATACCAGGACAAAACTTCAACCCAGATTGACGTGCGCTTCACTGTCGTGGATCAGGACGCCGTACTGAAAACCTTCGGAACCAGCGAAGGTGAGGGCGATGTATCCCTGGTGATCTGGACCACGACTCCCTGGACGATTCCCGCCAACCAGGCGGTGTCCATCGGTGCCGATATTGAATACGCACTGGTACAGTTAGATGTCGGCCACGGTGCTGAACGCATGATTCTGGCCACGGACATGGTGCAGGGCATCATGGCTCGCTGGGGTGTGGAGGACTACAAAGTGCTGGCCAACGTCGCCGGTTCCGCACTGGAAAACCAGTTGCTGCAACATCCGGTGTACGACAAGCAAGTGCCTGTGCTGCTGGGTGACCACGTTTCCCTGGACGCCGGTACCGGTGCAGTACACACAGCGCCTGACCATGGTATGGAAGACTTCGTGGTGGGCAAGGAATACGGCATTGGCACCCTCAACCTGGTGAAAGCCGACGGCACCTATACCGACGCGGCCGGCGAATTCGCTGGTGTGCACGTATACAAGGCCGATGAGCCGGTATGCGCCGCGCTGGAACGCGAAGGCAAGCTGGTACGCTCGGAAAAATTCCGCCACAGCTACCCGCACTGCTGGCGCACCAAGACCCCGTTGATCTACAGGGCTACCCCCCAGTGGTTCATCAGCATGGACAAGCTCAACCTGCGCGCCGATGCCCTGGAAGCCATCAAAGGCGTGCGCTGGGTGCCGGCCTGGGGCCAGAATCGCATCGAGGCCATGTTCGAGCAGAGCCCGGACTGGTGTATTTCCCGTCAGCGCACGTGGGGCGTGCCGATCACCCTGTTTATCCATAAGGAGACTCAGGAGCTGCACCCGAACACCCAGGAGCTGATCGAGAAAGTCGCCCAGGCGGTGGAAACCGGCGGCATCGATGCCTGGTACGACATTGACCAGAACGAACTGCTGGGTGCTGACGCCGACCAGTACGAAAAAGTGCTGGATACCCTGGACGTCTGGTTTGACTCGGGTGTCACCCATGACTCTGTATTACGGGTACGTGAAGAATTGGGCCAGTTCCCGGCCGATATGTACCTGGAAGGCTCTGACCAGCATCGTGGCTGGTTCCAGTCATCCCTGAAAACCTCGATCGCCATGAATGGCGTGGCGCCGTACAAACAGGTGCTCACTCACGGTTTCACTGTGGATGCCAAGGGCTACAAGATGTCCAAGTCCCTGGGTAACGTTATCGCCCCACAGGAAGTCATGAACGAGCTGGGCGCAGACATCCTGCGTTTGTGGGTCTCTGCCACCGACTACAGCGGTGAGATGAGCGTTTCCAAGGATATCCTGCGCCAGACTGCAGACGGCTATCGCCGTATCCGCAACACTGCACGCTTCCTGCTGAGCAACCTGACCGGGTTTGATCCAGACCAGCATATGGTCGCGCCGGAAGACATGATTGCCCTGGACCGCTGGATGGTCGACCGCGCCCTGCAGCTCCAGAACGAACTGCACGAAGACTACGGCAACTATGCCTTCCTTCGGATCTACCAGAAGGTGTACAACTTCTGTGAAGCCACCCTGGGTGGCTTCTACCTGGACATCATCAAGGACCGCCAGTACACCACCCAGGCCGACAGCCTGGCGCGACGTTCCTGCCAGACCGCGCTCTATCATGTAGCCGAAGCCCTGGTGCGCTGGATTGCGCCAATCCTGAGCTTCACCGCTGATGAAATCTGGCAGCACCTGCCGGGCAAGCGCGGCGACACCGTGTTCTACGAAACCTGGTACGAGGGCTTGAGTGCGCTGCCTGAAGGCTTCGAGTTAGGCCGTGACTACTGGCGAGAAATCTATGCCGTGAAAGAAGCGGTCAACAAGTGCCTGGAAGAAGTCCGTGCCCGTGGTGAAATCAAAGGCTCGTTGAGCGCGGAAGTGACTCTGTACTGCGAAGGTAGCCTGGCCGAGCGTCTGAACTATCTTGGTGAAGAGCTGCGCTTTGTGCTGATTACCTCTGAAGCCACCGTTAGGCCGGTGAGCGAAGCGGCCGGCGTAGAGCAAACCAACCTGGAAGGTCTGCTGGTGAAGGTGACCCCGGCGACTCACGCCAAGTGCGAGCGCTGCTGGCACCACCGTGAAGACGTGGGGCAGAACGAGCAGTACAGCGATCTGTGTGGCCGTTGCGTGACCAATGTGGAAGGCCCGGGTGAAACCCGTGCATACGCCTGATGGATGCGGTCATGACTGAAAGCACTGGCAGTAAATTGAAATGGCTGTGGCTGGCGCTGCTGGTCATCGCCATTGACCTGGGCACCAAAGCCATAGCCACGGCTATGCTGACCTACGGTGACCCGGTACCGGTACTGCCCAGTTTCAACCTGACGCTACTGCACAACACTGGCGCGGCATTCAGCTTCCTGGCCGATGCCGCCGGCTGGCAGCGCTGGTTCTTTGTCACCCTGGCGGTCGTGGTCAGTGTGGTGCTGGTGGGCTGGCTGAGAAAACTCAAAGCTGATGAAACCTGGACCGCGATTGCCATCGTATTGATCCTCGGTGGCGCCATCGGCAACGTATACGACCGGGTGGTGCATGGTTACGTGGTGGACTTCCTGCATTTCTACTGGCAGGACTGGCATTTCCCGGCCTTTAACCTGGCCGACACCGCCATCACCATTGGTGCTGCCATGATGATCATCGATGCATTCCGCAAACCCGCTGGTGCCAGCGGCGATGCTGACAGGAGCAACTGAATCCCATGAAAGAACTGCCCATCGACAAGGGAACCCGCGTGAAACTGCACTTCGCCCTGAAGTTTGAAGACGGCGAAACTGTGGATACCACCTTCGACAAAGAACCGGCTACCCTGGAAATCGGTGATGAAAACCTGCCGGAAAATTTCGAAGCCTACCTGATGGGCCTGAAAGCCGGCGACCACAAAACCTTTGAAGTGCCGCCGGAAAAAGCCTTCGGCCAGCACAACCCCAGCAATATCCAGACCTTCAAGCGCCACGAATTCAGTGCTGACATGGTTCTGGAGCCGGGCGTGGTGATTTCCTTCGCCGACGCGCGCCAGCAGGAACTGCCCGGTGTGATCAAGCGGGTAGAAGGTGACCAGGTGGATGTGGACTTTAATCACCCGCTGGCAGGGCATACACTGAGCTTTGAAGTTCAGATTATCGACGTTGAACCAGCAGGGCCGACACACTGATTATGCACATTCGACTCGCTAACCCCCGTGGCTTCTGTGCCGGCGTAGACCGTGCCATAGAAATTGTAAACCGCGCGCTGGACGTGTTCGGAGCGCCCATCTACGTGCGCCACGAAGTGGTCCACAACAAATTCGTGGTAGACAACCTGCGCAACCGGGGCGCGATCTTTGTCGACGAGTTGGACGAAGTGCCCGACGACAAACTGGTGATCTTCAGTGCCCACGGCGTATCCCAGGCGGTACAGAACGAAGCCGCCCGGCGCGGCCTGAAAGTGTTCGACGCTACCTGCCCGCTGGTCACCAAAGTGCATATGGAAGTGATGCGTTACAGCCGTGATGGCCGCGAGTGCATCCTGATTGGCCACCATGGACACCCGGAAGTGGAAGGTACCATGGGCCAGTACGATCACAGTAACGGCGGCGACATCTATCTGGTGGAAGACGAAGCCGACGTGCAAAAGCTGGAAGTGAAAGACGCCAGCCGTTTGTCCTTCGTTACCCAAACCACGCTGTCCATGGACGATACCGCACGGGTAATCGACGCCCTGCGCGCCAAATTCCCGAAAATCGAAGGCCCCCGCAAAGACGACATCTGCTACGCCACCCAGAATCGGCAGGACGCGGTCAAGCAGTTGGCCGGTGACTGTGATCTGATGCTGGTGGTGGGCTCCCCCAATAGCTCCAACTCCAATCGCCTGCGGGAACTGGCTGAGCGCATGGGCACGCCTGCTTACCTGATTGATGAGGCTGCCCAGATAGAGCCGCAATGGCTTGAGGGCAAGAAGGCCGTAGGAGTCACTGCTGGAGCGTCGGCTCCGGAGGTGCTGGTTGCCGACGTGATTGCCCGACTCCAGGAGTTGGGCGGGGAAGAACCCGAGGAAGTCTCAGGCCGGGAGGAGAACATTGTCTTCTCGATGCCGAAAGAACTGAGGATTGACGCCCTTCAAATCGACTGAATCTGAAGGGCTATCAATTCTTTTGATGTTACCAGCAGCCCGCCTGGGCTGCGCCTCTGACGCCTTCATCGTTCAGCGTCAGCGTGCCGCAATCATCATTGGCTTGAGCACCCGTGGGGACCGCCTGCAGAGTATAGGTGTCTCGCGTCGCGTTCACGGAAAAGCTGATGTTATAAAACGCTGTGCCTGTTTGTGGCGATTGCGTGAAGGGCAATACTGGATTGTTGCCACCATCTCTGTAGTCAAAGCCGTTTGAGTAGCGTCTTTCCATCCACTGGGCCAGTTCCAACAGGTCTGCCTGGGCTGTGGTTCGTCGGGTTTGTTCCACTTGGTTCTGGTAGAGCGGCAGGGCGATTGCAGCTATGATCGCGATGATTGCAACCGCGATCATGAGCTCGACCAATGTGAAACCGGCATTCGATTGAATCTTCAAGGTAATAGATCCTTACTCTGGAATGTGTTTTGGCGGATCAATCGCGTATAACGCTGAGACCCACCGCCACTGTTGGCCCCGAGCCGCCCGCGGTATCGGGCGACAGTTCCAGTCTGACGGAGTCTCCTCGCTGAATTTGCTGCAGCACCTGTTCTCGTGACCAGACGGTATTCCTGAACTGGACGAGTCTGTCGAGCGTGAAGGACTCATCATCGACGATCAGGATGGATTCCTCAGCGTGGATGGCGTTTATGGCCCCCTCGTAAAAACGATCATTTGTATTCATAGGTGTGCCGTCAGCGATCTCCTCCTGAGCCTGAAGGCCGGAAGATATGGATATCGCGACCAGTAGGGCGCCTAAACTGCCCAGGGTTTTCTTGTTGATTCGGCGAACGCCGAGAAGCTTGAACGGATTCTTCATGGTCAATCCCGTTTCTAGGTTGAATCAGTTTTGGGACCAGCTTCTTAACGAAGCTGCTCCCAGGTCTGTCTTCCGATGTTTGTGTCGAGCGATCTGGCGCATAAGCCATCCTCGCATGGATCGCCGGGTGACAGCTGAGTCGGGTCCAGCCCCGGAATGACGATCTCCGCGTCACCGTCGGACGTGGCTATGGTCCGGTTCTCGCCACCATACCCAACCTGGATACCACTGGGCGCATACCCCCCGGTAATATCGCCGGTATTGAATTTACCGTCGCTGTTCAGGTCGAAAACTGCCGTGTCTGAGGGCGCACCGGTGCTCAGCCTGAGGTCCATCAGAAACCCTGTTCGTCCGCTGCCACAGGGGTCGCGGTCTGGAATAACGGTCGTGAAACGCACCCGATCCGGGTTAACACCAAATGGGAAGGTGGCACGACTGATCACCCGTTCGCCTACCTTATTCCCGTTATAAGCCAGATCCAGGTACCAGCCACTTTGGGTTGTCAGGCTGTTGCCGGAGGTGTCTCGGACAATGAAGCTATTGGATCCATTTCCGGATGCCTTGCTGACACTGATACTTTCCTGTTTGGTGATGGTTTGCTCCAGCAGGTCTGAGCGCGCTAATCCGCTCTGGGTCAAATCATCCTTGATGGCATAAAGCGACTGAATATCGTAGTCACCTTCGTCCCCGCTGCGGAGGAAACTACCGGTGCCGAAGGCGACAACCAGTTCATCGCTGTCGTTTGGATTAAGCGCCACGCGCGGGGCCACAGTGATCGGCTGGCTATTTCCCGCTGGACTTTGCGCTGTAAATACCTTGGTCGCGGACCAATTAGACACTCGCCCTGTCAGGTCAAACCTCCAGAGGTTGCCCAACAGGTCTCCACCGTAGGCATAACGGGTTACCGGGTCGGTTTCAGGAAAGCTGGTTACTGTCACTGATGCCAGTCCATTGGGGCTGGTGGCAGAGCCTGCTCCAGTCTGAATTTCTTTGATCAGGGTACCGGTCTCAAGATCCACAACGAACAAGCTCGATTGCCCGCTGTCGCCATTGTAGCCATTGCCGAACAGGGCCACCCAGGTGCCATCGCCCAGCCGGGAAATCTGCGGATCGGTTACGCCATAGCCCAGGTTCGGGTGTGAAAACTCCCATAGAACGTCATCCGATGGAGAGAAAGAACCCGGGTTGGTGACATCCAGTGCGAAAACGGTTTTTCCACCGATGCCCATGCCTCCCAGCAGCACCGTGCGCCAGGACTGCGTCCCGCCGCCAGACTTGTCGATGTAGGCGTCCTGGACACGGGGTGTGCCATCCATGAAATATTTATGGGTGTAGTTGGGCTGCATCAGCTCAGAGATTCGTGCGTAGGTTTTTGACCCCGAGGGCAGCAATAGCTCGGAGGGGATGTAGCCAAACAACTCTTCCCCGGTTTCGCTATTGAACGCATGGAGTATGCCGTCGTTTGCGGGTACGTAGAGCGCATCGACACGGTTCTGATACGAGGACGTGGACCTGAAATTCCGGTAAGCGACCCCCTCAGGGTCCGGGAGCCGGGCGAAACCATAGTTGGTTTTACCCACGAACTGAGGGTTGGCATTGATGATATCGCCCATCAGGCGCAATACGCTGGCGCCACCGTCGTCCTGAACCAGCCGGTCTCTTAACGTCGGGTGGGCATTGTTATCCCCATGGAGCCATGCAATTCGATTGTGCCCAAGGTTGTCCTGGGTGGAGTTGAGCGTGGGGTCGGCGTTCAGGGCGTTCTGCTGTGCCGTCGACAGATTCGACAGCGAGCTGGCCGATGCAAACTCCAGCTCAACCCCGGCACTGCCATTGTGGGTAATCAGTTTGCGCGCCTGCGGCTGAGTGCTGGCGAGGACTTCTTCAGCATTCCAGGCTTCTGAGCCCTGATCAAAATTGAAGGCGGTTAACGTGCCAGACCAGTCCTGACTCCTGAATCCAGCGAAGAAACCCAGGGAATCGGTGCGAAGCACTGCTGAGCTTACTGCTGCCGAGGATGCGGAGGTTTCAGAACGTGCAATGACATCGCCCAGGAAGCCCTGGATTTCAGTGGTGAATTCGGTTGGATTCTGGGCGCTGGCATAGCCTCCCCGGCCGTTAATGGCTGCGTGTAACAGATCATCGATATTTTCCGGGCTTTGGTCGGCGCCGGGCTCTGGCCAGTTAATGGTGATATTTTTGCTCGAGTCCAGTGCGGCCAGGGCGTCGGCTTCCTTGATGTCGCCGGTCACACCCAGGCCGATGGTAAACGTGGTCATGTGCTGCCAGAAGGCCGGATCTGTCGAGGAAACCGGCACTTTATTCGCCAGGTCCGTTCTCAAATCGGTCTTCCAGTATTTCATCGCCACGTCTGCGAGAGTGTTGGAATAGCTGTCCGAAAACGGCGACACCGCCTGGTAGGTGAAGTTTTTACCGTTGGGATCGGGATTATTGTAGGTGGGGCCACCGGTTCCATCTATGTTGCCAACCTGCGGACTGCTGCCGTTCCAGATACCGTCCGTCATCAGGATTGAGAAACTCTGCCGACATTCAATGTGGGAGGTATTGTCATTGGTGCCGGGCACTTCACCCCAGGGCCCGAGGTTGTCGGTTCGGGAATAATATTGACCAACGTCCTTGAGCGCGGTCCGCAACGGGGTGCCGCCATTGATGCTCTTACCGTGCAGCCAGGTCAGGAAGGTTTGTCGGCGTGCCGCTGTGTACGGACGCACCCCGCTCACAAGCGTGTCAGTGTTAACACCATCAATGGTTCTTCCGTTGACGTTGATCGCGCCATAGCCAACTCTAATGTTCTCGGGGAGGTCAAAGAAGGCTTCAGTGATACCGGATTTTGCGGCCAATGCCCGGGTGCTGTAATAGGAAAACCAGTTGGCATAGTTCTGTTTTTCTTCGGCCGAGGCATTGTTTAGCAGTACGGCTGTATAGCAGCTGTTCTGCCTGGGATTGCTGTCACAACTCGTTGAGGAGTTGAACTGCATGTAGAAACCTTCCTCGATGCTGCCAATCTGATCAAAACGGATGTAGCTGCTGAGATCGTCGGCGCCTTCTGACTGGTCAAAGCCGTTTACCCACGCGTTGGTGTAGGACGAGTTCGGATACCGGCTGCTGCCATCCGGCTTGTAGGGCGGTGTGTAGGTCACCGACGGGTCATAATAGATTTTATTGACGTGGCTGGAGTAGTAATAGTTATTGCCCGCTCGCCCGCTCAAATCGTCTGGCATAAAACGCCAGCCCATGGAGCCCGAGTCGTCAAAAATGAAAACCAGGTTGGGATCCACTGATTCCTTCAGAAACAGTGGCACTTGTGACAGGTTTACCTGAGCGATCGCTGATTGTACTGTCAGGATTGAAAACGCCGCACTGACACCAAAGGTGGTCAGCTTTGACAGCTTTCTCGACTGTAGCCGTTTGCGGAAGATCTTTTTCATAACTGGCTCTCCGGATGGAATGAGCAATCCTAATCTGTTGTTCGTTTGTGGTTTTCTTTATCACTGAGGCGGTAGCAGAACGGTTGACTGCAGAACCGTTACTGCTTCGGCACTGCCGCCTTGGGCTCGGGCAGTTGTCATATACCTCTCAAAGCAGGGTTGGCCCGGTTCAATCGGGCAGACATCGGCCAGTCGGGCAATGTGGTAAATCGGCTGTGCGCTGACATCCGGGCCGGCATTACCAACGCCCAGGCGAGTCGGATTGGTACCATCCCAGAGCCACGGGGTCGCAATCAGCGGCTCATCGAAAGCCGTGAGGCGCGTCGGCAGACTGTTCAGGATATCGTCTTCTGCCTGTCGCAGGGCCGCTTCGGATGCCTGAAACGAGAGGGCTCCATCATGGGCGTTGCTGGCCATTCGTTCCTGCATGATGGATCCCTGCATGCCTCCGATAGCCAGCAGGGATATCAACAGCAGCATGACCAGGGCGACGATCAGGGTGGCGCCTTGCTGTTGTCCAGGAAACTGGCCGTTCGCGAGCGGATAATCTGGGGAGACTGCGTCAATCATTGCATTCTACCTCTGATGGTGGTGGTGCCGACGGAAACCAGTCGAACTCGTCTGTCACCGTTGTTGGCCTGGGACATTTCGCTGCCCAGGACGTCAAACAACCGATCGTTTTCTTCATCAAGCACCTCGTCCCGACTGCGGGTGATTACCGCAAATCGGACGCTTGAAACCGAATCCCAGTTAGCCACGAGGTTGGCGGGAACATAATCGTCTGCGGCTTCGTCTCCAACCGTGTCGACGCCATACAGGAGTTGCAGGGTCTCGACTCCTGACACGAGTTCCTGTGGGGGTTCTAACGGTGTCATTAGTCGTCTGAACAGGGCGGGTTCGCCGTTGGTGCCCTGACCGATGTAGTAAGCCATAGAGGTAAATTCATACACTCGTGTTTCCGGCTCATATGCCAGGTTGAAATTGTTGCCGTTATTGCCTGGTATGACGTTGCCGCCAGCCATGGTTACTGAACTTGAATTGAAGTTATTGCTCTTTTGAAACAGTTCACCTTCTGAGCAGTCTCCCAGCGTTGCCAGTACGATCCGGTTGACGGGCACCTCCGAGTTACCAGCGAGGTTGATACTGTTACCATTTTGGGGGTTCGCAGCGTCTACCGGCACGCTCAGGGGGGTGAGGGCGTTTATAACGACCACGTCTGAATTGGCCAGTACCGAGCCGGCTAACTGGGCCGGCAACTGCGCGCCAGCATTACCAGAGGACCAACTGCCCGCCCCCGGTGTGTTCAGAGCGGCGGGAAGGGTAACGCTGTCGCCGGGTCCGGTGCCGTTGAAATCCCAGCCCTGGACGGGCCGCCCCAATGGCATCAGCAGACCACCATTCAATCGATTATCGACAACCTGGTCCAGCGGCCGGCCCATCTCTGCGAGGCAGCCAAAGCTGCCTGCGGACCGGAAATCCGGGGCGAGGATCGCAGACACAAAGCGTGCGCTCTCTTGAGCATGGGCAAGTCCCTGGGTTTGGCGATACGTTTCGTTTCCGCTCAGATAAATCTGTGTGACGCCAAGCGTCAACAGCAGGCCCAGTGCAACTGCAATCAGCAACTCCACGAGTGAAAGCCCGCGCTGGGATTGCCAACGGGGAGCGGAAGCGTGAGCTCTTGCTTGGATAGTGTGCGCCATCAGATCTGAGTCCTCACCACTACGGGGTTCATTGCCTGGTCGTTTTGATCCCAGTCGATCGTCACAGTGACCGTGTTGTTGAGGCCGTCAATGACAACTGTGCGTTCTGCATCCGGGAGCAGGCAAGCCAGGTTGTTTTCCCAGGTTGCCAGATCATTTGCAGCTACACTCCCGTTTGCCGGGACGAAGGATGTGTCGCAGGCGCCGCCATCAGCGCCTTGGGCATCGCCTTGAGCCAGTGCGTAGCCGGCGATGTTATCCGGATTGGCTCGAATTCGGTCAAGCAGATCCTCCGCGAGCAAAACCGCCTGGCTGCGGCTTTGCGATTGCGTGTTCATCTGCAGGGAGACCACCTGTGTCGATGCGACGCCCAGAATCCCGATACCGAGAATCAGGACGGTGACCAGTATCTCAATGAGTCCGATACCTGCCTGGCGGGTCAGAGCCATGGGGCTGTACGAATTCACTGTGTCATTTAGGGAATTGATCGTCACGGGCATACTCCGTCTTCCACTTCAGTTCGCCCTACCGGACTGATTCGAATAGTCCGAAACCGTATATCCCCGGCAGCGCAGCCAACGGGAGCGACCGTAAATGTCTGGGCTGCCTGCGGTACCAGAAAACCTCGGCGGTCAAACACGATGTCGGCCGCCGATTCGGTATACGTCAGATTGCCGGGAGCCTCAAAAACACGAATCTGGTTGTTTGTGCAATCACCGGCAGCACCGCCCTCATGGACGCACCAGCCACTGTCGAGCCCGCCATCGGTGCTGAGGGTCACGTTCTCGCCACGCTTGATAGCTTCCGATCTGGCCAGCTTGATGGATGAAACAAGCAGGTTGGTACCTGATACCAGGCGGTTGTTATCGATTAACCTGCCAAATCCCGGAATGGCGATGGTTGCGACAAGCGCGAGAATGACCATCGTCACCATGAGCTCAATTAGCGTAAAACCCGCAGTTCTGTTCCTCATATGCCATCCTGCCCATTAATACAGCCTCAATTACAGCAGAATGAGTCGTACAGTCCATGAGTCTTGCGATAAAAGGTAGTTGTCAGGGAATGAGCGGTCCGAGTGTCTGATAAAATGAGACCTCGTACCCGCTATCCCGGTGTGCGATCAGGAACAGACCACGGTGGTGCCCCACGGTAACCTGATGGTTCCGTCCCGGTTCTCGTCCTCCAGGCTGCGTAGACGTCCCCCGATATTCAGGGCCAGGTAGCTCATTCTGATATCGTTTGGCTGGGTTCCGGAGCACACCACTATGCTCCCCATTGTGCCGCGGCTCATTCCGGTTGAAGCGAACTGGAAGTAGCCCCGGCCGGCGGTTCGAGTATGGAGTCTCGCCTGGTTGTCGTTGAGGTGGAAAACCTGATGGCTACGCCCATTATCCGGACGCTTGTCGTTGTCGGCGTCAAGGAACACGTGAACCGGTCGGTTCCAGTCGTCGATGCAGGATTGCGCCGGTGTAAGTGGGCATACCGTGATCACTGTCCTGCGGGTGACGGCCAGTGAGCGGGCACTGGCAAACATGCGATGGATCTGATTGACTGTATCCGTGTGGCGCGTTGAGGTGATCAGTTGGGGCCAGGAGACACTGGCCAAGGTAGCCAGAATGGCCATGATAGATAGCGTAAGGGTCAGCTCTATAAGCGTAAACCCGCCACTGCGTATTGTGTAACGCATAGCGAACGTCCTTGTCTGAGGTTATCTGATGAGCTCTGTACATCCTGTTCAGAGCCTGACAATCCTAACCCAGGCCGCTGGCCTGATTCTAAGTACTGAGTCTACTTCTGGATTACTCCATCCCCAGTTTCTTCAACCGGTACCTCAAGGCCCGAAAGCTGATCCCCAGTCTCTTGGCCGCCGCCGTTTTATTCCACCGTGTCGCTTCCAGTGCTTTTTCAATGGCCTGTCTCTCGATGCTTTCCAGATAGCCCTCAAGATCGATCTCACCCTCAGGCACCGGAGCTGCGGCAGCATCCGTTTCTGACTCCGTCTCTCTGGTCGCGGAGGCGGAGCCCGCTGGCACGACACCGCCGCCAAGATGCAGATCTCCGGCATCAATCAGGTCTTCATCGCACAGGGTAAAAGCGCGTTCCAGGATGTTCTCCAGTTCACGAACGTTACCGGGAAACTCGTAGCCTTTGAGTCGTTCGATGGCGGCCGCGGTGAGTTTGGCCGGGTCGCACTCGTATTCCCGCGCTATGCGTTGGAGAATGTGCTCGGCCAGCAGGGGGATATCCTCGGCGCGCTCGCGCAGCGGCGGAACGGCCAGTTCGATGACGTTGATCCGGTAGAACAGATCCTGGCGGAAGTCGCCTTCCTGCACCAGTTCCGGGAGGTTTTTGTGGGTGGCGCTGAGCACCCGGATGTCCACTGGCACTTCTTTGGTATCGCCGACCGGGCGGACGGCTTTCTCCTGGATAGCACGCAGCAGTTTTACCTGCATGGCCAGTGGGAGGTCGGCCACTTCGTCCAGAAACAGGGTGCCACCATCGGCAGAGCGGAACAGGCCCTGCTTGTTCTCGACGGCTCCGGTGAAGCTGCCCTTCTTGTGGCCAAAGAACTCGCTTTCCATCAATTCCGAGGGGATTGCGCCACAGTTCACTGCGATAAAGGGGCCGTCACTTCTGGGGCCTTGCAGGTGAATCATGCGGGCGACCAGCTCCTTGCCGCTGCCGGATTCGCCGCTGATAAACACCGGTGCCTGGCTTCTGGCGAGCTTTTTCGTCTGTGTGCGCAGTTTCCGGATTTGCGGCGAGTCGCCCAGAAGCAGGCCGGGCTCATCGGACTCGGCGGTTTCGCCGGTCTGGGGTTCTGACAGCTTCAGAGCGCTGTTGACCAGTTCCCGCAGGCGGGGCAGCTCCAAGGGCTTGGATACGAAGTCAAAAGCGCCGGCTTTGAGCGATTCGATAGCCGTGTCCATGCTGCCATAGGCGGTGATCACTGCAACGGGGGTGCAGGGAGTGTGTTGCTGAATCCAGTGAACAAGCTCTATACCGTTGCCGTCGGGCAGGTTCATGTCTGTCAGGCAGAGCTGGGGATTGTGCTGCTGCAGTAGTTCCCTGGCGCTGGCCAGATCGGGGGCAGTGTAGGTAGTAATGCCCATCCGGGTGAGGGTGATTTCCAGTAGATCCCGGATATCCGGCTCGTCGTCAACAATCAGCGCTGTCTGTGTAGTCATTCTGTGTCTTCGGTTCCCTGTTGAATTCAAACGCCCGATGGCCAGCTGGTCAGATCATTCGCCCGGGGTGAGCAAACGTTATGCGGAATCGGCACCCCGGCTGTCCGTCATCGACCAGCGAGAGGTGTGCCTGGTTGGCTTCGCATAACTCCCTGGCCAGGTAAAGGCCAAGCCCGGTTCCGCTTTTATCCGTGGTGAAAAAGGGCTCGAATACGGAATGCCGATGCTCGGCACTGATGCCCGGGCCAAAATCCCGAACGTCCACGTAAGCCCGTTTGCCATCGGCCGTGGCGCCCGCAATTAATTGTATCCTGTTTTGCCCGGTCTGCTGTTTGCTGTACCGCAAACCATTGTCGCACAGATTCACCATCACCTGCTCAATCTGGCTCTTGTCGAAACGAGCCTGTGGAATCTGCTCACTGATATTCAACTCGATCGTGGTGGCCGTTTCCCCATTCACCGTCTGCACGAAATCATCCCGGAACTCGCGAAGCCATTGGCCGACATCTATCAGCTCGGAATTTGCGGTCCGGCGGCGAGAGAGGTCCAGTACATTCTCGATGATGCCATTCACCCGTCGGGAGTGACGGCGAATGATATCGAGCATACGAAGATCCCCTTCATCCAGGCTGGGGGATTCTTCCATTAACTGGGCAGCGTGGCTTATGGCGCCGAGAGGATTCCGGATTTCGTGAGCGATGCCAGCCGTTAAGCGTCCGAGTGAGGCCAGCTTCATCTGTTGGGCCTGCTGGGTCACTTTGCTCATGTCTTCAATAAACACCAGAATCTGGTCGCCCCGCTCCTGGTCCAGTTGCGTGAAGTTGGCCTGCAAAAGCGGTGAGGTAGACGACGCCTGAAAGGGTTCAATCCGCATGTTGGGGTTTTTCAGCCAGCTTTCGAGCCCCTGCCTGAGCGGTTTAGGCAGTAGCCTTGCACGGGGCTCCAGATCTTCTCCATCGGCGCTCACACCGAACAGCAGTTCTTCGGCGGCGGCGTTGGCAAGCCGAATCTGGCCGAAACGATCAAGCACCAGGATGCCGGTACGCATGCGCTGGATGATCTGCTGGTTGATCTGTTCCAGTTCCTGAATGCTCCGTGCCCGGCTGCTGGCCAGGGCTTCGCTTCGGATCATCCGTTTTGAAATGCCCTGCAGGACAAAAGCCGCGGCAAAGTAGAGTATGCCCAGAGAACCCGCCCGGACAATGTCGTCGGCGGTTTCATTGATGGCGAGTACCGCCCAGCCGGAGATGCCGAGAGAGCAGATGGCAGCCAGTGCCGCGTAGAAGGTACCTAGCCGGCTTGGTGTCAGAATATTGCCCGCCGCCACCGAAATGATAACCAGGTTGGCCAGGCCATTAGTGATACCGGTGCTGGCCAGTAACAGTCCATGCATTACCAGTATGTCGATCAGAATGGAGAGCGTGATATGTCGCTGTCTTGGCTGAAAGCCGGCAAGCAGTAGCAGTGCGGTAAAGCCATTGATTGCCAGGTAGGTAACCACGCCCGCCTGGTAGTACTCCAGCCAGCGGAACTTGCTGTCGGTGGTGAATGGATCGAAGAGCAGCAAGCCCAGCAGCATCAGGCTGATGACCACGCGATAATGATTGTAGATCCGGAACAGCCTTCCCTGTTGCTGCTTGGCCGGCGGCCCGAAAGCAGAGCGCTTGCTGTCTTTGTCGGCAGTGTCTTGAGCCATGGAGCGAGTCATCTGTCTGTGTGCGGGAGAAATCTTTGTTGTTGACGGGTTATAATAGCCTTTTAACGGCAACAAGTTACAGGAGCCAGTCCATGCCGGAAGCCGGTCAAACATCCCAGAGCCAGAACGCCGCCAGAAAACTCCGCGTTGTTATGGCGCAACTGGATTTCCTGGTTGGAGATATTCCGGGCAATACCGATCTGATTCTGGAGGCAACCCAGCGGGCCTGGGCGGAGCATCAGGCCGATATCGTTGTCTTTCCGGAGCTGTGCCTGACCGGTTACCCGCCGGAGGATCTCCTGTTGCGCCCGAGTCTGGACCTTCGCGTGCGCGAAGCACTGGAAAAGCTGCAAAGTGCGGCACTGCCTCCGGCGATGGTCATCGGGGCTCCTATTCGCTCTGGAGGGTTGCTATATAACGCGGCGCTGGTGATTGAAGCCGGTCAGATTCGCGGTCGCTACTTCAAACGCTTCCCGCCGAACTACCAGGTTTTTGACGAAAAGCGCTATTTCGCCGAAGGTTCCGACACGCTGGTGCTCGACATTAAAGGCCAGCCCGTCGGTATTACCGTGTGTGAGGATCTCTGGAAAGATGGCCCGCTCGAGGATGCCGCCGCCGCGGGTGCCCGGCTTATCCTTAATCTCAATGCCTCGCCCTACGATATCGATAAACAGGCCCGTCGCAAGGCTTTGCTCGAGCGCAAGTCCCGGGAGAACCGGGTCAGCATCGTCTACGTGAACCTGGTGGGCGGTCAGGATGAGCTGGTGTTTGATGGCGGCTCCATGGCGTACGACCACTCGGGTGGGGTGTCTGCGGAGGTGCCTCAGTTCGAGGAGGGGCTGTACCCGGTGGATTTCCTGTGCGAGCACCATTGTCAGCCGATTTCTCGGCCGTTACCGCCAGAACCGCAGCTGGAAGCCAATGTTTACAACGCCCTGGTGACCGGCGTACGGGATTACGTCAACAAGAATGGTTTCAGGTCGGTAGTACTGGGCCTGTCCGGCGGCATCGATTCGGCAGTTACACTGGCGGTTGCGGTGGATGCCCTGGGCAAGGAGCGTGTGCGCGCGGTGATGATGCCGTTCCGGTATACCTCCAGCATCAGCCTGGAAGATGCCGAAGCCGAGGCCACCGCTCTGGGTGTGCGGTATGACGTGTTCTCCATTGAGCCCATGTACGATGCCTTCATGGCGGCGCTGGCAGAACCGTTTGCGGGCACAAAGCCGGATACCACTGAGGAAAACCTTCAGGCTCGTCTGAGGGGGGTGCTGCTCATGTCGCTGTCCAACAAGTTTGGCTCGTTGGTGCTCACGACTGGCAATAAGAGTGAAATGGCGGTTGGCTATTCCACGCTATACGGTGACATGGCCGGTGGCTTTGATGTTCTGAAGGATGTGCCGAAAACGCTGGTTTTCCGGCTGGCGCGCTACCGCAATACCCTGTCACCAGTGATTCCGGAGCGGGTGATTACCCGCCCGCCCTCAGCCGAGCTGGCGCCAGACCAGAAAGATGAGGACAGCTTGCCGGGCTATGACGTGCTGGATCAGATTCTGAACCTATACGTGGAGCGTGATTACAGTGCTGATGCTATCGTCGCGGAAGGGTTTGAGCGCGAGGATGTGGACAGGGTGGTCAGGCTGGTTGATATCAATGAATACAAGCGGCGCCAGGCCCCCATCGGTGTTCGTATTACCGAACGGGGCTTTGGCAAAGACAGACGCTATCCCATTACCAATGGCTGGAAGAGCGGGAAGTAATCCCGCTCTTACTCATCCCCCATCAGACCGAAGGTCACCACGTTGGTCAATGAGCGGTTCTGGCGGCGAAGAAGATCCGATTCGTACTCACCGTTGTCATTGAAGGCGTCGCTGTTCGGGAAGTTTTTTCTCAGCGTGGCAATGGCATCGTTGGCGCCCTTTTTCAGCTCCAGAAAGCGGAAGGTATCCGCCATGATCATCAGAGCCTCTTCCACTGAAGGCGAGGACGGGTAGTTCTCCACTACGTAGCGAGCGCGGTTGTTGGCGGCCACGTAGGCCTCACGCTTGATGTAGTAACGGGCAGCGTGCAGTTCCAGCTCAGCCATTCGATTGCGGATGGCGATCATGCGCTGGCGGGCGTCCAGAGCGTATTCGCTGTCCGGAAACCGGTTGAGCAGCTGTGAGAAATCGCGGAACGCCTGCAATTGCTCGCCGGGATTGCGTGCGGCCGCATCAACCGGGAAATAGCGTGTGGCCAGTCCCAGGTCCAGATTATAGGAGGCGAGTCCTCTCATGTAGAGTGCGTAGTCCAGATGTTCACTCTGCGGATTCAGGCGCATGAAGCGGTCGGCGGCAGCCCGGGAACCTTCAAGGTCGAGGTTTTGGTAACGGGCAAAGATCAGATCAAGCTGGGCCTGTTCGGCATAACGGCCGAATGGATAATAGGTTTCCAGGGCATCCAGGTTCTGTTCGGCTTCGTTGAAGTTGCCCGAGTTCATGGCCTCACGGGCATTCTCGTAATAGGTTTCTTCCGGCAGGACTTCCACCTCTTTCTGGGACGCACAGCCGGCGGCTAGCGCAAAAAGTGTGGAAAGTAGCAGTAATCGAACGACTGATCTCATGCCGGAATCCCGTATAATGTTCAGAACTTGTGGTTGGATTGGTCATTGTAACGGGGAAGGCTGTCTGTGTGCAGTGTTTCCCGATATTGGCACCAGAATCTGACCGAAACGTAACATCGCCGCCTGTCCGGCGGCCGTCTGCGCCAGAAACCAACGGCGAAAACGAGGCTGAATGACTTCCGAAAACCGAATTACCGGCCAATTTACCGTACCGCCGGAGCTCAGCGATAAACGGCTGGACCAGGCGGCGGCGGAACTGATGCCCGAGCATTCCCGCTCCCGCCTGCAGTCCTGGATCAAGAGCGGAGCCCTGACGGTGAATGGAAAATCCCGTAAGCCGCGGGACAAGGTAATGATGGGCGATTCCCTGGCTCTCGATGCTGAGCCGGAAGTGCAGGTGACCTGGGAAGCCGAACCTATCAGCCTGGATATCGTCTACGAAGATGAGCACTTGCTGGTGATCAACAAGCCGGCCGGGTTGGTGGTGCACCCAGCGGCCGGCCATGCCGATGGCACGCTGGTGAACGCCCTGCTGAACTACGTGCCGGAAGTGGAAAACCTGCCGAGGGCAGGTATTGTTCACCGCCTGGACAAGGATACCTCCGGCATCATGGTGGTGGCCCGCAGCCTGATTGCACATACCTCCCTGGTAGACCAGTTGCAAACGCGCACGATGGGGCGGGAGTATGAGGCCGTGGTGGTGGGCGCGCTGACCGGTGGTGCAACAGTTGACGCACCTATTGGCCGTCATCCGCAGGATCGTAAACGCATGGCCGTGGTTTCCAGTGGCAAACCGGCGGTCACCCATTACCGTCTGCTGGAGCGTTTTGCCGCGCATACCCTGGTTCGTTGCAAGCTGGAAAGTGGCCGCACCCATCAGATCCGTGTGCACATGGCGCATGTGCGCCACCCGCTGGTTGGTGATCCTGCCTACGGTGGGCGTCTGCGGTTGCCCAAAGGCACTACAGAGGAGCTTCGGGATGTACTGGCTGCGTTCACCCGGCAGGCCCTGCATGCGAGACAGTTGACCCTTGAGCATCCGGAAACGGGTGAGATTCTGAGCTGGGAGGTGCCGCTACCAGAGGATATGGTTCACCTGATCGAAGCTCTGCGCAAACACGCCCGGGAGCTGGAAGAACGTGATTTCTGACAACTACATCCTGAGGCCGAGTTGGTCCGCACCGGGGGCGGTGCAAGCCATGTGCACGACTCGCAAGGGAGGCGTCAGTGAGGCGCCGTGGAGCTCGCTCAACCTAGGGGATCATGTCGGGGATAGCCCTGAATCTGTCGCCGAAAACCGGCAGCGCCTGGCCCGCTTCACGGGGTTAGAGGTGGATCGGATTGGCTGGTTGAATCAGGTGCATGGTGCGAGGGTGGTCGAGCTTACACCCGACAACGCCAAGCTGGTTCCGGAAGCGGATGCCAGTTTCACCCGATTTCCCGGCCTTGGTTGTGTCATTCTGACTGCCGACTGCCTGCCCGTGGTGATTGCTGATTCCGATGGAACCGTAGTGGGGGCTGCTCACGCCGGCTGGCGCAGCCTCAGCGGAGGCGTGCTGGAAAACCTGGTCAGTGCGATGGCGGTTGAGCCTGACAAGCTTTCGGCCTGGCTGGGTCCCGCCATTGGCCCCGACAGTTTCGAAGTTGGTCCGGAGGTGTGCGAAGCGTTTGTCCGGCATAGCCCGGTGGCTGAGAACGCCTTTAAAACCAGGGGGGCTCGCCCGGGCCATTTCATGGCCGATATCTACAGCCTGGCAGCCCTGCGCCTGCATCAGGTTGGTGTCTCGGCGGTCGCTGGCGGTAGCCTGTGCACCGTTCAGGATCGGGAATGGTTCTTTTCCTATCGCCGGGATGGTCAAACCGGCCGTATGGCGACCCTGGTCTGGTTAAAATCCTGAACTCCTGATTGCTCTCCCTGATGTGTTAACTGACAGCCGTCAAATTTCTGACGAATTGAGGTCGGCTCAACTTGAACTCCCCCCACTTGCCCCTACATTAAGTTTCAAAGCAATCGGAATATCCGCACCACAGGGTTATCGGTATTCACTACGAATTTTGGGGATAAGAACACATGAGAATCGACAAGCTCACCAGCAAACTGCAAACCGCGTTGGCGGATGCGCAGTCCATCGCGGTTGGCAAAGACCATAACTTCATCGAGCCCGTGCATCTGATGCAGGCCCTGCTGGACCAGCAGGGAGGATCCATTAAACCGCTGCTCAAACAAGTGGGGGTCGAGCCCGGCCGGGTACGGCAGGCCGTGGCGAAGGAAATTGAGAACCTGCCGGAAGTGCAGGGCAATGCCGGCGATGTGTCCATGTCGAACGACATGGGTCGACTGTTCAACATTTCCGACAAGCTGGCCCAGAAGCGGGGTGACCAGTTCATATCCAGTGAGCTGGTTCTGCTGGCGGCGGTTGAAGACCGCGGTTCGCTGGGGCGCATTCTGCGAGAGCAAGGCGTTGACAAGGCGGCGCTGGAAAAGGCGATTGACGAAGTGCGTGGGGGAGAGTCGGTGAATGATGCGGGCGCTGAGGAAAACCGTCAGGCGCTTTCAAAGTACACCATTGATCTTACCGAGCGGGCTGAAGCCGGTAAGCTGGACCCGGTAATCGGTCGCGACGACGAAATCCGTCGCACCATTCAGGTACTGCAACGCCGGCGCAAGAACAACCCCGTGCTGATCGGTGAGCCTGGTGTGGGTAAAACCGCGATTGTTGAGGGGCTGGCCCAGCGTATCGTCAACGGCGAGGTGCCCGATGGCCTGAAGGACAAGAAAGTACTGTCGCTGGACATGGGCGCATTGATTGCCGGCGCCAAATTTCGCGGCGAATTTGAGGAGCGCCTGAAGGCGGTGCTTAACGAGCTGTCCAAGCAGGAAGGCCAGATCATCCTGTTCATTGACGAAATCCACACCATGGTGGGGGCCGGTAAAGCCGAAGGGTCCATGGATGCCGGCAATATGCTGAAGCCGGCGCTGGCCCGGGGAGAGTTGCATTGTGTCGGCGCCACCACGCTGAATGAGTACCGGGAAAATATTGAAAAAGACGCAGCACTGGAGCGCCGTTTCCAGAAAGTGCTGGTCAGCGAGCCCAGTGAGGAAGATACCATCGCCATCCTGCGTGGGCTGAAAGAGCGCTATGAGGTTCACCATGGGGTTGAGGTAACGGATGGCGCCATCATCGCGGCCGCCAAGCTGTCTCATCGATATATTACCGATCGTCAGTTGCCGGATAAGGCCATTGATCTGGTGGATGAAGCGGCCAGCCAGATCCGTATGGAAATGGACTCCAAGCCTGAGGCTCTGGATCGTCTGGAGCGCCGGCTGATTCAGCTCAAGATTGAGCGGGAAGCCCTGAAAAAGGAAACCGATGCAGCCTCTAAAAAGCGGCTGGAAGAGTTGTCTGCCGTTATCGGCAACGTTGAGCGCGAATACGCCGACCTTGAGGAAGTCTGGAACACTGAAAAGGCGGCTCTGCACGGCTCCCAGAAGATCAAGAGCCAGCTGGAGCAGGCCCGGATTGACCTGGAGAATGCCCGCCGTGCAGGGGATCTGGGCAAGATGTCCGAGCTGCAGTACGGCAAGATCCCGGAGCTGGAGCGCCAACTGGACATGGCCAGCCAGGCGGAAATGATGGAAATGAAGCTGTTGCGCAACCGGGTCACGGATGAGGAAATTGCAGAAATCGTTTCAAAGTGGACCGGGATTCCGGTATCCAAAATGCTGGAGGGGGAGCGCGACAAGCTGATGCGCATGGAGGAAGCCCTCCACGATCGGGTCATTGGCCAGGGTGAGGCCGTGGAAGCGGTATCCAATGCGGTGCGCCGGTCCCGGGCTGGACTGTCGGATCCGAATCGTCCCAACGGTTCTTTCCTGTTCCTCGGGCCGACGGGGGTGGGGAAGACCGAGTTGTGCAAGGCGCTGGCAAACTTCCTGTTCGATACCGAAGAGGCCATGGTTCGCATTGATATGTCAGAATTCATGGAGAAGCACTCGGTCGCCCGTTTGATTGGTGCGCCTCCCGGATATGTGGGGTATGAAGAGGGTGGCTACCTGACCGAGGCCGTGCGTCGCCGGCCATACTCGGTTCTGCTTCTGGATGAGGTTGAAAAGGCGCACCCGGATGTCTTCAACATCCTGCTTCAGGTGCTGGATGATGGGCGTCTGACCGATGGTCAGGGCCGCACGGTCGACTTCCGCAACACGGTGGTGGTGATGACCTCGAATCTGGGGTCCCACATAATCCAGGAGAAGGCCGGAGAAGAGAACTACGAAGACATGAAGTCGGCGGTGATGGAAGTGGTTGGCACCCATTTCCGGCCGGAGTTCATTAACCGTGTGGATGAAGTAGTGGTGTTCCATCCGCTGGCGGAGTCCCAGATTCAGGGCATCGCCCGCATCCAGATCGAGAATCTGGCCCGTCGCCTGAAGGATCAGGATATGAAACTGGAACTCGGAGACGACGTGATGCAGTTGCTGGCGGAAGTCGGGTACGACCCGGTTTATGGTGCGCGGCCGCTGAAGCGGGCGATTCAGCGCATGATCGAAAATCCGCTGGCGCAAAAGCTGCTTCAGGGTGCGTTTGTGCCCGGCGATATCATTCGCGCAACGGTGCAGGAAGACCGGTTGGTGTTCAGCAAGAACGGCTGACGAGGGAACTACAGTTGCTGATTTAAAAAAGGGCGGAAGACACGAGTCTCCGCCCTTTTCTGTTATCCGAACCCCTAGGGTTTAACGCGTGCTGCTGCCGCCTTGGTCCGGGCCGCAGTTTTCGTCTGCGATTTCCTGGAATTTCTGGCGCTGCTGCGCAATTTCCTCGGGACTCAGGTACCGGGTTTCACCGTTCTCCTCCACCCGGATACGAGCGTTGTTATTGATCACCTCAAGATTGGAGCGTGCTGTTCCGCAGTTGGCCTCGCGCTGCTTCCGGCGAGCTTCTTCAACCGCGGATTCTTCTCTTTGCTGCTGCTCTGCCGCTTGTTGTTCCTGCAGTTCGTCCAGCTGTTCCTGGGCGCTTCGTCGCTGAACACCGGCGCCCTGACTGGTGCCGGAACGAACGTTGACCTGCTCGGCGTTACGGCCGGTTGGCTGTCGGTCGCCAAAGTGTGTTACGCCGTTCTCGTCTGTCCACTTATAGACCGAAGCGCTGGTTGCAAGGCCGGGCGCGGCCGCCATCAATACCGTCAGCAATAATATTTTTCGGTTCATGTCTCTGCTCGTCACTTGGTTACTGCCTGTGGCTATCATGCCATCGGATGGCTGGATTTTCCTGTCTCTGGTTCAAAATCTTGCACGCAGTTTTGCACAGTATGGCAGAGAGAGGCGAATTCGGCGGTAATTAAGCCACAGCGCCTATTGACAGCGAGTTTCCCGCTGTCAGAATTACCGATTGCCTGAAGACTGGGGTCAATACGGCAGGCAATCCCGAGCGAGTATCCCCCGTTAATCACCACACTGCGTTCGCCAGCGTCTGGCGGGCCTTGGTTGTTGCTTACGTGCAACCCGTTGATTGGCCGTTCTCCGCAACCCTCAGGAGGGCGGCTGGCCAGGAGACAACCTCTTTAGTTTTAGTGTGGAGGAGTACGCCGGTTCCGCTTTCACAAGAAGCAGGGAAACCGAGAATCCAGGCAACCGGGGCGTAACCCGGCTCATTCACTCGTAGAAGAGGGTAGAAAATCGTGGAGTTATTGTCTGGCGCCGATATGCTGATCCGCTCCCTGCAGGATGAAGGGATCGAATACATATACGGCTATCCGGGTGGTGCAGCCCTTCATATTTATGATGCGCTGTTCAGGCAGGACAAAGTCAAGCATATTCTGGTGCGGCACGAACAGGCGGCGGTCCACATGGCCGACGGCTATGCCCGTGCAACCGGAAAACCAGGTACCGTACTGGTGACCTCGGGTCCTGGAGCCACCAACACTATTACCGGCATTGCCACCGCGTTCATGGATTCCATCCCCATGGTGGTTCTGTGCGGTCAGGTTGCATCCACCCTTATTGGTGAGGATGCCTTCCAGGAAACCGATATGATCGGTGTTTCCCGTCCGGTGGTTAAGCACAATCTGAGCGTTCGTCACCCCGAGGAAATTCCTGAGGTAATCCGCAAGGCATACTACATCGCTGCTACCGGTCGTCCCGGTCCGGTTGTGGTTGATATCCCGAAGGATATGACCACACCGAATGAGCGCTATGAGTACTCCTATCCCAAGAAGGTCAAGCTGCGCTCCTATAACCCGGCGGTTCGTGGCCATGCCGGTCAGATCAAAAAAGCCGTCGACATGCTGATGGCGGCCAAACGCCCGGTCATCTATGCCGGCGGCGGTGTGATCCTGGGCAAGGCTTCCAGCCAGTTGACCGAGCTGACCCGGACCCTGGGCTTCCCTATCACCAACACCCTGATGGGCATCGGTTGCTATCCGGCGACTGACAAACAGCACCTGGGCTGGCTGGGTATGCACGGTACCTATGAAGCCAACATGGCGATGCACCATTCAGATCTGATTCTCTGTGTGGGCGCGCGCTTTGATGATCGCGTGACCAACGCCACCGAGAAGTTCTGCCCGGGCGCGCGGATTATTCATATCGATATCGACCCGGCATCTATCTCAAAGACCATAGATGCAGACGTGCCCATTGTCGGCCCGGTGGATGCGGTACTGAAAGAAATGCTGTCGCTGGTAAAAGAATCCAGGGACAAGCCGGATGCCGAGGCGCTGGCATCGTGGTGGAAGCAGATTGAAGAGTGGCGCGCGTTCCACGGCATGCGTTACGAGACCAGCCCGGATGTAATCAAGCCCCAGGAAGTGGTCGAGATGCTCTGGAAGCTCACCAATGGTGATGCCTTCGTAACCACCGATGTAGGTCAGCACCAGATGTTTGCTGCCCAGTACTACAAGTTTGACAAGCCGAACCGATGGATCAACTCCGGTGGCCTCGGCACCATGGGCTTCGGCCTGCCAGCCGCCATGGGCATCAAACTGACCCATCCGGAAGATGAAGTGCTGTGCTTCACTGGTGAAGGCAGTATCCAGATGAATATCCAGGAACTGTCCACCTGCAAGCAGTACGATCTGCCGGTGAAGATCATCAACCTGAATAACCAGGCTCTGGGCATGGTCAAGCAGTGGCAGGACATGAATTACGAGTCCCGCCATTCCCAGTCTTACATGGAGTCTTTGCCGGACTTCATCAAGCTGGCGGAAGCATATGGTCATGTGGGGGTGCGCATTGATCGCAAGGAAGACCTGGAGCCCAAGCTCAAGGAAGTCCTGGCCATGAAAGACAAACTGGTGTTTGTCGATATCTATGTGGACCGCTTTGAGCATGTCTATCCCATGCAGGTCGCTCGAGGATCCATGAAAGACATGTGGCTCAGCAAAACGGAGAGGGTGTGATCATGCGTCGAATCATTTCTGTTTTGCTGGAAAACGAACCCGGCGCACTGTCTCGTGTGGTTGGCCTGTTTTCGCAGCGCAACTACAACATCGAAACCCTGACCGTAGCGCCCACGGAAGACGAAACCCTGTCTCGCCTGACTGTCACCACGACAGGTTCCGACAAGGTGATCGAGCAGATCACCAAGCAGCTGAACAAGCTGATCGAAGTGGTCAAGCTGGTGGATCTGACCGAGGGCGCTCACATCGAGCGGGAGCTGATGCTGGTCAAGCTCAAGGCAACCGGATCCCAGCGTGCCGAAATCAAGCGCACGGTGGATATCTTCCGTGGCCAGATTGTTGATGTCACCAGTTCTGTCTACACCGTGCAGCTTGCCGGCGACAGTGAAAAGCTGGACGGCTTCATTCAGGCGGTGGGCACTTCGGGTGTTCTGGAAGTTGTTCGCACTGGTGTATCTGGCATTGCCCGGGGCGAAAAGGTGCTCAGCCTGTAAGGGCTGCCGAAACAAATCGAAAATCATGGCCCCGAGGGGCCAGTACATACAATAGAGGTTTCTCATGCAGGTTTATTACGATAAGGATTGCGATCTTTCCATCATCCAGGGCAAGAAAGTTGCCATTCTCGGCTTCGGCTCCCAGGGTCACGCTCATGCGTGTAACCTGAAGGACTCCGGTGTAGACGTCGTTGTTGGTCTGCGTTCCGGTTCATCCTCCATCGCCAAGGCTGAAGCCTATGGACTGAAGACCAGCGATGTGGCTTCTGCCGTTGCATCTGCAGACGTGGTCATGGTTCTGACGCCGGACGAGTTCCAGGCCCAGCTGTACCGTGAGGAAATCGAGCCGAACCTGAAGCAGGGCGCTACCCTGGCCTTCGCTCACGGCTTTGCGATTCACTACAACCAGATCGTTCCGCGCAAAGATCTGGATGTGATCATGGTTGCTCCGAAAGCTCCGGGCCACACTGTGCGCACCGAGTTCACCAAGGGCGGTGGTATCCCTGACCTGATTGCGATCTTCCAGGACGCGTCCGGCAACGCCAAGAATGTAGCTCTGTCCTACGCTAGCGGCATCGGCGGCGGCCGTACCGGCATCATCGAAACCACCTTCAAGGACGAAACCGAAACCGATCTGTTCGGTGAGCAGGCGGTTCTGTGTGGTGGTGCGGTTGAGCTGGTTAAAGCCGGCTTCGAAACCCTGACCGAAGCAGGCTACGCTCCTGAAATGGCGTACTTCGAGTGTCTGCACGAGCTTAAGCTGATTGTTGACCTGATGTACGAAGGCGGTATCGCCAACATGAACTACTCCATCTCCAACAACGCCGAGTACGGTGAATACGTAACTGGCCCGGAGGTGATCAACGAGCAGTCCCGTGAAGCCATGCGTAACGCACTGAAGCGCATCCAGAGTGGTGAATACGCCAAGATGTTCATCTCTGAAGGCGCATTGAACTACCCGTCCATGACCGCTCGCCGTCGCCAGAATGCGGCTCACGAGATCGAAACCGTGGGCGAGAAGCTGCGTTCCATGATGCCGTGGATTTCCGCGAACAAGATCGTGGACAAAGACAAGAACTGATCCGGATTTTCGGTAAGGTTTGGAAACGCGGCCCCTTGTGGCCGCGTTTTTCGTTTATACTCCGCCCAAATGCTTTCCGGAGTTTATGGAATGACTGAAGAAAAGAATACCGTGGAAAAATCAGAAACCAGGAAAGCCGCAGATCCGGAAATTGAGCCCGGTGAAGTGGTTGAAGAGGAGCTTGTTGAGGGGGCCAAGGTTCGTCGAAAAGGCATTTACCTGCTTCCCAACGCGCTGACGACTGCCTCTCTGTTCTCTGGATTCTATGCGATTGTTTCTGCCGCCAATGGTGTGTTCGACAATGCGGCCATCGCCATTTTCGTGTCCATGATTCTGGATGGGCTGGATGGCCGTGTTGCCCGGATGACGAATACTCAGAGCAAATTCGGTGAGGAATACGACAGCCTTGCCGACATGGTGGCCTTCGGTGTTGCGCCCGGCCTGGTGGCGTTTTTCTGGTCCCTCAACGGGTTGGACAAAGTGGGCTGGGTGGTTACGTTCATCTACGTGGCCGGCGCAGCATTGCGGTTGGCCCGGTTCAATACCCAGATCGGCTCCGTGGACAAAAAATACTTTGTGGGCCTGCCCAGTCCATCGGCCGCCGCATGCGTTGCGGGGCTGGTGTGGTGTTTCCACAGTTTCGAGCCATCGTCCTGGCTGACGTTGCTGACAATTATCGTTGTGGCCGGAACCGGTGTGCTGATGGTCAGCAATATTCTCTACCGCAGCTTCAAGGATCTCGATCTTCGAGGTCGGGTGCCTTTCGCGGCAATACTTCTGGTGGTGCTGGTGTTTGTGGTGATCGCCCTTGATCCCGCCACCGTACTGTTCACCGGGTTCCTGATTTACGCGCTTTCCGGCCCGGTTCGGGCTCTGTTCCGTCGCAAGCCGGCCCGCGCCCGGTAGGGCTTGCCCCTCGGCCGAGTGATTCGGCCGGGAATTTTCTCGGGAACCTCCGGTCAGTTACCTCAAGTAATGAATTGGAGATTCCCGATGCTTATCAAGCGCCGCCCGTCGTGGGCTCTGTCAGAATCTGAAGTGACGCCTGAATCCGTCTACCTGAACCGGCGGAAATTCATGGCCGGGACGATGGCATCCGCTGCGGCGCTGACCATGCCGGCCCTTCTCAAGGCGGAGGAGGGCGGAATTCCTGGCGACGCCCTGCAGTATAAGGCCATGCCGGCGTTTTCTACCGACGAAAAGAAAGCGCCTTACCCCGCGATTACTTCCTACAACAACTTTTATGAGTTTGGTACGGACAAAGGCGACCCTGCGCGATATGCAGGCGCCATGTCGGTCGACCCCTGGTCTGTATCTGTCGAAGGTGAATGTGCAAAGACAGGCGCCTATGCGCTGGAAGATCTGCTGAAGCCTCACCAGTACCAGGAGCGTATTTACCGGTTGCGTTGCGTGGAAGCCTGGTCGATGGTGATTCCCTGGGTCGGTGTGCCGTTGGCCGAAGTGCTCGCTAGTCTGGAGCCGACATCAAAAGCCAAATACGTCTACTTCGAAACCCTTTATGATCCGGACCAGATGCGTGGGCAGCGCTCCATGTTCAGCGTGATTGACTGGCCCTACCGGGAGGGGCTCCGGATGGACGAGGCCATGAACGAGTTGTCGTTTCTGGCCATTGGTTTGTACGGCAAGATCCTGCCAAACCAGAATGGTGCGCCGATCCGCCTGGTTGTGCCGTGGAAGTATGGCTTCAAGAGCATCAAGTCGATCGTCCGTATCCGCTTCATGGAGGAGCGACCCAAGACCAGCTGGGAGATGATTGCGCCTGAAGAGTATGGCTTCTATGCCAACGTGAATCCGGAAGTGGATCATCCGCGCTGGAGTCAGAAACGTGAGCGTCGCCTGCCCTCTGGTTTGTTGAGTCCGAACTGGATCGAGACAGTGAAGTTTAACGGCTATGGTGAACAGGTCGCTCATCTATACAAGGATATGGATCTTTCCAGGTATTATTGATGGCATCCAAGGCTTCTCGTCAATTTCCCTATGCTCCGGTTAAAGTCCTGGTTTTTCTGTCCTGCCTGATTCCGCTCGCGTTGATCGGGTGGGACATCCAGAGTGGTAATCTGGGGCCTGATCCAGGCCAGACCATTACGGAAGCACTGGGTATCGCGGCGTTCCAGTTTCTGCTGATAACCCTGTTGATCTCACCATTGCGAAAAATCACAGGTTGGGCCGGTTGGCTCCGCTTTCGCAGGATGCTGGGGTTATATGCTTTTTTCTACGCGGCTTTGCATGTGCTCGCCTTTCTCCAGTTCATCCTTGGATGGTTTGATCTATGGGCAACCTTTACCAAGCGTCCCTATATCATCGCGGGTGGCTTGGCGTTGCTGTTAATGGCGCCGCTGGCGGCGACCTCGGCCAGGGGAATGATGAAAAGGATGGGGCGCGGCTGGAAACCGTTACATCGCCTTATCTACTGCTCGGCACTCCTGGCCTGGTTTCATTTTCTGTGGCAGGCGCGCAGCGACGTGACCGAAATGATGATCTATGGCCTTGCGTTGGCTGTTTTATTGGGTGCCAGGGTGTACTGGTCAGGTTTTTCCACGCTCATTCCTCTGAGAAAAGCGTGATGTTGATCAAGGTCTGAGCGTTTTGGTGGGTATTTGATCGCTGGCGTAGGTGGAAACCGAAGCCCGGTAAAATAAATTGAAAATGGGCGTTGACAGTTTTCCTGAGGGCTGTAGAATGCGCACCACTTCTGAGGGACACGGCAGACAACGCCGGTTCACGAGGGATGCAACTA
>Ga0207830_100042_pt1 | contig 147236 bp, 135 predicted proteins | sample TtanPargueraPR_6_FD_187740 | JGI IMG/M metagenome (GOLD analysis project Ga0207830, IMG submission 187740) | Aerobic enrichment media microbial communities from Bioluminiscent Bay, La Parguera, Puerto Rico - Tt and E2 (3) (SPAdes) | ecosystem: Environmental > Aquatic > Marine > Unclassified ...
CCTTCAGCGAGTATGAGGGCGCGCGCATTCTGTCTTGGCATACCGCCACCACGATTATTACTCACGCGCTGTTGCTGGTAGTTGGTCTTCACGTTGGGGCCGGGTTGACGAGGGAATCACGTTCGCTGAAGTCTTGAGGGCGTATACCGAGAGTGCCGGCTCGTTTTGGTGGCGCTGTCAGAAAAGGAGGTATAAATAATGGCTAGGCCAAAAACCAAAGAGGAGATGATTGAGGCAGCTGAGTCAAATTTCGAAAAACTCTGGAAGTTTATTGACTCAATGTCTGAAGAATCTCTGAACACAGAATTCGATTTCAGCGATGATGCCACGAAAAAAGAAGCACACTGGAAGCGTGATAAAAACCTCAGAGATGTCTTGATTCACCTATACGAGTGGCATCAATTACTTATTAAATGGGTGGAGTCAAATACAGCAGGTCAAAAAACGGATTTTCTTCCTGAGCCATACACATGGAAAACCTATGGTGATATGAATGTGGAATTCTGGAGAAAACACCAAACTACTGATCTATCGAAATCCAAGGAATTGGTTTTAGCGAGCCATAGATCGGTAATCGAACTAGTCACAAATTTTTCCAATGAAGAGCTCTTCGCCAAACAGTACTTTGATTGGACCGGTACGACATCACTTGGTAGCTACTGTGTTTCTACTCTGTCCAGTCACTATGAGTGGGCGTTAAAGAAGCTGAAAGCACATACAAAAAAGTTTAAATGAGTACCAAGGATGGTGAGTTGTGAAAGAGCAATATCTCTGTGTCTCCTGTGGACGCTCCTTCTCTACAAGAGAGGCTGTTGATGGCGGTGATCAGGGTTTTCGGAAAGGCTTTCTCTGTCCTTTTTGCAGCGCCAATTTGAGTGAGGCAGGTGAGTCGGACGACATCCTTCATCTACGGTTCGGCCCCGTCTATTATCTGACCATGATTTTGGTGTTTTGGGTGGTCATTGGCGATGTCGTTCAGATATCGGTCAGTTCAAACTCTTACATCAACGATTTTTGCGCTTTCATACTCCTGTCTGCGATCCCCACTGTCCCGTTTCTAATCGTGAACCGGAAATCCGTTTTTGGAACCAGGACGATCTACACTCGTACAATTGATAGCCAGTAGCGTAAGCGGAGCCGTTTCCCAACGCGGCTGACCTGACCACAGCTTTTTATTCGATGCTACGGGATGCCGTACTGGTCACCATGATGGCAAGCCTGTCGGGCTTGGGCAGCAGAGACGCCTTTTTCCTTATTGCCCGGAAGTCCCGTTAAATACGAATGACGGAGGGTGTTCGCGAAAGGCATTCCTCGCCTGGGTCTTTCGTTGCCAGATCGACAACGCGGTTACGCCCCTGTTTTTTGGCGGCGTACAGCGCGTTGTCCGCACGGTGCAGCACGGCACTCCACTCGCGGTCACTGAAATCGTAGTGAGCCACTCCGAAACTGGCCGAGAGCGTTAAACAGACATCATCACCAATCGTGATCTGGGTGTCTGCCGTTTTGGCTCTGAGTTTCTCCGCCACCTCTAATCCCTGCTCGGTGTCTTTACCAGGCAACAGCAGAACAAACTCTTCGCCCCCGAAACGCGCCACCACGTCATGCTTTCGGATGTGCTCTTTGAGCGTATTGGCAAAGCGCCTCAATACCTCATCGCCTACATGATGGCCGTACTCGTCATTCACGTTTTTGAAGTGGTCCAGGTCGCACATGATAATGGCGAAGGGCGCACCTGAACGCTGCGCACGGCTGAACTCAATGTCGCAATATTCGTCGAATGCCCGCCTGTTGTAGAGCCCCGTTAAGGGATCAATCCTGGCGATTTCGGAGAGTTCATCCTGCAACTCATCGGACGCCATCCATATTGTGCAGAATGAAGATAATATAACCAGAAACTCTCCGGCGATAACTGCCAATGCACTCAGCAATCCGGCGTTCATGAAATCTTCAGGCGGTACGTCGTAAAACGACCGAAAAAACCGGAAAATAAAGAATGAGCTCACCAGCAAAAACATGGCGATGAGCATTTTTCCGGCCATACGGTTATGGCTTTCGCGATGTCGTAATAATCCGGTGGCACCAATCAGGCAGGCAGCTGCAAAAACAATAGAGAAGGCCTGAATGCGCAGGTTTACATCTGGAATATGAAAGGTATAAACGTACATTAAAGCCGCCAGCACCAGCACCAGTGTGGTGCTCAGCCAGCGTTCATGGCGCAGAGAGATGCCGCGAAAACGAAACAGCCCTCTGTATATCAACACTACTCCTATAATGATTGCGGTATTGGCAAGCACTATGGAAGCAAAATCGTAAACAAAATGGCGCAGGCCAAGCAGCACACAGCCACCACCAATCAGAAGATAACCTGCGCCCATGGTCCGGATTCCAGAGAACTTGGCATGCTCTCTTGAGTAGGCAAACATACCAAGACCGAACACCAGGCTGAACAACATCAATGTCAGGCTCAGGGTGCGAAAATCAAGCTGAATAGCCATGGGCTTTCCTGTAAAAAAATGGCAGCAGCGCCTGCGCTCCACTAAGGCCCATTCTAGCCGTTAAGCCTGCGCCATGCAGCCAGTTGGTGGTGCCTTTGCCGAAGCTTTGCATGCACGCGAACACCGGTTGTTACCTTGAATACTGAAGGGAGGGAATGCGATGACGGATTATGTTGGCTCTTGCCTGTGTGGCGCCGTGAAGTTCGAGGTGCACGGAGACTTCGACAGCTTTTACCTGTGTCATTGCCGGTATTGCCAGAAGGACACCGGGTCTGCCCACGCGGCAAACCTGTTCTCCCAGTCGGCCCGGCTGGTCTGGCTGGCGGGTGAGGAGGCTGTGGCCTCCTTTACGCTCCCGGGCACCCGGCACCAAAAGTGTTTTTGCCGGACCTGCGGTTCGGCAGTGCCCAACACCCATATTCCGGGTTTGCTGGTCGTGCCCGCCGGGTGTCTGGACTCGGAGCTCTCCCGGGTGCCTACCGCGCATCTTTTCACGTCGAGCCGGGCAGCCTGGGATCGCGCGCTGGGCGATGTGCCGGAGTTCTCCGGTTTACCGAAGGCGACTTGACGCAGGCTATCGGGTTGAAGGGCGGCGGATGATGATGACGGTTTTGCTGAAGGGCCTGTTGGTCTGGGGCGGTATTCTGGTGCTGGCCATCGCCAATGGTGTGCTGCGGGAAGCGGTTTTGGAACCTGCATTCGGTAGGTCGGTTGCGCTGGTGCTGAGCGGTATTCTGCTTTCACTGCTGATTATTGGTATGGCCTACGTTGCCTTGCCCTGGCTGAATGTCCGTCACCTGGCGGGGCTCTTTGGCCTGGGGGCGGCCTGGCTGGTGCTTACGTTGGTGTTCGAGTTCTCCTTCGGGCTCTGGCAGGGGAAATCCTGGGCAGAGTTGCTGGAGGCCTACACGTTCAGGGGCGGTAACCTCTGGCCAATAGTTCTCGCGGTGACCGTATTCGCGCCTTACCTTGCTGCCAGGCTGAGGCAGCTCTTGTAAGCAGCCTGAAAGGTTTCGCATGGTTGCTGTTTCAGTCAGACCTGCGTTTTCTGTATTCGTCCGGGGTCATCCCGAACCATCGCTTGAATGCGCGCCGGAAATTGGCGCTGTCGTGGTAGTTCATCAATTCCGCAATGGCCTCTACCGCCAACGGGCTGTCACGCAGGTAGCCTGCCGCCTGCTGAGCAAGCATCTGATCCCTCAATGCCCGAAAACTCGTTCCTTCTGCGTTCAGCCTCCGTGCCAGTGTTCGTTTGCTGATGAACAACTGCGCGGCTATCTCGTTTTCACACAGGGCCCCGGGCGGGGTGGACAACATCGCTTTCTGTACCCGGGCACGGTATCCGCTGTCACTGGCCTTCAGCTGATCCAGCATGGCCTGGCATTGTTTCAGCGCCAGCTGGTAGTTCTCGTGATTGGCCGAGGCATTCGGCACTTTGCACACCGGGAGGGGCAGCTCCAGAGCAATCACGGGGGATCGGAACTGCACGGTGCAGGGCAGATAACGGCCGTAGAGTTCGCTGTAAGCAGGTTCAGCGTGGGCAAAGGCCAGCACGGCCTCATGCAGGGGGCGGCCAATAATGAACTCGGCGGTGTCGAAGAAAATCACGGCGAACGCTTCACTGAGCAGACGTTGCAGGGAAGCGGTCAACGCCAGGTTGAAGGAACAGGTCACCGTCAAACGTTGATTGCGAATGCTCAGGTCCAGTTTTGCCAGGTTCAGTCGGGTGGGCAGGAAGGTCTGGAAAGCCTTGAGGGCGGTGAGCAGATCCGGGCTGCTGTTCACCAGAAATCCCATCGCTCCGTGGCTGGGCGAGGTCATGCGTTGGCCCAGCCGTAGCCCCAGGGCCTCGTCGTCGGCCAGGGTGAGGCTGTTCTGCAGTACCTGGACCTGCTGAATCGGGCTCAGCAGGGTGTCTTCCTGTAGCAACTGATTTACGGTCAGGCCGGTGCCATGCAGCAGTTTGCGCAACTCCCGAGGCTGAAGGCCCAGTTCCCGCGCGATCAACCGGCTGTAATTGGAGGGAATACACGCCCTGTCCGGGTTGGTGGTCAGCATGGCGTTAACGGCCTCCGTCTGGGCTCAGGAAGGAGAGGTCGCGGCACAGGGTCGCGACAATCAGAGTGTCTTGAAATGACTCCCCTGTGTCAATTGATGACCTGCTGCACCTGTCGGTTCGGCCGTATTCTGGCCTCATTGTCCGATATCAATAACAACAGAGGGTGAGTGATGGGCCGTATTACGTTCATTGAACACGATGGCACCGAGCATGTGGTCGATATTGAGGCGGGAAAGTCGCTGATGGAAGCCGCCACCGAGAATGGGGTGCCGGGTATTGATGCTGACTGTGGCGGTGCCTGCGCCTGTGGTACCTGTCATGTGATGGTGGAGGCCAACTGGTTGCCGGCCACCGGCGACATGCTGGCCACTGAGGCGGGCATGCTGTCGATGACGCCGGAGAAAACCGAGACTTCAAGGCTGGCGTGTCAGGTGACGGTGTCGGAGGCCATGGACGGCATGGTGGTGCGTTTGCCGGAATTCCAGATGTAGTCAAACCCTGCCACTTACCCGCAAGGAGTCACGTTATGCGCCCGCTTTTATCCCAGCTTGAAGCCGCTGTTCAGCCCTTGGTCGCGAAAGCCAGTTCCCGCGTTCCCCTGCATTGGCAGATCCGGGGCTCGCACGCACTGCAGGTGGCCCGGCAACGGGCCGGCCTTAGCCGGGCGGTGCCGGAGTTCCGGGAAACCCCGTTGCCGCCGGCGTCTGAGCTGGCGCTGGAACAGATCGATGTCAGCAATCCCTTCCTGTATCGGCAGGGGCTGTGGGAGTCCTATTTCAAACGGTTAAGGGATGAGTGCCCGGTGCACTACCAGGCCAGCAGTCCGTTTGGTCCGTTCTGGTCGATTACCCGTTACGAGGACATTCTTTTTGTCGACAAACACCACGAACTGTTCTCCGCCGAGCCCATTATTTCCATCGGCCCGCAGCCAGAGGGGCTGGAAATCGAGACTTTTATCGCCATGGACCCGCCCCGGCACGATGTGCAGCGCCAGGCGGTGCAGGGGGTGGTGGCACCGAAAAACCTGGCGCAGATGGAGTCGCTGATTCGCCAGCGTACTGCCGAGGTGCTGGATCAGCTGCCGGTGGATGAGCCATTTGACTGGGTGCAGCGGGTGTCGATTGACCTGACTTCCCGGATGCTGGCCACGCTGTTTGATTTTCCGTTCGACCAGCGGCACAAGCTCGCCTACTGGTCTGACCTGGCCACCGCCGCGCCAGAGACCACCGGTGGCCAGGTTGATCGCGATGAGGGCTTCCGGGCGGCTGCGGATATGGCGCGACATATGTCGTTGCTCTGGCGCGAGAAAGAGGCCCGTAAAGCCGCCGGCAAACCGATGGGGTTTGATCTAATCAGTCTGTTGCTGGAGAACGAACACACCCGGGATATGATCAGCCGGCCCATGGAGTTCATTGGCAACATGGTGCTGTTGATTGTGGGCGGCAACGACACGACCCGCAATTCCATGACCGGTGGGGTGCTGGCCCTGAACCGGTTCCCTCAGGAGTTCGATCGCCTGAAGCAGGACCCCTCCCTGATCCCGTCCATGGTGTCGGAAATCATCCGCTGGCAAACCCCGTTGGCCTACATGCGCCGGGTTGCGACCCAGGACGTGGAACTCCGGGGCCAGACCATCCGCAAGGGCGACAAGGTGGTGATGTGGTACGCCTCCGGCAACCGGGATGAGCGGGCCATCGAAGACCCGGACCAGTTCCGGATCGACCGGAAAGACGCCCGCAAGCATCTGGCCTTCGGCTTCGGGGTGCACCGCTGCATGGGCAACCGGCTGGCGGAGATGCAGCTGCGGATTCTCTGGGAGGAACTGCTCGCCCGGTTTGACCGGATTGAGGTGGTGGATGAGCCGAAATATGTACAGTCCAATTTCGTGCGCGGCTATACCCGCATGAATGTCCGGCTGGGCAAGCTGGATGCGGCTGGTTAATCCGACCAGCTCGCGTTGCGACTTTCTTCAGGCTGCCGTTGTTTTTCCAGCCAGTCGACGGTGTCGGTCAGCGATTGCGGGCGGCACAGGCAGAAGCCTTGCAACAGGTCCGCGCCCATGGCTTTCAGGCGGGCGGCGTCCTGGCCGCTCTCCACGCCTTCGGCTACTACCTGATAGCCCAGGGTGTGGCCCATGGTGATGGCGGTCTCGACAATCACCCGGGCGCTGTCGCTGGCCTGGATGTCGTGTACCAGGGTGCGGTCGAGCTTGAGTTCCGAGGCGGGGATCTGCTTCAGGTACGACAATGACGAATAGCCGGCCCCGAAATCGTCGATGGAGATACGCAGGCCCAGGGCGGACAGTCTGCCTAGTGCCTCCAGCCCCTTCTCAGGGTCGTCCATGGCGGCCGTCTCGGTGAGTTCCACGGTGACATGGCCGGCCTCCAGTTGATGCCGCGCCAGGCTCTGGGCGAATTGTTCTTCCAGCCCCGCCGAGAGCAGATCCCGCGCCGAGACATTGATGGCCATCCCCAGGCCTGGCTGTATCTTCTGCAGGGTACGGAGATCGCTCAGGGCCTGGTCGATGACCCAGTGAGTGAGCTGCGTGATCACCCCGGTTTTCTCTGCCAGCGGAATGAAATCAATCGGAGGTACCCAGCCACGTTCCGGGTGTTGCCAGCGGATAAGGGCTTCAAAGCCGATGATCTGCCCGCTGCGGAGATCCATTTTGGGTTGATAGTGAAGCTCGGTGGCGCCGCTGGTCAGGGCTTCTTTTAGGTCCGACATCAGGGTAAGCCGGCGCTCATCGTAGATATCGTTGCTGCGTGAGTAAAAGCCGGTTTCAAAGGGGCCGTGGGGCGCCATTTCCATGCCGACATGGGCGTTACGGATCAGTTCACTGGCTTTGCGGCCGTGCTCGGGATAACTGGCGGCCCCAAATCGTGGGTGCGGTTCAATGGCCAGGTGGTCCAGCAGTACCGGCTCGGCCAGTTGTTTGAGGGCCTGGTCCAGGGGCTGAAAATTGTCGCCAGCCCGTTCCACGTCGACCAACAGGCCAAAGCTGTCGCCGGAGAGCTGGTATACCCGTTCCACACGGCCCTGTTGGTCGACACTGGTGTGCAGCATGGGGAGCTGTTCGGCCAGTGCGGACATATGCTCGGCGATGGACCTTAACAACCGCTCGCTGCGCTCCAGGCCCAGGGTGCGGTTGATGTCTTTCAGACGGGTAATACGGGCGACGCCGACCATGTAGCGGCGCTCCGGGTGGGCCCGAAGCTCTTCATCGATCATCCATTCAAACCGGTTCCGGTTGGGCAGGCCGGTAACCGGGTCGTGGCTCATGACGTCGTTCAGGCGGTCCTGGGCTTCGCTGTGGGCTTTTTCCTGTCGCAGGCTGTCGGCCTGGGCCCGGATTTTCTGTTCTCGCTCCCGGTACAGTCGGTCGGCCAGGGCCAGCGTGAGAATGAACGCTTCCAGCCCGGAGCCAATCTGCATGGCGTATTCGGTAAAAAAGGTTTCCGGAAACAGGCCCAGCGCACGCCCGGAGGTGGCGAGCACACCGATGGTTAATGGGGTCCAGGCGAGGGTAAAGAATATGCCGGCGCGTACGCCGGCGGCCCAGGCAATCGGGCCGGCGACCAGCAGCAGGGAAAAGAACACCAGCGCAGACACCGAGGCGAGCTGGATCCCGGTGTTGTAATTCATGAAAGGAACCGACACAAAATAGCTGATTTCAAACACCAGCATGGCAATGAGCGCCTTCCGTAACCGGGGGCTGTGCTGTCGCACCTTCAGGAATTCCATGCAGAACAGAATGGAAAACATGGCAAGGAATGGCATGGACAACATCAGTACATGGGCATGCAGGTCGGGCGCGTTGGGATAGAGGTGCTGGAATGAAAACCCGCGGATGGACGCAAAAAACGCCAGGTAGCCGAAAATGGCGAGCGCATAGAACAGGTAGAGCTTTTCCCGGAGCGTCAGGAAGACCGCCAGGTTGATCAGAATGATGACGGACAGGCAGCCGTAGTAGAAAAAATGCAGCTTCTGTTCATCAGCGACCGACTCGAAAAACTCGTGTTCGCGCCAGATGGTCAGGGGCAGCACCATGGTCCCCTGGGTGGCCACCCGAATCATCAGCGTGGCGGTCTCACCGGGTTCCAGCGCAAAGCGCAACAGGTTGTTGGGGTGGTTTACATCCCTGGGGTAAAAGGGCCGGATATCCCCGGTTTCCAGTGTCCGTGTGACGGTGCGGCCATCCAGCAGATAAAACCGGACATCGTCCAGCTGGGAGTAGCCGAGTTCTGCCACCAGGTTGAGCCGGGTGTCGGCCGCATTTTCGACAGGGATTCGGAGCCAGTATGCGGAGGAGGTAATGCCCAGGGTGGCTTTGCCATCCGGCTGGCGGCTCCAGCGGGCGTCTGGCAGTGCCAGCACGTCCTGGAGGGAGGCGGACGCATCAGGATCTTCCCAGTACCGGAACTGGCTGGCAATGGGTTGTTCGGCGCTGATGACAACGGTTGGCGAATTGGCATAGGCGGCTTGGCTGCACAGAACGAGCAGTACAACCAGGACCGTGCGACATGCGTGTTGCAGGTTCACCAAAAGCCGACCTCGCTAGCCAACTCTGACACTGTTTATTGTTATGTCTACCCCGTCAGTCTAGCAATGCTGGGCCGCGAGGGAAGCGCCACGTGCGGTTTTTAATGTAGCAAAATGTGTCATATTGCTAAGTAATTGATGCGTCTTGCGGTTTTACTACTTCTTCCGGCTAAGCGCCTCCATCATGCGGTTGACGGCTTCCAGGTGTTCCGGTTCGTTGTGGCTCATGCCCTGGAAACAGGCGCAGATATCCAGAAAATCCCGCAGTTCCGTGCGCTGGGCCATTTTCATCAGGCGCTTGGTCAGCCGGGTGGCTTTGGCGGGCTGCTGGGCGATACTTGTGGCAAGTGTCATGGCCGCGTCCATTAGCTGATCTGAAGGCACCACGTCCATCACGATACCAAGCTGTTTGGCTTCGTTGGCGTCGATCACGCGGCCGGTCAGGGTCAGCTCAAACGCTTTCTGGTAGCCGATCAGGCGTTGAAGGAACCAGGCCCCGCCGTCACCGGGAATAATGCCCAGATTCAGGAAGGTTTCGCCAAACTTCGCGTTGTCTGCGGCCAGGCGAAGATCCGCCATGTTGGCCAGATCAAATCCTGCGCCGATGGCCGGGCCGTTCACCGCCGCAATCACCGGCACTTCCACGGCGTCCAGTGCCAGGGGGATGCGCTGGATGCCCTTTCGGTAGCGCTCGGCACATTCCGCCGGGTCGCCTGCGAAGTCCCCGCCCCGTTCCGCCATATCGCGAATATTACCCCCGGCACTGAAGGCCGAGCCTGCACCGGTGATCACCAGCACGGATACCTCCTCGCACCGGTTCACCCACTCGGCGGTGGCAACAATATCGTCGATCAGATGGGAGCCGGTGAGCGCGTTGCGCAGGTCGTGGCGGTTCATGGTGAGCGTGGCCACTCGGTTTTCCAGAGTCAGCAGGGCATCGGTGAGTTGGGGCAGGGTACTCATAGTGGCTCCTTGTTGTTCGCGGTTGCCCCGATTGTGTCCTGACTGGCCGGCGGTTGCCAGCAACCTTTGGTGGAAGACGCAGCCAGTGTAATGAGGTGATGTGGTGGTTTTCTGATCAAATTTGAAATCCCTGTCACGTTTCTGTAGCCTTTAATTTAATTGAACGTTCAATTAATAAAGATTGGATGGAAAGCCCATGCCGAAAGTCGGAATGAAAGACACCCGCCGCCAGCAACTGATCGACGCCACCATGGAGTCCATCGCTGAACTGGGGATGCAGAACACCACGATCGTGAGCATCAGCAAGCGGGCGGGAATGTCGTCCGGCATCATCAGCCACTACTTCGGGGGCAAGCAGGGGCTGATTGAGGCCGCCTTGCGCTACCTGCTGGACCAGTTAGGCAAGGAGCTGCGGGAGCGCATGGCGAAAACCGATCGCTCACCGGCCCAGCGGCTGGACTGCATTATCGAGTCCAACTTTTCCGAGTTCCAGCGTTCGGCGCTGGCGGCGAAAACCTGGCTCAGCTTCTGGGCCCGCTCGATGCACGAGCCGGGGCTGAAGCGTTTGCAGCAGATCAACAACGCCCGGCTGTACAGCAACCTGCGTTATTCCTTCGCGCAAGTGCTGCCGCAGGCCGAGGCGACAGCGGCGGCCCGGCAAACGGCCGCGATGATCGACGGGTTCTGGTTGCGCAGCGCCCTGAGCCTGGACCCGGCCGAGAGCTTTGAAGCCGGCGAGCGGCTGTGCAAGCAGTTTGTCCACGAGACACTGGCCCGGGCTGGCGCCTGAGCCAATTTGAATTCCACGGCCCACAAGGCCTGAAGACACCGAACAGAGGTTACCAACGCGCTATGTCTGCATCTCTTCCTGTGGTTCAGAACTTTGTCCACGGCCGGTTTCTGGCCAACAGCACCGGCGAGACCTTCCCGGTGGTGAATCCGGCCACGGGCCAGGTGATCTATGAAGTGGAAGTGGCGGATGAGTCTGTGCAACAGGCCGCCATCGAGAGCGCCCGCGCCGGTTTTGCCCAGTGGGCCGCCACACCGGCCATTGAGCGCAGCCGTATTCTCCTGAAAGCGGTGGCCTTGCTCCGCGAGCGCAACGACGAGCTGGCGGCAGTGGAAGTGCGTGACACCGGTAAACCCTGGCAGGAAGCGGAAGCTGTGGATGTGGTGACCGGCGCCGATGCCATTGAGTTCTTTGCCGGCCTGGCGCCGTCCATCGAAGGTAACCAGCAGGATCTGGGGGGCGATTTCTATTACACCCGCCGGGAGCCGCTGGGCATCTGTGCGGGCATTGGTGCCTGGAACTATCCGATCCAGATCGCCTGCTGGAAGTCGGCCCCGGCCCTGGCCTGCGGCAACGCCATGATCTTCAAGCCATCCGAAGAAACCCCCATGGGCGCGGTGAAGCTGGCGGAAATCTTTATCGAAGCCGGTGTGCCGGCGGGCGTGTTCAACGTGGTGCAGGGCGCTGCCGAAGTGGGCCAGTGGCTGACTCATCACCCGGAGATTGCCAAGGTGTCGTTCACCGGCGAGGTGGGCACCGGCAAGAAGGTGATGGCCGCCGCCGCGTCGTCGCTGAAAGACGTGACCATGGAACTGGGTGGCAAGTCGCCGCTGATCATTTTCGACGACGCCGACCTGGAGAACGCCATCTCCGCCGCCATGGTGGGTAACTTCTACACCCAGGGCGAGATCTGCACCAACGGTACCCGGGTGTTTGTGCACGAGGATCTCTACCCGCGCTTTATCGAGCGCCTGCTGGAGCGCACCCGCAAGAACATCAAGGCCGGTGACCCGATGAACCCGGACACCAACTTCGGCGCGCTGATCTCCAAAAAGCATCAGGAACTGGTGTTGGGTTACATCAGCAAAGGGCTGGCCGAAGGCGCCACGCTCAGCCACGGCGGTCGGGCCTTTGAGCCGGAGGATTCTCAGGGCGGCTATTTCGTGGAACCGACCATTTTCACCGACTGCACCGACGACATGACCATCGTGAAGGAAGAGATCTTCGGGCCGGTGATGTCTGTGCTCACCTTCCGCGACGAAGACGAGGTGGTTGCCCGGGCCAACAATACCGAAACCGGACTTGCCGCGGGCGTGTTCACCAATGATATCCGCCGGGCACACCGGGTGATTCACCAGATTCAGGCCGGCATCTGCTGGATCAACAGCTACGGTGCTTCACCGGCGGAAATGCCGGTGGGTGGCTACAAACTCTCCGGTATCGGCCGTGAGAACGGGCGCGAAACCATTGCGCACTACACCCAGATCAAGTCGGTGTATGTGGGTATGGAAGACATCGACGCCCCGTTTTAACCCCGCAGGCCACAGAGGAGAACGCGTATGAAAGAAAACCAATACGACTACATCATTGTGGGTGCGGGCTCAGCCGGTTGTGTGCTGGCTAACCGTCTGACCGAGGACAGTGAAAACCGGGTGCTGCTGCTGGAAACCGGTGGCAGTGACAAGAGCATCTTCATCCAGATGCCCACCGCGCTGTCCATTCCCATGAACACCAAAAAGTACGCCTGGCAGTTCGAGACCGAGCCGGAGCCGTATCTGGACAATCGCCGCATGCATTGCCCCCGGGGCAAGGTGCTGGGTGGTTCGTCATCCATCAATGGCATGGTGTATGTCCGTGGCCATGCCCGGGATTTCGACGAGTGGCAGTCTGAAGGTGCCGACGGCTGGAACTACCGTAACGTGCTGCCCTATTTCAAGAAGGCGGAAACCTGGGCCTTCGGCGGCGATGCCTACCGGGGGAATTCCGGCCCCCTGGGTGTGAACAACGGCAATAACATGCGCAACCCGCTGTATACAGCGTTCATCCGGGCCGGCGTCGATGCCGGTTATCTGGAGACCGATGATTACAACGGTGCCCGCCAGGAAGGTTTTGGCGCCATGCACATGACCGTAAAGAACGGTCGCCGCTGGTCCACCGCCAACGCCTACCTTCGCCCGGCCATGGCGCGGCCGAATCTGACGGTGGTCACCCATGCCCTGGTGCATAAGGTCCTTCTGGAGGGCAAAACCGCCACCGGCGTGCGCTATGAGCAGGGCGGCCAGGTGCATGAGGCCAAAGCCGCCAAGGAAGTGATTCTGTCGGCCGGTTCTATTGGCTCGCCACATTTGTTGCAGCTTTCGGGTATTGGCAAGCGCGAAGTGCTGGAGCAGGCCGGTATTGAGGTGAAGCATGAGCTGCCGGGCGTGGGTGAGAACCTGCAGGATCACCTGGAGTTCTACTTCCAGTTCCGCTGCCAGAAGCCGGTCTCCCTGAATGGCAAACTGGACTGGTGGAACAAGCTCAAGATCGGGGTGCGCTGGATTCTGCGCAAGGATGGCCTGGGGGCCACCAACCATTTCGAGTCCTGTGGTTTTATCCGCTCCAAGGCCGGCGTTGAATGGCCGGACCTGCAATACCATTTTCTGCCGGCGGCCATGCGCTACGACGGCCGCGAAGCCTTTGATGGCGACGGTTTCCAGCTCCACATTGGTCATAACAAGCCGAAGAGCCGGGGTTTTGTGCATGTGCAGTCTGCCGACCCCAAACAGGCCCCGCGCATCCGTTTCAACTACCTGGAACACGAGGCCGACCGCGAAGGCTTCCGCGACTGCGTGCGCCTGACCCGGGAGATCATCAACCAGCCGGCCATGGACAATTACCGCGGTGCAGAAATCCAGCCCGGTGTGGATGTGCAGAGCGATGAGCAGATCGATGCCTTCGTGCGCCAGGCGGTGGAGAGCGCTTATCACCCGTCCTGTTCCTGCAAGATGGGCACTGATGCGCTGGCGGTGGTAGACCCGGAAACCCGCGTGCGCGGTATCCAGAATCTGCGGGTGGTGGATTCGTCCATCTTCCCGACCATACCCAATGGCAACCTGAACGCGCCCACCATCATGGTGGCCGAGCGGGCAGCCGACCTTATCCGGGGCAGGGAGCCCCTGCAACCTTCGGACGCGCCGGTCTTCATGGATGACCAATGGCAGGCGCGCCAACGTCCGGGACAAGCGAAACGGTCGCTGGCCTAGCGACCGCAGTCCCGGCCCGGGTACGCAAGGTGCCCGGGTAGCAAGCCCTCAGGATTTCCCTATCAGCGCGACGGCATCCCGCCGTTTTCGGGCGACTGATAGGCAAGTCCTGGGTTTGTGTCCGATTCGAAAGAAGCAACGCAAAAGGAGCCTCTGATTAACTCCAAATCGTCTCTGGCCTTCAGAGCGGTTCACAATCAAGACGCGACTTTGCAGGAAGGCTGGTTGCCTTTCAAAAAGTCGCAACGCGGAGTGTGGATCGCTCTGCAGGCCCCGTAGGGCGAGCCCTGAGAGCTTCATCTGCTGTGTTGCAGCTCTTGCCAAGGGCTACGGCCATTGGCTGCGAACTGCGCCTTACATCTGAAGCTCTCAGGGCTCGCAGAGTCGATCTGGAGTTGATCAGAGGCTCCTAAAAGTAGAGGAGGAACACCCATGCTGTGCACTACAATGAAAAGGAACAACCGGAGGGAGATCGCATGACACTCTGGTTATCCACAGGCCTGATCTTTACCTTCGCCGCCATCGCCCTGATTCTGTATCGGTGGTGGGACATGCAGTGCATCGGCGTTACGCCGGTTCGCACGCTGACCTTCATTGCCATCCTGTTCACCTCCGGTCTGGATGTGGGGCTGATCATGTTCCCGCTCACCGAGTTCGGTGGTTACGGCAATGTCTCTGAAAACCCGGAATACGCCTTTGCCAACCCGTTGGCCATTGAGTTCGGGTTCTGGGCCTTTCTGATCTGGGGCTTCTATTTCCTGACCTGCTTTTACTTCGCCATCATTGAGCCGCGGGTGAAGTTCTTCGAGATCCCGATGGTGAAGCTGGTCAACAACGTGGTGATTATCGGCACCTGCGCGTTCACCGCTTACCTGCTGCTGGTGAATCTGCCCTGGTATCTGCCGCAACTGGGTGATGGTGAATCGGTGGTGCCGGCGTTCTACATCATCGTGTTCCTGTCCATTGCGCTGGCGGTGTATTCCAGCTCCAAGGTCAAATACATCCGCATTCTGAGTGTTGGTTCCAGTGTGCTTTTCATTACCCTGATTGCGGGTATGTGGTTCCGGGCATTTGTTCTGGGTAAAGGCTCGCCGGCAGATTTCTTTGGCACCGCCGGCATGCTCGGTGAGTACTTTGCCAACATCCATCACTTTGTCCTGCCCATCAACGACTACCACGAGTTTTATCTGTTCTGGTGGTTTGCCTGGAGCATCATGATTGGTCAGTTCACCGCGCGTTTCGTGAGTGGTATCAAAACCTGGCAGCTGCTGATTGCCATGCTGGTTGTGCCGTCCGTTGCCATTGGCGTGTGGTTCAGCGTGCTCTATTACTATCACGCGGAGGGGCTGAAGATTGCCGCCTTCACCAACATCGCCATGATCTCGGTGGGGGTGTTGATGGTCATCAACTCCCTGGATTCCCTGATCCGGCTCTACACCGATAACCTGAACCTGACGGCGCAACGCCTGGGGCGGGTGAATTATGTGCTCTTCAACCTGGTGGCCATGGTCGGGCTGACCATGTTGTTCAAGTTGGATTTCCTGCGGATTCAGTGGGTGGGTGCGCTGGTCATTGCACTCTACTTTGGTTGCTTTGGTTATATACTGCTCAGGAAACGTTCAGAGGTGGCTGCCATCCAAACGTCACCAAAAGAAAATATTCTGGACTTCCGCAAGATTGAACTTGCAGGTTAAGGCCCCATATCAATGGCAGGTGGCTGAAGGCCCGGAAGGCTTTTGGCCGCCATGTTTAGCCGAAGTTGATGGCTGTATATAGGCTATGCCTATGCTGAGATTGGAAATAATCAATTTTCACTCAGATGGTCAAACCCGTATCTTGTGCATCGTTTCCAAACCATCAGTTAAATGAACCGACAGGAGTTATTCTGAGATGGGTATCGTTAACAGCGAAATCAAACCGTTCAACGCCACCGCATTCAAGCAGGGCGAGTTCGTAGAAATTTCTGAAGCCGACGTTAAAGGCAAGTGGGCCATCTTCTTCTTCTACCCGGCCGACTTCACCTTCGTGTGCCCGACCGAGCTGGGCGACGTGGCTGACAAGTACGAAGAGCTGCAGAAGCTGGGCGTAGAAGTGTTCTCTGTATCTACTGATACTCACTTCACCCACAAAGCATGGCACGACACTTCCGAGACCATCGGCAAGATCAACTACTACATGGTTGGCGACCAGACTGGCACCATCACCAACAACTTCGGTGTTATGCGTGAAGGCCAGGGCCTGGCAGACCGCGCTACCTTCCTGATCGATCCGGACGGCATCATCCAGGCAGTTGAAATCACTGCCGAAGGCATCGGCCGTGACGCCGACGACCTGCTGCGCAAGGTTAAAGCCGCCCAGTACGTTCGTAACCATCCTGGCGAAGTTTGCCCGGCCAAGTGGAAAGAAGGCGAAGAAACTCTGGCTCCGTCTCTGGACCTGGTTGGCAAGATCTAAGTTTCCCCGATTCGGTGAAACTTACAGAAAGGCCCGCACTGCGGGCCTTTTTTGTGTCTATCAATCGTTCCGACTGAATTTTATAGGTATGGCCTATCATAAGGTTTGGGTCAATCAATTTGAGCAACGAACCGTCTGGCCGTATCTTATTCACAACTTCAGATAACGATTCATTATTGAATTCAGAAACTTAGTTTCACGACATAAAGGGGAATACCAAACATGTTGGATGCCAATATCAAAGGACAGTTGAAGGCCTATATGGAAAAGCTGCAGCAGCCGATTGAGCTGGTGGCAGCCTATGACGACAGCAAGAAGTCCGAGGAGCTCAATCAGCTGCTGGAAGAAATCGAGCCGATGTCCGAGAAGATCAGCCTGCGGACCGAGGAATCGACCGAGGTGCGTCGTCCGTCCTTCGCCATCAACCGTGTTGGTACCGACATTGGCGTTCGCTTTGCCGGTATTCCCATGGGCCACGAATTTACTTCGCTGGTGCTGGCCCTGCTGCAGGTGGGTGGCCATCCATCCAAGGCGTCTCAGGAAGTGATCCAGCAGGTTCAGGAGCTGGAAGGTGAGTTCGAGTTTGAAACCTACTTCTCGCTGTCCTGCCAGAACTGCCCGGACGTGGTTCAGGCGCTGAACCTGATGAGCGTGCTGAACCCGAACATCAAGCACACCTCCATTGACGGCGCCCTGTTCCAGGACGAAGTCGAGCAGCGTGAAGTGATGGCGGTACCCAGTGTTTACCTGAATGGCCAGCCCTGGGGCCAGGGCCGGATGACGCTGGAAGAGATTGCGGCCAGGCTGGACACCAACTCGGCTGAAAAAGAAGCTCGTAAGATCAACCAGAAAGATGCGTTTGACGTTCTGGTGATCGGTGGCGGCCCGGCAGGTTCTGCTGCTGCTATCTATGCCGCACGAAAGGGCATTTCGACCGGTATCGCGGCTGAGCGTTTTGGTGGCCAGGTGGCCGACACCATGGGCATCGAAAACCTGATTTCCGTGCCTTATACCGAAGGCCCGAAACTGGTGGCGGCCATGGAGCAGCACGTCAACGAATACGAAGTCGACATCATGAACATGCAGCGTGCGGAGAAGCTGATTCCGGCCGAGCAGACCGGAGGCCTGCACGAGGTACGCCTGGCCAACGGCGGCTCTCTGAAAGCTCGCACGGTGATTCTGTCCACCGGCGCCCGCTGGCGTCAGATGGGTGTGCCGGGTGAGGAAGAGTACCGCAACAAGGGCGTGGCCTACTGCCCGCATTGCGACGGCCCGCTGTTCAAAGGCAAGCGCGTGGCGGTGATTGGCGGTGGTAACTCCGGCGTGGAAGCGGCCATCGACCTGGCAGGTATTGTCGGCCACGTGACGCTGATCGAGTTTGGCGAGCAGATGCGTGCTGATGAAGTGCTGCAGAAGAAACTGCGTAGCCTGAACAACGTGAAGATCATTACTTCTGGCCAGACCACGGAAGTGGTGGGTACTGATGGTAAGGTCAGCGGCCTGAACTACACCGACCGTACCACCGGTGAGTCGCATCACGTTGAGCTGGAAGGCGTGTTTGTTCAGATCGGCCTGGTGCCGAACACCGAGTGGCTGAAAGGCGACATCGAACTGAGCCAGCACGGGGAGATCATCGTAAATGACCGTAACGAGACTTCGATCCCGGGTGTGTTCGCGGCAGGCGATGCCACCACCGTGCCCTACAAGCAGATCGTGATCTCTATGGGTGAAGGTTCCAAGGCTGCCCTGAGCGCCTTCGACTTCCTGATCCGTAACTCTGCTGAGTAAGTTGTTCACGCAAGCCTGAATTCAGGCTGACCCCTGAAACCGGCGCCCACGGGAAGTGGGCTGCCGGTTTTTTTATGGCTTCAGGAACGGTCCGAGATGTCCTGTTCCAGGCTGCCCGTCATGGTTTGGGGCTGGCCATCCGCTTCAAACAGGTGGCCATAGGCCCGGCGAACGCCGTCAACGATAAAATCGAAGGGCACATCGTCGAACACGCCGTGATCGTTGATGTATTCCATATGCGCCTGGCCGTCTTCCGTGAATTCCTGGAAGACCGAGTCGTTCACCCCATCAAACGGCAGGGGCTCTACCTTCATCAGCTCGCATAACTGTCGGTTGAAGGCCGGTGTGGCTTTCACCCATCGACCATTGAGATACAGCTCGATAAAGCCGTGCATGCGGAAAATGTCGGAACGCAGCCACTCAATCAGCTTTGGGCTCGACAGATGGTTACGTACATCCGCCAGGCCCAGCCGGCTGGGAATGCCGATGGAGCGGGCTGCGGCACCCAGCAGCACGGCTTTGGGAATGCAGTAGGTTTCGCCCGATTCCAGCGCGTAACTGGCCGAGAGCGTGCGTGGCTCGGTTCTGAACACGTAGGGGTTGTACTGGATGCTGTCGCGCACCGCCAGATACAGCGCCTTGATTTGTGCCACCGGGTCGTCCGCTACGCCGGCCAGGTGCTGCTGGACCCAGGCCTCGACGGCGGGATGGTCGTAGTCGAAGAAGGGGGTGGCTCTCAGGTAGTTTTCCATTCCGGGCATCCAGAGTTTGCGCATGGTTGGCTGATGATCTCCCGATTAGCAAGCTACAGGCAATGACATTTTCCACCAATCCGGGTGACCAGAGGCACCGGGTCCGATCGGCTGGGGAGAGGTCGATGCGGATACCGTATTGTTCGTTATACTGACCGGCAAGATTTGCCGACGGCTAAGGAGCTGCATGGTTTTACGTGTTGTACTGATGATCAGCCTGTTTCTGGGCACCGTTAGTCGGGTGGCGGATGCGGATACGCTCCCAAACCCGAGTGCGTCGGACACGCTCCCGAATGTCGTGTTCCTGTCACCGGATACCTCCCGTTTCTGGCACATGGTTGCAGGTTTCATGGAGCAGGTGGCTGCGGACCTGGAGGTTGAGTTTGACGTCCTGTTCGATGAGGGGCGGCATCGGCTCAGTTATCTGAAGCTGGTCCAGCAAGTTCTCAGTCGGGAGGAGAAACCCGATTACCTGATCATCATGTGGAAGGAGCAGGTAACCGCGCAGATTCTGGATTATGCGCGCCGGCAAAGCGTTAAGGTGTTCTCGTTTAACACTGCGGTGCCAGAGGCCGCGCGAGAGAAGGTGGGTTCTGCGCCCAGGGAAAAAATGGAGAACTGGATTGGCCATCTGGGGGTCGATAATGTCTCCGGTGGTCAACTACTGGCCAGGATGCTCGACCAGCGAGCACGGGTGCTCAACCTGGTCAGTTCTGATGAGCCGGTACCTGTGGTTGCACTGACTGGCACCCTGGATTCCTCTGCGGCTCGTGATCGCAGTCTCGGGCTGCTTGAGGCGACGGATGGGGCAGGCTCGGAACTGTTGCAGTCTGTTCGTGCCGACTGGAGCGAGCTGGAGGCGAGAGACAAGACATCGGTGCTGTTGCGGCGGTATCCGAATACGGCTGCAATCTGGAGCGCCAGCGATGGCATGGCGCTTGGCGCCATGGATGCTGCCAGGCGCGCGGGCTTACGTCCCGGCAATGACTTGGTAGTGGGTGGCATTGACTGGGAGCCGGAAGCGCTTGCGGCGATTCGCGCGGGCGATCTGTATGTCAGTCTTGGCCGGCATTTCATGGGTGGAGGGCTGGTGTTGTTGCTGGTGCACGACTATCACCGGGGATACGATTTTGCAGATAGCGGACAATCGGCCTCGATGCACTACCAGTTTCAGGCTGCGACTGCCGACAACGTGGACGACATCGCTCACATGCTTGCGCCGGAAAACTGGAAAGCTGTCGATTTCCGGGCTTTCAGTCGGGTGTTCAATTCACAGCTCCGCGAGGTGCCTGTGAGTGCCGAGCGATTAATGGACGGCTTTTCGGCGGCGTTGATGAAACAGGGCGGCAGATAGCGCACCGGAGGAAGGGGCTCCCTCCGGTCGGCCAGTATTACTCAGGATTTTCCCTCAAAGCCCTGCATGACATTGACCGCATTTACGCCAATGGCGTCCACATCGTAGCCGCCTTCCATGGTAAACACGGTGGGCAAACCCAGCTGCGCCAGGCGCTGCCCCAGGCTGAGGTAGTCTTCCGACGCCAGCTTGAAGAACGAGATGGGGTCGTGCTCGAAGGTGTCCACGCCCAGCGCCACCACCAGGGCATCGGGCTTGAACACTTCAATGCGCTCGCAAGCGGTTTCCAGGCCCTGGCTCCAGGTGCTGTAGGGCGTTCCCGGCGGATAGACGATGTTCAGGTTGTAGCCTTCGCCGGTGCCTTCCCCCAGCTCGTCTTCAAACCCGAGGAAGTGCGGGAACACCAGATCCGGGTCGCCGTGCAGGCTGATGGTGAGGACATCGGCCCGGTCATAGAAAATGGCCTGGGTGCCATTGCCGTGATGGAAGTCCACATCCAGGATAGCAACCTTGCCGTAGCCCTGGTCCCGGAACGCCTGAGCCACGATAGCTGCGTTGTTGAAGAAGCAGTAGCCGCCGAACAGGTCGGCGTGGGCGTGGTGACCGGGTGGTCGGCACAGGGCAAAGGCAGCGCGCTCACCATCGGCCACCAGTTTCTGGGCGGTCAGGGCCACGTTGGCGGAAGCACGGGCGGCTTCCCAGGTGCCCTCCGAGATCGAGGTTTCGGCGGCAAAGCTGTAATAGCCCAGGCGGCCATCAATGTCCTTGGGAATCCGGTGGCGCATGCCCCGGCCTGCCCACACCGCGGGAATGGCTTCGCCGGGTTTGCCCGCAGCCAGCCAGTCCTGCCAGCAGGTCTCCAGAAACGCAACGTAATCCGGTGTGTGCACGCGCTGGATCGGCGTCAGCCCGAATTCTTCCGGCTCCAGAATCTCGCCCAGGGCCTGGTCTTTCACCCTGGCCAGGATGGTCTCGGCCCTTGAGGGTTTTTCATGGGGTTCGATCAGCAGGCCGCCATCCAGTTCGGTGCGCACGTGGCGGCGGCTGTGCAACGGGGAGAAGACGGTTTTCATGGGGCGCGGGTCCTTGATATCAACGTGGAAGCACTCTGGCACAGGTTTGTGCATGGCTCAAACCCGGTAAGTGTGGCAGGCTGGGGTGCAGCATCGGGAGAGGGGATTACCGCTATGACAGAACTGGTTGCCGGGCTTACGCTCAGCCAGGGGCTGGGGCAGCTGTGTGGGTTGGTGGCCCTGGGGTTCTGTATTGCCGGTTTTGCCAACAAGAACGACGACCGCCTGCTGGTCCTGCTGATTTCGGCCAATGTGGCCTTTGCCCTGATGTTCGCGTTCTTTCAGAGCTGGACGGCGGCGGCCCTGACGGTACTGGTGATCCTGCGCATCGCCCTGGCGCGCCGGTACCAGGGCAACGGGTTGATCATGGCGGTCATGCTGGTGGTCAATCTGCTGGTGGCCTGGGTAACCTGGACGTCTGCTACCGATGTGTTTCCCCTCACCGCCGCCGTTCTCGGCACCGTGGGCATGTTCATGCTCCGGGGTATTCCCCTTCGTATTGTTCTGGGGCTGGCGGCGCTGGCCTGGATGCTCAATAACCTGGTGATCGGATCCGTCGGCGGTACTCTGGCTGAGGGCATGGTGCTGGTTACCAACATCATTACCATCATCCGGCTGTACCGGTTGCAGAAACAATATCCCGGGCTTGATCTGCAGGCGCCACGGTCGGGAGAAGAGCGCGGGTAAGTTTGTCGTCGTCGCTGGCTTTGGCTATGGTCTAAGGGTGCCAACGGGCACCTAGTAACCGCCAATCAGGAGTGATGCATGGCAAACGACAGTTATCATGAGCCGGTGGGTGAACTGACAGACGACACCCGTGATATGCACCGGGCCGTCAGTTCGCTGATGGAAGAGTTTGAAGCCGTTGACTGGTACAACCAGCGGGTGGATGCCTGCAAGGATCCGGAACTCAAAGCGATTCTTGAACATAATCGCGACGAGGAGAAAGAACACGCGGCCATGGTGCTTGAGTGGATTCGGCGGAAGGATCCGACCATGGACAAGTACCTTCGGGAATTCCTGTTCAAAGAGGGGCCAATCGGTCACCACGACTGACTCAAACAGCCATATCCTGAGCGCAGATTGGCCAATTCCCGGAGCTGTCGGCCTGCGCTATCGTGATTCTCTACACGTGATTACAAGAAACGGATCGGATTCCGAGAGGGCAGGATATGGCTAAACAGCATTATGATGTATTGATCATTGGCGCCGGAGTATCCGGCATCGGCATGGCCTGTCACCTGAAACGGGAATGCCCCGGCAAGCGTTTCGCCATACTGGAGCGCCGCCAGTCCCTTGGTGGCACCTGGGATCTGTTCCGTTACCCGGGTATCCGCTCGGATTCCGACATGTTCACCTTTGGTTATAACTTTCGGCCCTGGACCGGCGGCAAGGTGCTGGCGGATGGCGCGTCGATCAAAAACTACGTGGCGGAAACCGCGAAAGAGAACGATGTCGAGCGCCACATTCGTTACGGCGTGGCCGTGAAGACTGCGGACTGGTCCAGCACCGACAAATGCTGGACCCTGACCGCTGAGAACGAGCAGACCGGCGATCAGGAAACCTACACCGCCAGCTTTTTGGTGGGCTGCACCGGTTACTACAATTATGATCAGGGCTACAAACCGGATTTCCCGGGCGAAGCTGACTTCAAAGGACAGATCGTCCATCCCCAACACTGGCCGGAGAATCTGGATTACTCGGGCAAGAAGGTGGTGGTGATTGGCAGCGGTGCCACGGCAATTACCCTGGTGCCCACCATGGCAGAGAAGGCCGCACACGTTACCATGCTGCAGCGTTCGCCCACCTATCTGATGCCGTTGCCGTCAACCGATAAAGTCACCCTGGCGCTGCAGAAAGTCCTGCCGGAAAAGACGGCCTACCGGTTAACCCGCGCCCGCAACATTTCGATTTCCCGGCTGCTCTATGAGCGTTCGCGCAAGAGCCCGAAAGCCATGCGCCGGCTCTTTCTGTCGGTGATCAAACGGCAGCTCAAGGGCAAGGCCGACATGCGTCACTTCAGCCCGGACTACAACCCCTGGGACCAGCGCCTGTGTGTGGTGAAAGATGGTGACCTGTTCGAGGCAATCAAGGCCGGTACCGCCTCCATCAAGACCGATCATATCGAGCGCTTCACCAAAACCGGTATTCGCCTGAAGTCGGGTGAGGAGCTGGAAGCCGACATCATCATTCCGGCTACCGGCCTGGACATCCAGATGCTGGGCGGCATCACGCCCCGTGTGGATGGCCAGGAGGTGGCGCTCAAGGACAAGGTGATCTACAAGAATGTGATGGTGGAAGGCGTACCCAACGCGGGCATGATCTTTGGCTACACCAACATTTCCTGGACCCTGAAAGCCGATATTGCCAGTGAGTACCTGTGCCGGCTGATCAATCACATGGATCGTAACGGCCATCAGGTGGCCGTGGCACGAGATACCGAGAACAGTAAAGGAGACGATACCATTCTCGGTTCCCTCGACGCGGGTTACATCAAGCGGGCAGAAGACCGGTTGCCGCGTCAGGGCACCCACGGCCCGTGGAAAGCCTCCCAGAATTATCTGCAGGATGTGAAAATCCTGCGTTTCGATCCCATCGAAGACGGCTATCTTGAGTTTGATGGCCAACCCAGTCGCGCGAGCGAAGGCCGTTCAACCGGTTTCCTTCGCCCGCTGCGTTCGGCGTTGTTCGGGGCCTGAGTCAGGCCCCGATCGTTACCGCTCCTCCGCCGACACCGAGACGTTGGCAGTAGTGTCGGCAGCTTGCTTCCAGGTACTCAGCGAACGGCGGTAATTGCACGTTCTGCTGCGCCAGAAACTGCTCTGTGCGGGAGGTGTCGAAACGGCAGGTCTGAATAAACGCCAGGGACTCCGGGGCCACCTTCAGCAGCCCGGGCAAGCCAGGTATGGCCAGCAGAGCTTTCATCACGCCGATAGGAAGATGCCTGCGCGGACCAGGCTTGCCCAGGAGTTGCGCCGCAGCCTGTAACAGCCCCGCCAGGTTGGGCGTGTTCTGGTCCAGCGCCAACAGCGTATCGGGTACGTGAGTGGCCGTGCAGGCCGCTGCAATTAGTTGCGCCAGGCTATCCACCGGAATCAATGGCAACCAGTGCTCTGGCGACCCGGGAATCATGGCCAGTCGCCCGTGGTAAAGGTTGTCGAGCAAGCTGTACAGCGGTTGGGCCGGGTCCAGGTCCCCCGTTGATCCGTGGCCCGCCACCGTCGCCGGCTGTACTTCGACCGCATTCAGCCCGTGCCTTGCCACGAATTCCCGCAAGCGGAATGCGGATTCCAGTTTGCTGGCCTCATAGCCACCGGCCCGCCGGTACACCTGGCTCCAGTCGGTCTGCTCCAGGTGACTCAATTGAATGCCCTGGCGTGACAGGTGTGCCTCGTTGGCGAGCATGAACCCTGTGATAAACACCAGCCGACAGTCCAGGTGGCGGGCCAGTTCCGCCACCCGAAGACTGCCGGTAACGTTGGTGTGACGGGCCTCATGCTCGGACAGGTTCCAGGCGAACCGGGCGGCCAGATGCACGATGCATTCGATGCCGTTCGGTAAGGTGACCAGCCCCAGATCCGGCTTTTCCAGATCGCCTTCCAGGGTGGAAAACCGCTCCATGGCGACGCCCTGCTGTTCGAGAAAGTCGGTGAGCTGGGTCAGGCTGGACTTGGAGCGGGTCAGTGCCTTCACGTCATGCCCCTGCTGCAACAGGGTGAGGCAAAGATATTTACCAATAAAACCGGTGGCGCCGGTGATCAGGATGGTCATGGTGCGTTCCTTGTTCATTGAGTCGAACGCAGCCTAAAGTATGGAGTATGCTCGAAGGTCAACAGGGAGAGTGCTTGGCATGAGGATATCGGAACTGGAACGGCGCACCGGGATAACCCGGGATACCCTGCGCTACTACGAAAAACAGGGGCTGATCCGGGAGGTGGGCCGCAGCGGAAACAACTATCGGGACTACCCGGAGCAGGCCGTCGCGCGTGTTGCGATGGTGCGGCAACTCAAGAGCCTGGGTTTTTCGCTGAACGAAATCCGTGAGTTGCTGGATGCGGTTCGCTCGGACCGGATTGATTGCCTGCAGGGTGCGGCGGTGATGGCCCGTAAGAGGACCCTGGTGGATGCCCGGATTCGTGAGCTGAAGGCCGTCAGTAAGTTGTTGAAGCAGGAGCAGGCCCGCCTGGAAGCCAGTGCCAGGGAGCACGGGCTGGTTTGATGGCCATCCTCATAATTGCTGATGGCGCGGTAAAAGTAGCTTCCTTAACATAGACGATCTATTCGGGTTCCTTTGATCTTTCCGGGAAACGGTCTTGCTGCCACTTCGCTCCGCGTTAGCCTACGTTGCCTTACTCTCTGCCATTCTGGCGAGCCTGCCGGGTATGACCTATCTGGGGGCTGCCGCCGCGGGTGCGACCGTCTTGCTGGGCTGGCAGGACATGCGCAACGTGCCCCGGGTGGTGTTTGTCGTGGCGCTGGTTATGCTGGTTTTTGCCCTGGGCTATGACCCGGAGCTGATTGAGACCGCATCCGGCAACATGACCCGGCTGGCCGGCCTGATGCTGGCGGTGATGCTGCTGTCGAATGTGCTGGCCCGCACCGAGGACCTGCAACAGATTTCCGTCAGTCTGTTTGGTGGTAAGCCGCTGGCCCGATACCTCAGCCTCGCGTTCGGCACTTCGCTGGTGTCTGTTCCCCTGAACTTTGGTTCGGTGGCGGTGGTGGGCAGCCTGGTGGGCGAGCGTATTCGTCGCAATGGCGATTCCGAATCTACCCGCAATGCCACCCGGGCTGTTTTGCGAGGGTTTGGTGTCGCCCCCATGTTTTCGCCCCTGTCCATTTCGGTGGTGCTGACCCTGACGCTGTTGCCGCAGGTGAGTCTGCTTTCGCTGTTGTTACTGGCGGTACCGTTTTCCGTGCTGATGGTGCTGGCGGGGCTGCACTGGCGAGAACCGGAACCGTTGCAAAGCACAGAACGGAGCGTTAACCGTGCCGGCGCGGGTAGTTGGTTGCGGTTTGGTGGGTTGATTCTGGCGATCTGCGTGGGGGTACTCTGGCTCAGCCACCGGTTCGGGTTGAGTTATGCCCATGCGGTGGCCTTGAGCTGTCTGGCAGCGGTGCTCTTGTACCGGATTCTGGGTTGGTTAAAGCGGGAAAATCCGCCCCTGGCCAGCATGGCCAATGTCAGCAATGAGCTGGCCATTGTTGGTGGCTCGGCGTTTATCGGGGCGGTGCTCAGTGGTGTGGTACTGGGCCAGATCAGCGGTCAGCCGGAATTACCGGTGTGGCTCTGGGCGCTGCTGGCGGCCGGTGTACCCTGGGTGTTTTTTGCTGCCGGACTGGCGGGTATGAACCCGATTATTATTGCTACCCTCATTGGCGGTATTCTGGGTTCGCTGTGGCCAGGCGCAGCTCAGCTCGGCCTGGCCATCGCCATGGTTACTGGCTGGGGTATTACCGCCTTCGGCACGCCCTTTGCGGCCAATGCGTTAATTATGGAACGGCTGACCGGATACCGGACAAGGGATGCCTCGTTTCGCTGGAGCCTGGCATTGTCGCTGTTGGGTCTTTGCGCAGCCAGTCTTCTGGGCTTCAGTCTGACCCTGTGGCTGGCCTGAAGTAAGCCGGGTCGAAGCGCTCGAGGCTTCGGGCCAGGCTGGCGCGGGACAGTTCGCCCATATGGGTATCCACGAGGTGGCCCTCGGCGTTGTAGAACAGGGTGGTGGGCAAGCCGTGGCTGCCAACTACCCGGCCAAACCGGTTCTGCCTGTCGCTCAGTACGTGGCTCAGGTTCAGGTTCTGTGCCATCAGGAACTTGCGGATGGTTTCCGGATGTTCGCCCTGATTGGCGAACACAAAGTTCACGTTCGGGTAGCGTTGCTGGGCGTCTTCCAGCACCGGCATCTCGCGGATACATGGTGGGCACCAGGTGGCCCAGAGATTGACCACCGTGGGCTTGTCACCGGCCAGGCTGGCCAGGTCTACCGGGCGTTCGTTCAGATCGGTCAGGGCCACTTCCGGCAGGCCCCGGGTTTGCTGGTTGATCAGCGCAATAATGCCAGACATACCGCCCCAGATGATGAGGCCAGCCGCGACCGCCGAGCCCAGCGCCCGGCGTATGGCCGCCCGTTTCCACATCAGGTAACCGGTGAAGGCCAACGCAGCAAACAGGCCGGTCACCAGGTCGAACCCGCCGTCGCGGATGTCGATCATGCCCAGCCAGTCGCCCTGGTACTCGCTGAAGTAGCGCACCACAAAACCGATGCGGGCACTGACCATGGCCACCAGAAAGATATCGGCCAGGATACCGGCCACCGGCGTTTTCTCTTTCCGGCCGATCAGGCCGCCAACCACCAGGGCAACCACGAAGGCCAGAACGAGAAGCAGGTGTCCGATGGACAGGCTGAGGGGGCCGATGCCTACGCTGAGCATGGAATCTCCGGAAATCGGTGAGTTTTTAGTAGCATACGGCGGCTAATGACCGCCGGGCCCTGTCAGAGTTCCATTTATCACCCTGAAAATGAAAGCCGGCCAATAAAACCACCTATAGCTATTTGCCGGGTGCTCTGTTACCGTGCCTGCATCCTGCCTCTAGGGATTCCGCAGTTTCCGGCTGAACGCCGCCTTGCGAACCATTTCATACGACCTGTCAGAGGACGTCACCCCGAACCCGGCGCGTGACCGTAGTCGTCTTTTATTCCATGACTTTCATGGCATCTGCCCGCATTCGCCGACGACGGTGTTCGTGGAGGCAGAATCAATCAAGAGTACATCGTATATGAGTTTTTCTTCTCTCGGTTTGTCCGAGCAGCTGGTCCGTGCCACCGCCGATCAGGGTTATGAAACCCCGTCTCCCATCCAGCAGCAGGCGATTCCTGCGGTGCTGTCTGGCAAAGACGTAATGGCCGCGGCCCAGACCGGCACCGGTAAAACCGCTGGTTTTACCCTGCCTTTGTTGCAGCGTCTGGCGGAAAACCCCCGCACTGGCAAAGGCCCCCGCGCCCTGATTCTCACACCCACCCGTGAGCTGGCCGCCCAGGTGCACGATAGCGTGAACCTTTACAGCAAATACGTACCCACCAAGGCCGCTGTGGTTTTTGGTGGTGTAAAGATCAACCCGCAGATGATGAAGCTGCGCAAGGGCCTGGACGTACTGGTGGCCACACCGGGCCGTTTGATGGACCTGTACCAGCAGAACGCGGTGCGCTTCAACGAAGTGGAAATCCTCGTGCTGGACGAAGCCGACCGCATGCTGGACATGGGCTTTATCCGCGACATTCGCAAGATCCTGGCGTTGCTGCCGGCCAAGCGCCAGAACCTGCTGTTCTCCGCCACCTTCTCCAACGAAATCCGCACCCTGGCCCAGGGCCTGCTGGATAACCCGGTGCAGGTGGAAGTGGCGGCCCGTAACACCACCGCGGAGAAAGTGAAGCAGTCTGTCTACCCGGTTGACCAGAGCCAGAAGACAGCCTTGCTGAGCAAGCTGGTGCGTGACAACGACTGGGATCAGGTACTGGTCTTCACCCGTACCAAGCACGGCGCCAACCGCCTGACCCAGAAGCTGGAAAAAGACGGTATCACGGCTGCCGCCATTCACGGCAACAAATCCCAGGGTGCCCGTACCCGTGCCCTGGCGGATTTCAAAGCCGGTGAAGTGCGCGTACTGGTCGCCACCGACATCGCCGCCCGTGGCCTGGATATCAAACAGCTGCCACAGGTAGTGAACTTTGAACTGCCCAACGTGCCGGAAGACTACGTGCACCGCATTGGTCGTACCGGCCGTGCCGGCGAGAGCGGGCATGCGCTGTCACTGGTGAGCGCGGATGAAGGCAAACTGCTGGCGGGTATCGAGAAGCTGATCAAGAAGCAGCTGCCGCGCAAGGAAGTGGAAGGCTTCGAGCCGAAAAACAACCTGCCGCTGAAGCCCAAGGCCAAAGCAGACCCGAGCAAAGCGCGGAATCGTCGCCCTCAGGGTGGCAATGGTAAGAACTTTGGCCCGAAGCCGGCTGGTCGTAGCGGCGGTCGTGGCCGTGGTGGTCAGGGCGAAGGACAGGGCCGAGGCCAGGGGCAGGGTAGAAGTGGTCGCCCGGCTCAACGCCAGAGCGCCTGAAAACCGTTTCTCCTGACATAAAAAAGGCGGGGCCGAAGCCCCGCGCAGGAGAACGCACCATCCGGTAGCCGACAGACCGTGGGAGCTACCGGGAGTGCGGATCAGAACTTGTAGGTGAAACCTACCATGTAGACCATGGGGTCGATTTCGACTTCGAATTCATCGGTTTCAGCCAGTTTGGTTCCGTTGGCATCAAACACATCGACTCTGGCGTCGGTGTTGATGTCGGCCCACCAGATCGCGGCGTTCAGACCGAAGTTCTCGCTCAGCATGTAATCCATGCCTACTTCAACGGCGACGCCAACGCTGTCGTCCAGTTCCAGCTCGCTGGATGCCACGTTCAATGCAGTGTCCAGATTGCTGCTGGTTTTCTCTTCGAAGAACACGGTGTAGTTCACACCCACGCCTGCGTACGGCTGGAAAGCGGAAGAGCTCGCCATCGGGAAATACTGCAGCGTGAGGGTAGGTGGCAGATGCTTGGTCTCACCAAGCTTGAGGTCGCTGGGCAGGTCGCCGCCACCGTTGATGTTGTGCTTGAACGGAGTTGCGCCCAGTACGCCCAGGCCCAGGTGATTGGTCACCATGTAGGTTGCACGCAGGCCCAGCTGGGTGTTGGTGTCAACGCTGACCTTGGAATCCACGCCAGCTCCCAGCAGCGGTGCGCCGCCTACGGTGATGGAATCACTGGAGTCATCCGGCGCGACATGAACCGCACCCGCACGCAGAACAAAATCACCCGCTTCAAAAGCCTGAGCTGCAGGAGCCACTGCCATTACGGCCGCAGCCAGAACACTGAGTTTAAAACCACGAGACATAGCCATCTCCTTATCCATGAAAGATCGATGGCTTAAATGTAATGACATCCGGACAGGCAATCTTGATTTAGCGCAAGAAATGGCGGAAGGCAGCGCGACTGGCCAATAAGTCTTGATTCAACTCAAGAAAAGGTGGGAATGCGGCTATTGCGGATGGTCAGCCCCGGGCTTCGTCGAGGGGCTTGTCTTCATCGCTGGGCACAAATACGTCCCGAATGGACAGGGGCTGACCCTGGGTATTCTGCACGGTGACCGGCTGTATTGGCTGGCCGTTATCGCGGTCCCGGAGGTCCAGGGGCTGGCCGTCCGGAGACGGGTTCCACTTGTCGCCCCACTGGCGCAGAGCCACCACCACCGGAAACAGGTCGCGGCCTTTCTCTGTAAGCCGGTACTCAAAGCGTGAGCCATGCTCGCCCACGTCCACTTTGCGCAAGACCTCGTTGTCGACCAGTTTGGCCAGTCGGTCGCACAGAATGTTCTTGGCAATCCCCAGTTGCTGCTGAAAATCCACAAATCGGCGGGTGCCGTACATGGCGTGCAGCACAATCAGCAGCGACCACCAGTCCCCCACTTCATTCAGGGCGCGGGCGACGGAGCAGTTGGAGTCATCAAAACGTTTTCTGGCCATGTGGGGGAGTGTACCGAATAGGGTTGCATTTTGAAACCGGATTTAATAGGGTTGCTTTACGAAACCAAATTGATGAGGTTGCACATCACATGAGTATGAATCTTGGTCCTTTGTTCGAGCCGTTTGAACTTCATAACCTCAAGCTGCGCAACCGCGTAGCCATGGCGCCGATGACCCGCAATTTCTCGCCCAAGGGTGTACCCGGTCAGGATGTGGTGGACTACTATCGCCGCCGCGCCGAGGCCGGTGTTGGCCTGATCATTACCGAAGGCACTGTTGTGAACCACGCGGCTGCCAACGGTTACCCGAACGTTCCGGCCTTCTATGGCGACGAAGCCCTGGCGGGCTGGAAGAAAGTGGTGGATGCCGTGCACGAAGCCGGCGGCGCCATTTTCCCGCAACTGTGGCACGTGGGCGCGGTACGCAAGGAAGGTATCGAGCCGGATCCCTCTGTTCCCGGTTACAGCCCTTCAGGCCTGTTTGCGCCTGGCAAGCCCAACGGCAAGGCAATGACCAGGGAAGACATCCAGGACGTGATCAAAGCCTTCGGTGATGCCGCCCAGGATGCCAAGGCTCTGGGCTTCGACGGTGTGGAAATCCACGGCGCCCACGGCTATCTGCTGGATCAATTCCTGTGGGAAGGCACCAACCAGCGCGACGATGAGTACGGCGGCAGCCTGGAAAACCGCCTGCGCTTTGTGGTGGAAATCGTCGAGGAAGTGCGCCACCGCGTGGGCCCGGATTACCCGATCATGCTGCGCTTCTCTCAGTGGAAGCAGCAGGACTACGAAGCAAAACTGGTGAATAGCCCCGAGGAACTGGAGCGCTTCCTGAAGCCTCTGGCGGAGGCTGGTGTCGACATCTTCCACGCTTCCACCCGCCGCTTCTGGGAACCGGAGTTCGAAGGCTCCAATCTGAACCTGGCCGGCTGGACCCAGAAGATCACTGGTAAACCGACCATGTCGGTTGGCAGTGTGGGCCTGACCGAAGACTTCATCAGCGGCACCTTTGCCAGCAAGAAAGAGTCGGTCGAGCAGTCTGGCATCGATGAGCTGGTTGAGCGCATGAACAATGGTGAATTCGATCTGATCGCCGTTGGCCGTGCCCTGCTGCAAGACCCTGAGTGGCTGGTGAAAGTGAAAGAAGGCCGCCTGAACGAAGTGGAAGCCTTCGCCAGGAAGTCTCTGGCCAAACTCTACTGATCGAACCTCCCCCTTCGATCGTGCCTGCCGCGCGCCCTCGGGCCCGCGGCTTTTTTGGGTCTGAAATCTGTCCGGTTCGTAATCGCAGCAATCGCCAGAAACGCTATGCTGTAGGCAGATTGTTGCTATTCACCAGACAAGGAGTTGGATATGGCTTTGATGCGTCATCTTAAACTGGCTGGGCTGGCTGCGGTATTGGTCACCCTGGTGGGTTGCGCCAGCGTTGGCCGGGATTTTGCGACTCATAATGTCGACCAGATAACGATCGGTGAGACGACCCGCGCCGAGATACAGGAGATGTTCGGTGAGCCCTGGCGCACCGGTATTGAAGACGGCAAGCGCACCTGGACTTACGGCAAGTATCGTTGGTCCGCCTTTGGTGACGATGAAACCACGGATCTGGTGGTCCGTTTCAATAACGACGGCACCGTATCCTCTTACGTATACAACACCACCGAATAAAAGCTCCCGGGCGCCGGCCCGACCTCAGTCAGCGGCCGGCGCCTGTTTCAGCGCCAGAATCTGCCCGGAATCCAGTTCCTCAATTAATGCCCCCCGGAACTGCCGGTTGATGAACCGCTCCGTTTCCACCTGAATCCGCTCCCGCTGCTCGGGCTTCTCGATATAGTCCATGGCCCGGAACAGGATGTAGCGGATGGTCATGTTGGAAATCTCCTGTACCACCACCTCATCGACACCGGGCACCAGCCCGCGTTCCAGAATATCCTCGGCCATTTCCCGGGCACTGGCGTCCAGCTGTGCTTCGAGAGCCCGGCGTAACACGGGCGACGGGCCGTGCAGTTCCCTGACCGCCACCGTGGTTGCCGCCGGGTTGGCCAGAAAGTAGTGGTACACAAAGGTGACGGTGTCGTGGGAGGCCTGTTCCGAGGAATCCGCCATCTGCCGCAACTGCCGCACGCCGGCTTTCATGTCCTCGGCGATATACCCCAGCACCTGCAAACCGAATTCGTCCAGATTGCGGAAGTGCCGGTAAAAGGTGTTCGGGTTTAACCCCGCCTCCCGGGCCAGTTCGCGCAGGCCCAGAGAGGTCAGGCTGCGGCTTTGGGTAATCAGCCTTAGAGCGGCCTGGACCAGTTTCAGTTTTCCGCCGGCAAGTCGTTGCATCGAGTCGTGTTTCCTTTGGGCGTTGGGCCAACAATCTGTCACTCAGGGCCATTCCTGTGCGAGTGGGTATACAGGTGTCTACTTTGACCGGTATACATGTGTCTACTGGTCATGATGACCACACCGACAACAACAGGCAAGGCCCTTCAGGCCACACAGGAGTGCAGCAATGAAACAAACCGCCAAGATCGCCATTATCGGCACCGGTTTTTCCGGCCTGGGCATGGCCATCAAGTTGAAAGAGGCCGGCTTTGACGACTTCGTGATTCTGGAGCAGAGCGACAATGTCGGGGGCACCTGGCACGATAACCACTACCCGGGTTGCGCCTGCGATGTTCAATCTGCGCTGTATTCCTTCTCTTTTGAGCAGAATCCGAACTGGACCCGCATGTTTGCTCCCCAGCCGGAGATTCAGGCGTACCTGCGGCATTGCGCCGAGAAATACGGCCTGATGGATCACATTCGTTTCAATACCCACGTGGCGGGTGCCCGTTGGGATGAGGCCACCTCGGGCTGGGTTGTGGAAACCTGCAACAGTGCAAAACTCTGGGACTACATGGAAAAGAAAGGTTTGAAGCCCGGGGATGAGCTGGATCGCGGCGACAAGGCTCTGCCGCCAATCCGCAAGCTGCGAAGTGAGATTCTGGTGTCCGGCATGGGCGGCCTGAGCACCCCCGCGTATCCGGAGATCAAGGGCATCGACACGTTCACGGGGACCAGTTTCCATTCCCAGAACTGGGACCATGACTACGATTTTCGTGGCAAACGGGTGGCGGTTATCGGCACCGGTGCTTCGGCCATCCAGTTCGTGCCAGAAATTGCCAAAGAGGCCGCGCATCTGGACCTTTACCAGCGCACGCCGCCCTGGATCATGCCCAAGCCTGACCGGGAAATCCGGCCACTGGAGCGGGCCATGTTCCGCAGGTTCCCGCAAACCCTGAATGCGTTCCGCCAGAGCATTTACTGGATGCTGGAAGCCCGGGTGCTTGGCTTCGTGGGTAACCCGCGCATTCTGAAAGTCGGTGAGTTGCAGGCCCGTCGACACATCCGCAACCAGATCAAGGACAAGGAACTGCGCAAGAAAGTGACGCCGGATTTCCACTTCGGCTGCAAGCGGGTGCTGATCTCCAACAACTACTACCCGGCCCTGGACCAGGAGCACGTGGACGTACTGACGGACGGCGTTCGCGAAGTGAAAGGTAACACCATCATCGACAACAATGGCACCGAGCGCCCGGTGGATTGCATTGTCTATGGCACCGGCTTCAAGGCCCAGGAACCCATCCCCCGGGGCATGATCTTCGGCCGTGGTGGCCAGGATCTGCTCGACGCCTGGCGCCAGGGTGCGGAAGCCTATAAAGGCACCACCGTGGCCGGCTTTCCAAACTTCTTCATGCTGATGGGGCCCAACACCGGGCTGGGCCACAGCTCCATGGTGTACATGATCGAGTCCCAGGTGCAGTACGTACTGGATGCCATCAAGAAGATGGACCACCGAGGCTGGAAGAGCGTGGAAGTGAAAGAGGATGCCTACAGCCAATACAACGCCTCTATACACGCCAAACTCGGCGACTCCGTGTGGCAGACCGGTTGCAAGAGCTGGTATGTGAACGAGAACGGCAAGAACACCACCTTGTGGCCGGGCTTCACCTGGCAGTTCCGACAGCAGACCCGGCGGTTTGATGCCGAGCAGTATGTGTGTGAATCGGCGGAGGTGATGGAGCAGGGTGGGGAGCCGGCATTGGCTGGTTAAAACGGTAGATAATGATGCGCCCGAGTCAGGATGCTTCGGGCGCTATAAAGCTGAATTGAGACAGAATACCTTGTTCAGCGAAATCCAATGACTTAATTTTGTACAGCGTCGTGAGCCAGGGATTGCGCTCACTTTTTATCAGGTAGCGCTAACCGCTATCGCCCAGGACAAGGACGGTCATGTTTCTCAAGTATCACTATGATCTCCAACCGCAGGAGCTGTTGCGATTGGAGAGTCCATTCTTTGCCGCAGAAAAAGTCCGGGAGTTGTTCCGCAGGGGCACCCCTATTCCAGCATCCCTCTTTTTTCATTACTCCCCCCCTTTTACGCATAGCCGATCTGATCTCCATTATCAGGAACTGGTCTCGAAGGTTGAGGCCGGCGAGCTATGCCTTGTCTATTCCGACATTGAAAATGGGTCGGTTTCCGCTCCAGTGGTCGCCTGGAGGCCAGATAACGAGGCGGAATCGGGCCTCTGGAACTGCGCCGGAACCTTTGGTCGGGGAATTCCTGGATTAGAGGAGCTCGTCGCTGAAATGAATCGACGCCGGATTACTCCGCAGACACTTCAGAAAATGTCCGCCACCGGGGCATCCAGTCTCAACGAGATTGAACAGTGGAACCAGTTCGCAGAATCCAACGGCGGAGACCAACCTCGTCAGGGTGAACGTCGCTTGTCTCTTCCGATAGGGGGCTCCGCCAACATTGCGCCTCTGCCTATGAGTGAGCAGCACAATTCCACGCATCAGGAACGAGGTGTGCACCTCGTAATGGGGCTGTTCACCGATGGGACATTGAACAATATCGATAATATCGAACACTTTCGGGAGCAGGTAAGACAATGCGAAGTTCTCGAACAATCGGATCCAGAGGCGGCCAAAGCGTGCGCTGATCGGATTGCTTTGGAATTAGGTGATAGCTACGCCAATGCGCCGACCAATGTGGTTAAGTTGTTTGATCTATACCGGGAGGGCGAGACACAAGATGGCGAGATGACACGTCTGATGATGAAGACGTATAGCCATGGAGTCGGTACTGAAAATGGGGGGGAAGACTCCATACTCGATTCGGCAACAGGGTTGGGTAAAACGGGTGTAATCTCACAGGTTAACCGTTTATTCGACTCCACAGCAGAGGTAGCGAATCTACGACTGCGTGGTAGACCCGTGACCAAACTCTCTATTGATCTCTTTGGCTTCAGCAGAGGTGCGGCGGCGGCTCGCCATGCGGCAAATTCGATTCTTCGAGGTCGTTTGGGAAAGTTTGGTAGGGCACTCTCTAAACAAGGGATCGGCTGGCCTGAGCAGGTTGAGGTTCGCTTTCTAGGGCTATTTGACACTGTTGCTGGAATCGTAAATCTCAGAGCTGGCGATTTCTCAGCTTCGGACGGAGAAAACGATCCTGTTGAGCTCAAGCTGGATTCGTCCAAGATTGGGAAGGTAGTTCACTTTGTCGCACGCGATGAAATCAGAGCTAATTTTGCCCTGAATAGCGTTGGAGATTCTGATGGCCGACTACCCGAAAACTTTCGTGAGATAAGCTTGCCCGGCGCTCATTCTGATGTGGGGGGAGGGTACCATTCGCTTCAGGATGAGGCGTTGCTTGTTGCACCCGTTATGGAGATCAGAGGCTCCGACACTCAACGACCAGAACAAACCATGAAATGGGATAACCTTGAGGCTCTCATGGTCGAGATCCAGTCCGAGGGCTGGATTGGGGATTACAGTCTGCCAATGAGTGATGGCACCGCTCCCTCCCTCGAAATAACACAGAAACGCAGTGAGCACCCAGCGCCCGATGGCCGGGTTGATCTTGCTTTGAAGATGAGGAGAGGAGTCAGTGGTGAATACTCCAATCTTTGTTTGAACTTGATGTATGAAATGGCCAAGGAAGCCGGACTACTATTTGATGCGATCCCGGATGAGGATTCTTGGAGCTATGCGGAAGAGCTTGCAGCTATCCGTGATAGCCTCAAATCGCAGATAGTGAACGGAGTAGACGCTCCCCAACTGGTCCCAAAACAACTAATGCTGCTAAAGCAGCGCTATACCCACTGCTCAAGCCACTATAACCCTATCAGGTTTATGCTTGGTGAACAGGAGGTTTCGATGGAGTTTCCTTTCCAGCCTTGGGGGCATCCATTGCGACCAACCCCAACGAGAAAGAGAACGGTCCATTACCAACAGGGAATCGGAAAAGCATGAGCCGGAACAACTTTCTTAAGCTCCTATTTATATTGGCTATTTATTCCGTAGCCGGATGCAGTAATAAGCCAATCGCGGAGAACGACATCTCCTGGTATTTCTCACTCGCCACACCGAAACACTACGATGTCTGGGTTGAGCATCTCCAGTTCGAGCGATCAGGTGAACGTAGTTGGTATCACCCAGCTGGCTCAATGAGCTGCTGCTGGAAAGGACCGTCCGGCCCAGCCGGAATAGCCGGTCGAATGGATCTGTTTCCTGATTATGTAGCCATCCAGTGGTTTTCATTTGCAGAGCAAAAGTTCTATCAGCGAATCATTAAGGTTCCCCGAGCCTGGCAGGACAGAATGCGGGAGCCTGCACTATTACAAACCGAGCTGCACGGTGGCGTAATGAAGCCAAGAAATTTCATTGTGTTTGGCCTCGCTCCCGGCGGTGAAGTGGTGGTTTGGATGATGAACCAGATCGGCAATGAAGTAGAGTTGGGCCGATTCCAGGCGAACGAGTTGGATCGGGACCCCGACATCTACCGTGTAAACACCGAAGAGTATCTGGAACAACATGGGGATTTCCTGGATCAACACGGAATCCCAACGAGTGGTTGGTAGTTTTCGCGTTCCTGAAATACCATAAGCACCCCGATCCACTGGAACACGGATCATGAACTGGCGCCCTTGGTTATTCGGCGCTTGTTGCTAAGCCTGAAATTTCAGCAGGGAACGCATGAATACGGAACAGGATACCGATTACCAGTACCGCGAGCGGGTGGTAGTGCCCCGCCCGGAAAAAGAACTTCGCTTTCGGAATGGACGAATCCCCGGGTATTTTTCGATATTTCTCGGTGGCTTGAGCCTGGCGGCGGTGCTCGCCTACCTGTTTCCTTCCTATCTGACCACCACTGATCTTCGTGCCGCGTATGATGCCGAGGCGCTTCAGGATGTCCTGAAGTACGGTATGTGGTTCTCCCTGTTTTTCGGCATTACCACCTTCATTCTTGATCGGCGCAAACGGCTTGGTGCTGCAGGTATTGCCATGACGCTGATCGCGTTTGCCCTGGGTGGCTACAACGTGCCGGTCGGGCCGGTGGAGCCGAAACCTCTGTCTCTTGGCGTGGACTGGCTGATTCTGGCCTTTCTGGGTTCCACCATTGTCTTTACCAGCCTGGAGAAGCTCTTTCCGAAGTATCGGGAGCAGGTCATCTTGCGGGATCAGTGGGGGCTGGATTTCTTTTACTTCTGCCTCAATCACCTGCTGATCTCAGCGGTTCTGCTGTTTGGCAACTTCCTGGTAACGCGCTTTGAATGGGTGGCCAGCGACAGTCTTCAGGCGGCTATCCAGAGCACGCCGCTGTGGCTGCAGGTGGCTCTGCTGATTCTGGTGGCCGACTTCGTGCTGTATTGGGAGCATCGGGTATTCCATGAAGTCCGGCGGCTGTGGCTGTTTCATGCGGTTCACCATTCGGTGGAAACCATGGACTGGCTGGCGGGCTCCCGCGCGCATGTGGTTCAGATTTTTATTGAGCGGGGGTTGGTGATGCTGGCGTTGTATCTGCTCGGGGCCAGCAAGGAAGCGCTGGATATCTACGTCACGTTTGCCGCGCTGCAGGCCATCATCATCCACAGCAATCTCAATGTGCCCTGGGGCCGCTCAAGTACCTGTTGGTAACGCCGCAGTTCCACCACTGGCACCACAGCTCAGAGAAGCCGGCCATCGATACCAATTACTCGGCACACACGGTGCTCTTTGACCGGCTGTTCGGCACCTATCATTTCCCGAAAGCGCACTGGCCAGCGGAGTATGGCACAACCCAGAAACTGCCGGGTTCCTATCTGGGGCAGCTGTTCTACCCGTTCCGCAGGCGGTGACCGGCAGTTGCCGTCACGGTGATGCAATGGGATGATGCGCGGGTTGCGTGCTGCCCGGCTCGCATTCACCCATCATCTGAAACCGGCAGGATGTCATGGCCAACCGAACCTCAACCCGACTGAACAAATACATCAGCGAGAGCGGTATGTGCTCCCGTCGGGATGCCGACCGGTTCATCGAGCAGGGCAACGTGCACATCAACGGCCGCCGGGCCCAGGTGGGCGATCAGGTGTTGCCCGGAGATGTGGTGAAGGTCAACGGCCAGGTAGTGGAGCCGAGAGACGAAGAAGATCTGGTGTTCATTGCTCTGAATAAACCGGTGGGTATTGTCAGCACCACCGACAGCGCGGAGAAAGACAACATCCAGCGTTTTGTCGGCCACAGTGAACGGATTTTTCCCATTGGCCGGCTCGACAAGGATTCCCAGGGGCTGATTTTCCTGACCAGCAATGGCGATCTGGTGAACAAGATCCTGCGCGCCGGCAATAATCACGAGAAGGAATACCTGGTCACGGTCGACAAGCCGGTCACCCGGGAATTCGTAGAGGGAATGAGTAACGGTGTGCCGATTCTGGGGACCATGACCAAGCGCTGCAAGGTCGAAAAGGTGTCCCGGTTTGTGTTCCGCATTACCCTGGTTCAGGGCCTGAATCGCCAGATTCGCCGTATGGCGGAGTACTTTGGCTACGAGGTGACCAGGCTGGAGCGAGTGCGCATCATGAACGTCAGTCTGCAGGGGTTGCCGGTGGGTGCCTGGCGGGATCTGACGGAGAAGGAACTGGCGGTACTGTTCGATGCCATCCGGGATTCCTCGTCCGAGGCCACGGAGCCAGCTGGCAGCAAGCCCCGGAAGAAGCCGGCGGGTGCGAGGGGCGCTCGCCCGGGGCCCGGTGGCAAACCGGCGCGGGCTGGCGCAAAAGCTGGCGGGAAGTCACCGGCTGGTAAAGGGAGAAAAGGCCCCGGTTCCGGGCCCGGTAGACGGCCCTCTGGTAAACCCGGTGGCGGCCCAAAGCCGGGTGGTCGTGGTCCGGGGTCCAAGGGTAAGCCATCGAAACCGGGCAAGCCCCGCAAGCCGTCCATCAAGAAACGTTGAGTACCCATAGGTTCTCTTCCTTACGGCAAAAAAGCCTTTCTGGCGCTATGCTTACCGGCTTTAACCCTGTGCCGGATTTGCCCGAATGTTTGAAACGTTTTTCTCTACCTATCTCAGCAGCACCATCCGATTCCTGTTCCTGCTGGCGCCATTTTTCGTGGTCACCATGTTCCTGGCCCTCACTCGGGGGCTCTCGATGGCGGAGAAAACCTCCATTATTCGTCGGGCCTGTGTCTCGGCCTTTATTCTGGGTGTGATCCTGTTCTTCGCCGGCCCGCTGTTGTTCAACGCCATTGGCATCACCCTGAACTCCTTCCGCATCGGTGCCGGTAGTCTGCTGTTCCTCACCGCCATCAGTCTGGTGAACAGTGGCACCCGTAACCACGCCACCGGGTTGCCCGAAGAGGATCGGGATGACATCGCGGTGGTGCCCCTGGCCATTCCTGTCATGATTGGCCCGGCGACCATTGGTGCCATCATGGTTTACGGCGCCGAGCTTAAAGCGGTGCCAGAAGTGGCCGGTGGTCTGCTGGGCCTGGTGTCGGGCTTGCTGATTCTGGCGGGATTGCTTCGCTTGTCCGGTTATCTGGAGAAAGCGTTGGGCAAGACCGGCCTGAACATTATGTCGAAGATCAGCGGCCTGATTCTTTCCGCGATGGCGGCAGAAATCGTGCTGACCGGTATTGCCGGCTTCATTGCCAGTACCTCGGGCGCCTGAGACAATCCGGTCGTTATTTCTGGATGGGATGAGTCATGCCCGCGAACACCATTGAGCATAATCGCAGCCGGTTCAATTTTGATGGCATCGAGGCCATCTGGCTCTTCGGCTATGGCTCGCTGATCTACAAAGTGGATTTCCCGTTCCTGGAGCAGCGCCCGGCAGCCATTCGCGGTTGGGCTCGTCGGTTCTGGCAGGGTTCTCATGATCACCGTGGCACCCCCGAAGCGCCCGGGCGGGTGGTCACGCTGATTGAGCAGCCCGATGCCGTATGCAAGGGCGTAGCCTATCGGGTGTCACCCAACGTCTTCGAGTATCTGGATGTGCGGGAAAAGAACGGCTATCTGCGCTTCAGTACCACCATGACCTTTGACGATGGCAGTCATGCCGAGGGGCTGGTGTATATCGCTACGGAAGACAATGAGGCCTTTCTGGGCGAGGCACCGGAAGCGGACATTGCGCGGCAGATTGCCCTCGCCACGGGGCCTAGCGGCCCCAATTCGGAGTATTTGCTCAGGCTGGCGGATTCGCTGCGTCAGCTGGGTGATGATTGTTCACACACCTTTGCCATCGAGGCCTGTCTTCGGGCGGAAGAACGGCTACCCCGTTGATTTGTCTCCCCGGCGGTCTCCCGCTCCGCCGGGTTGAATCCCCGGGCGGGTGACCGCTTCCGGTGCCGCAGGCCAATCAGTACCAGCGGCACCACAATCATCAGGCTGCCCGCCAGGAACCACAGGTCTGGCACCTCACCAAACCAGATCCAGCCAATGGCGACCGCCCAGATCAGCCCGGTGTATTCGGCGCTGGTGACCTGGTTGGCATCTACCTGCCGGTAGGCCAGCAACACGGTGATGTTGTAGCCCAGGATGAACAGGGCGGAACCGGCGGCGCTGATCAGGATTTGCGGGTTCCAGGCCGCGCCTTCCCAGAGTGCCAGGGCGGCGGCCGCCGGGACGATCAGCAGATAGTTCAGAAACAGTTTGTGGACGGTGGTTTGCTCCTTGGGCAGCTGGCGCACCATGACGGCGTTGATGGCCAGGGCGAAGGCAGAGCCGAGGGCGGCGATGACGGCCCAGTTGAAGTCCACCGGTCGCAGGATGACGATGATGCCGGCAAAGCCGCTGAACACAGCAGTCACACTGAGCGGCGTCAGTTTTTCGCTGAAGAATACGGCGGACAGTACCATCACCAGGATGGGCGCGGCGTAGAACAGGGCGTTGGCGGTGGCCAGTGGCAGGTTGGTCAGTGCCACCACCATGCAGACGATGCCGACCAGATGGATGTGCGCGCGGATGGCGTGGACTTTCAGGCCGCCGAAGAGGTTGTTGCGGTCGAGTTTGCGGGCGAGCGGGAGCAGGAACGCCAGGGTGAGGACGCAGCGCAGGAAGGCGAACTGGAAGACGGGGGCGCCGGGGTCCAGGAGCTTGATGAAGACGTCTGAGAGTATGGCCATGGCGTTGCCGATGACCAGCAGCAGAATGGCGCTGTTGACGGTTTTGCCTGACACTGTGGTGCTCCTTTTCCTGAAATCCGCTAACTTGAGTGCACGGGTATGTCGGCGGACTTGCTTCCGAAAACCGCTGCTAGTACATCCCTGTACGCTTGTCTCCGCCATCCATGGCTACGAACATTTTCGGAAGCAAGTCCGCCGACACACCCCCTGACCTTGGATGTGGATTCTAGGCGTGCTTAACTATCCGATAAAATGATCAATATTCCCCATTCATTAGAAAATTAGATAATAAGCAGCGATGAGACTCCCACCTCTAAAAGCTCTCCCAGTATTTGAAGCCGCCGCCCGGCTGAACAGTTTTTCAGCGGCCTCGGAAGAACTGGCCATCACCCAGAGCGCGGTCAGCCACCAGATCAAACAGCTGGAAACCTATCTGGGCGAGCGGTTGTTCTGGCGCTCCGGTCGTCGGGTGACGTTGACCGATGAGGGGCGGCAGTATTTCGATGCCATTGGCTCGGCTCTGCTTCAGATTGAGCGGGCCAGTGAGCAGTTGCTGGGGCATGAGGAGAGTCGGTTGCGGTTGTCGGTGTTCAGTTCGTTCGCCGTGCGCTGGCTGGTGCCCCGGTTGCCGGATTGGCAGCGGCTGCATCCGCAGATTGATCTGGCGCTGGAGATGAGTAGCGAGAACCCGGTGTTGTCGGATCGGGTGGCGGATTGTTTCATCACCATTCACCGGGATTCCCGGGCCTACAGTTACGATTTGCTGTATGAGGAGCGACTGTTTCCGGTCTGTAGTCAGGATTACTGGCAGCGTATGCGCCGGGAGCTGGGCCGGGATGCGGAGCCGGAGCGGCGGGATGAGCAACCGGTGTCGCCGGGTGAGATGGCGGGGTTTCCGCTGCTATCCACTCACAGCATTTTCGACCGACCGGCCGGAGACTGGGAGGCCTGGTACAGCGCGGTAAGTGAATTGATGCCCACGGGCACTCGCGTTCAGCACTTCAGCCATATGCTGTTGGCACTTGAGGCGGCGCGGTTTCATCAGGGCATTGCCCTGACCAATGACTACATGCTGAGTACCCGGAAGGATTCCGAAGATTTCGTGCGGTTGCCGACGCATTCGGTGGTAACCGGCGACAAATTCTACTTTGCCTGGAAGACCAGCCGCCGGCGGGAGCGCGGGATTCAGACGCTGCGCCGGTGGTTGGTGGATGAGGCGATTCGGGGTGGCTTGAGGGGCGAGTGACCGCCCCTCAACGGGAGGGTGGCGAAGCTCAGCCTTTGGATGGCCGCTCCACCACCTTGCGCTTGCCTTTGGCGCTTTTGGCGAGGGATTTCAATCCGTCGGCATCAAAGGCGTCTACGCGGATGACGTCATAGAGTGCCGTCAGGGCTTCTTCCAGTTTCGGGCACTCCTCTGCTTTGACAATGCCCTGGGCACAGGCCCAGTCCACCAGTTCCTTGCGTTGGTGGCCCATCAGCAGGGCGATGCCATCCACTTCGTCTTCGTCCCGGCTGCGGATCGCTTCGTGCAGTTTGTGACGGGATTCCTCGGTTTCGTTTGCCAGTCGATAGGCGTTGAGTACACGTCCGAGCGGGTCGCTGGGATCGGCATTGATGAAGGTTCCCCGGCTGATGCGCTGGCGCACAGGCGTGTCTTTCACGATGGTAGCCGCCACTTTTGCACCGAGCTTGTCATCCGGGCCGTTCAGGCCGGTGGCGCCGAGCGGGAAGACCATCAGCCGCAGCGGCCAGCGCAGGGCGGGTACCGGGAAGTTGATGATGGCTTCACGCATGGAGTCCTGCAGGTCGTGCAGGCAGGTTTGCAGGCACCATTCCACCAGGTCCCGTTGGTCGTCCGGATAGCCTTCCTCATGCCATTGCTTGATCACGGCGGTGGCGTAGTAAAGCTGTACCAGGCAGTCGGCCATGCGGCCAGACAGCCGCTGGCGGGCTTTCAGGCCGCCGCCGACGGTGAGCAGGGTCACGTCGGTCATCAGTGCAAAGGCCGCCGAGAAACGGCCCAGCTGGCGGTAGTATTTCTGGATGTCACCCTGGCGGGGTGCGCTTTCCAGCCAGCCTTTACTCAGGCCCAGAACGAATGCACGCAGGGCATTGCGGGTGGTGTGGGCCAGGTGGCGGTAGAAGATGCCGTCGAACTTCTTCGCGGCTTGATCCTGGTCTTCCATGCCCGCCGCTTCGATTTCCTCAACAATAAAGGGGTGGCAGCGGATGGCGCCCTGGCCGAAGACCATCAGGCTGCGGGTCAGGATGTTGGCGCCTTCCACGGTAATGCCGATAGGCACGGCCTGGTAGGCCCGTGCCAGGAAGTTGCGGGGGCCGGTGATAACGCCCCGGCCGGCGACCACGTCCATGGCGTGGTTGATCACTTCCCGCATCAGGTCTGTGTTGCGGTATTTCAGCACCGCTGAAGGTACCGACGGGCGAACGCCCCGGTCCAGCATACCGGCGGTCAGCAGGCGGGCTGCGTCCATCATGTAGGTGTAGCCGGCAATGGGTTCCAGGGCTTCCTGTACGCCTTCAAACTGGCTGATGGAGCGGCCGAACTGCTCCCGGGTGTAGGCGTAGGAACCGGTCGCCAGGCTGGCCAGTTTGCCGGCGCCGGTGCCCAGAGCGGGCAGGGAGATGGAGCGGCCGATGGACAGGCATTCCAGCAACATTTTCCAGCCCTTGCCGAGCATGTCCTGGCCGCCAATTACCTGTTCCATGGGGATGAAAACTTCAGTGCCCCAGGTGGGGCCGTTCATGAAGACCGTGTTCATGGGCAGGTGGCGGGCACCGGCATTCACGCCGTCGGTATCCCGCGGCACCATCACACAGGTGACACCGATCTCGTCCTGCTCGCCAAGCAGGTGCTCGGGGTCGTAAACCTTGATGGCGAGGCCGATCAGCGTAGCGACCGGCGCCAGGGTGATGTAGCGCTTGTTCCAGGTCACTTTCAGGCCCAGCACTTCCTTGCCGTTCCATTCGCCCTTGCAGACGATGCCTTTGTCCGGAATCGCGCCAGCATCGGAGCCGGCGACCGGAGAGGTCAGTGCAAAGCAGGGGATTTCTTCACCCCCGGCCAGGCGAGGCAGGTAGTGCTGTTTCTGCTCGTCGGTACCATAGTGCATCAGCAGCTCGCCGGGACCGAGGGAGTTGGGCACCATCACGGTCACCGCCGCAGACACGCTGCGGGTGGAGATCTTCATGACGATTTCGGAATGGGCGGTGTTGGAAAAACCCAGGCCGCCGTCTTCTTTGGGAATCACCAGACCAAAGAAGCCCTTGCTACGAATGAACTTCCACACTTTGTCCGGCAGATCGTAGTGTTCGTGGGTGATCTGCCAGTCGTCCAGCATCTTGCACAGTTCTTCCACCGGGCCATCAAGAAACGCCTGTTCTTCACTGGTCAGGTGAGCGGGCGCGGCATCCAGCAGCTTGTTCCACTCAGGTTGGCCGGAAAACAGTTCGCCGTCCCAGTCAACGGAGCCGGAGTTGAGGGCTTCCTGTTCGGTGGGAGACAGTTTTGGTAAGCGACTGCGAACCCAGCCCAGCAGTGGCCGGCTGAGTTTATCCAGGCGCAGGTCGCCAGGGAGGGTTACGAGCAGTGCCAAAGCCAGCAGGATGCCGCCGATCAGAAAACTCAGAATGTGCCAGTCGTCCTGAGCGACACCAATCAGGGTAGCGACGGACATGATGAGGGCGGCAGTTTTGCCACCGATACTGAAGTAAATCAGTACCAGGGCACTGAGAACGAGGAGCAGAACGCTCATGGGCAGACCTCCATATCATGAATGAAATCAGACAGATTTGATTCTTACCATCGGTCAAAGTTCAGTCAGTTGCAAGCGGTTAGCGTGGTTAAGGCCAGAGCGAGCACGGTTTGTGGATCTGGTCGGGTTGCGGAAAACAGGGAACGGAGATTGTTAATTTACAAAATCTTTCAATTCCTTTTGAGCTATTCCTAATACCTATCGTAAATCACTCCACGTTTTCTTTCACTCTGGAGTGTTTTATGACTGGCCAACTTACCGTTGCCAAACGCCTGGCCCTGGGATTCGGGCTGATCGTGTCTCTGATGATTGCGATCACGGTGATCGGCAACCAGCGGGTCGGGTTCATGGACAAGACCCTCACCTCGGTTAACGAAGGCGCGGCGTTGAAGCAGCGCTATGCCATCAATTTTCGGGGCAGCGTACATGATCGGGCGATTGCCATCCGCGATGCGGTGCTGGTAAACCGGGATTCCGAGTTGCAGCGGCATCTGCAGGACATCGACCGGCTGGCCGCGATGTATCGTGAGAACGCCAGTGATATGGCCCGGATGTTCCGGGAGCAGGGCGCCCAGGCACAGGAACGGGAGCTGCTGGATGCGATCGAAAACATCGAGACAACCACCCTTGCCCTGACGACCAGAGTGATTGAGCTTCGCAGCAATGGTCAGAACGAAGCGGCCCGGCAACTGCTGCTGCAGGAAGCCTCGCCGGCGTACAGCGAGTGGCTCGACCGGGTTAACGCCTTTATTGATTACCAGGAAGATGAAATTGCAGGGGATGTGAATGCCGTGCGTCAGGCGGCCAGTGGCTTCAATCTGCTGATCATTTCGGTAACAGCGGTCGCGGTGTTGCTGAGTGTCGTCATTGCGACGGTGATCATTCGTGGACTGAAGCGGATTCTGGGGGCCGAGCCGGAAACCGTCGCAGAGGCCATTCGGCAATTGGCTGACGGCAATCTGAACCAGCAACTCGACACGCGATACCCCAACAGTGTGATGGGGGCGCTGGTGGATACCATCGAACGCCTGACCGGGATTATTCAGGACGTGCGTTCGGCAGCGGATGAGTTGTCCAACTCCTCCAGGGAGCTTGAAGGGACGTCTGATAATAACAGTCGCCAGATCCGAATGCAGGCGACGGAGGCGGAACAGATGGCCACCGCCGTGAACCAGATGGCCGCCACGGTCAATGAAGTGGCCGGCTTTGCGGCCAGTGCCGCCAGCGCTACCCAGAAAGCCGACACCGAAGTGGAAACCGGCAATCAGGTGGTACAGGAAACCGCTGCCGCCATTACCGGTCTGGCCGACAAGCTGGAGCAGGCGGCGGCTTCGGTGAACCGGGTGTCCGAAGACAGCGGTAACATCGAACAGATTATTGAAGTGATCAACGCCATCGCCGAACAGACAAATCTGCTGGCCTTGAACGCCGCGATCGAGGCGGCCCGTGCCGGTGAGCATGGTCGTGGCTTTGCTGTGGTGGCGGATGAAGTCCGTTCCCTGGCGTCCCGCACCCAGGAATCTACCCGTGAGATTCAGGACATGATTGGCCGGCTACAGACCGGAGCCGGCCAGGCAGCGGGCGAAATGGAAGAGAGTCGGAAGCTGGCGGGCGTTACCGTCGAAAAAACGACGGAAGCCGAGCGTTCTCTGGCGCGAATCCGGGAAGAAATGGCTTCAATCAATGATATGAATGCCCAGATCGCCAGCGCGGCGGAAGAACAGAGCTCGGTGGCCGAGGAAGTGAACCGGAACATCGCCCGGATTCACGATGCCACCATCGAAACCTCCGCAGGTTCAGATCAGGTGGCGGGTGCCAGCCGCGACCTGGCCGTGCTGGCGGGGCAGCTGCAGTCCCGGGTCAGCCGGTTCAGGCTCAAAGGCTGAGCCCGGTTACCAGCAGCGCCAGTGTGGACAGCAGTACCGCCACGTTGGCGCCCAGCACCCGGTTGAGCTGATCTGGCGTCGCCAGTACCCGAGGTAGTCGAAGACTGATCCAGATTGCTGCCGGTAGCGGTGCCAGGGTGATAAGGCTAGTCATTGCCAGATAGCCACTGACCACACTGGCAACGATGACACCATAGCTGGCAAGCAACAGGCCAGCCACCAGATGGGCGGCTTTTTCGGGGCCAAGGGTAATCACCAGATGGCGCCGGCCAATCGCTCGATCGGCCTCTGCATCCGGTATCTGGTTGATCAGCAACAGCTCACTGACCATCAAGAGCGCCACCAGAGACGCCAGCAGGGCGGAGGTATCGATGCTTGCCCCAAGCGCGATAACGGTGCCCAGCACCATGATGGGACCAAACCCCATGCCCGGTGCCAGCAGGCACAGCAGTGGGGAGCGGGTAATCCAGCGGGTATAGGTGAGCACCAGCACCACACCGGCTGCTCCGAGCACCAGCAGAGGCAGACCCCGCAGCCAGAGAAAATACAGACCGATGGTAACCACCACCGCGAGTGTGCCCAGACCTGCCCAGAGCACGCGCCGGGCTGCAGACGGCACCTCGGGCAGGGCGCCGCTGCCACCGGAGAACGGGGTGCGCTCGGTGATCATGTCGAGGCCGGAGCGAAAATCGTCGTATTCGTTCAGCAGATTCACCGCCGCATGGGCAAGTACGGCGCCAAGGAAAACCAGAAAGGTGTGTAAAAGCTCGGGCGCCTGGCCCTGTTGCCAGGCGACGGCCAGGCCCAGGCCGGCACACAACGGGGCGAGCAGTAAAAAGTTCGGGCGGGACGCGCGGACCACCGCAAGGGTTTCTGACATTGATCAACTCTCCGGATTGCGGAGAAGCTTACACGTAGCCCACCGCGAATACCAAGCCCAGCACAATGGGCATTACCACCAGACTGCCCAGGTTGCTCAGCAGCACCAGAGAGGCCACCGCGTGGGGTTCCTGCTGATACTGTTCGGCCACCATGTAATTCAGTACCGCCGGTGGCAGGGCGGCAAAGACCCAAAGGCTGGCGACCTGCAGCCCCGGCAGATCCAGCAGGGCGATCATTGGCCAGGCCAGAATGAGTCCGGAGAGCGGGCAGGCGATGGCGCCGATCAGCCCCAGTTTCCAGTCACTGAAATCGACATCCAGCATGCGGACGCCCAGGGCAAACAGCATCAGTGGAATGCACACACCGCCAAGCATGTTCAGGGTTTCCAGCAGCCAACCCGGCAGCGGGATACCACTGAGGTTCACCGCCAGGCCGGCGATGCTGGCGAAAACGATGGGCAACCGCAGCCGGCGGATTATGGAGGTGTGGGGGTCCAGCATGTACAGGCCTACCGAGAAGTGCAGCAGCATTTCCACGATGAACAGCACGATCGCTGCAGGCAGCGCCGCATCCCCGAATGCCAGCACCAGAATCGGAATCCCCATGTTGCCTGAGTTGTTGAACATCATCGGTGGCAGGAAGGTTTTCAGGTTCAGCTTCAGCAGCCTGGCCACCGGATACAGAATCACACCGGACCCCAGAACCACCACCGTGGCGGCCAGCGCCAGCCAACCGTATTCCTGCAAGGGCGCCTGCTGGTCTGCCAGTACCGCAAACACCAGCATGGGTACGAACAGTTCCATGTTGAGCACGTTCAGGCCCTGAATATCCGGTGTCCGGTAGCGCCCGTACAAGGCGCCGCAGCCGGCAATCAGGAATACCGGCAGCATGGTGGAAAGAATCTGGCCAATCATGGAAGGGCTCCGATTATTGTTTTTGGTCAACGCAGGTGACTAATCCGTTAGGTTCGCAAGCATCGGGTGGATTGGGCAAGCGAAATTCATGGCTCTTCGACCAAAGCCGGAGCCAAAGCGTTGGTTGCGACGGCGGCACCGGGCCACCACAATAGCGTTTTCACGGAGACAGCAAGCGGAGCCCCCATGAATGGCAGCGTTTTCGATCAGCCCATCGCCAGAGAGCACACCTGTTCGGTAAAGTTTGATGCCCGCAAGGCGGTATTCGGCCGTGACGATGTGATACCTGCGTGGGTCGCCGATATGGACTTCCCGGCCCCGGAAGCGGTCACCCGTGCGCTGACCGAGCGGGCGCAGCATCCGGTATATGGCTATACCCTGTTCCCGGACAGCCTTTATGAGGCCATGATCCAGTGGTTTGAAAGCCGTCATGGCTGGAGCATCCAGCGAGACTGGATTGTCATGGCGCCCGGGGTGGTGCCGTCCCTCAACGCGGCCTGCCTGGCCCTTGCCCAACCCGGAGAGGGCGTGATTATCCAGCCGCCGGTGTACCCGCCGTTTTTCAGCTCGGTCAGGGATACCGGCCGGACCGTGATCGAAAACCCTTTGATGGCAGACGAAACCGGTGACTACCGCATGGATCTTGAGCATTTGGAGCAATGCGCCGCCCGGCCGGAGGCCAAGGTATTGCTGCTGTGTTCACCCCATAATCCGGTGGGACGGGTCTGGCGCGAGGCGGAACTGGTTCAGGTGCTGGATATCGCGCGCCGTCATGGCCTGGTGGTGCTGTCGGACGAAATTCACTGCGATCTTACCTATCCAGACAAGCCCGCTCATCGGGTGTTGGCGACCCTGGCCGAAGGGGATGATGCGCTGATAACCGCGGTTGCGCCGAGCAAGACCTTCAATATGCCGGGGCTGGGCCTGTCGGCCCTGGCGATTCCGGATCCGGAGCGCCGCAAGGCCATGAAAACGGTGTTCGAACGGCTGCACCTGCCGCAGTGTAACCCGTTCAGCATCGCCGGGTTCGAGGCAGGCTATCGCCATGGTGGTCCCTGGCGGGATGATCTGATGGCCTATCTGAAGGGCAATCGCGATTTCGTGGTGCAGGAGGTTGACCGCCGACTCACGGGCATCCGCACCGCGGCGCCGGAAGGCACCTACCTGATCTGGCTCGATTGCCGGGGCCTGCAGCTGGACGACACCGCCCTGAAACGCTTCTTCGTGCAACGGGCGGGGGTTGGCCTCAATCCGGGGCTAAGTTTCGGCAGCCAGGGCAGCGGTTTCATGCGGCTGAACATCGGCTGCCCGAGAGCGGTACTGGCGCAGATTCTCGACCGTATTGAGGCGGCCCTTCAGGGCAGCTGATTTTCCAGGGAGCAGTGATCTTCAACCAGCTGCCAGTGCGGCGGCGTATTCATCCCGGGCATATCGCCGCTGGTCGGGCGGATCGCCTTCCAGATCTTGCCGCCATGGCTGGCTTCGCTGCCCACGGTGTAGCTCTCCGAGAACAGCCACTGGTCGGGCTGCTCGCACAGTTCGTTGTCACTGGACGATTCCGAGGCTGGTGAATCCGGGCTTCCGGTGACCGTGCCTGTCTGCGCAGTAAGCCCGGTTTCTACATCGGACTTGTCGATCGGGGCCGGGGGCGCTGCCTCGCCGGAGCATTCGGGTGCAGAATCGAGCTGTTTCCAGTCGAAGGTAATACCCGGCTCCAGGCCCTGGTGTAGCTCCCGGGACTGGTACCACTCGCCGTCATGGTGCACTACCGCTCCGGCCGGGTAGTAGCGGGATGGCGCCCATTTGGACTCATCCGGGTCGCAGGGGGCTGCCGCGACGTTCAGGGAAAGAGCGGCCAGCATCAGGGTAATGATGGCCGGCCAGGAATATGCAGAGGCGGTTTGCCTAGTCATTCAGCTCTCCTTTATCCAGTGCAGTGACAGGCGGGCGGGACAGACGCCGGCCGGTTCGGGTCGCCAGTATCAGGCCTCCGAGTATCAGCAGTCCACCCGCCAGATGAAACAGGCTGAGGCTTTCCCCGAGGAAAACCACCGCCAGCACAGAGGCATAAACCGGCGTAAGGTACATGAAAATGGCAGCCCGGGCAGGGCCAATACTGTGTACGCCATGATTCCAGAAGGCGTAGGCGAGAATGCCCGGAAAAATCGCAAAATAGATCAGAGGAAGGGCGGTACTTTGTGACAGGGCAAAGCCGCCGCTGAAAAACAGAAAGTCCAGCAGGTAAACCGGCGCGAGAATCAGGCTGCCCAGCAGGATCTGCGTGGTGAGGAAGGTCAGTGCCGGCAGTGGCACCGCCTGCCGGCGCAACAGCACCGAGAACAGGCCCCAGCTGAACACCGCAGCCACCATCACCAGGTCGCCGGGCTGGGCCTGCAGGCCGGTCAGCACGGACACATCGCCGCGGGCAATCACGCACAGAATGCCGGCCAGGGCCATGGCAATGCCCAGTATCTGAATCGGGCGCGTCCGGTCACCCAATAACAACCAGGCCAGCAGTGCGACAAAAATCGGGATAGTGGCGTTGATCAGCGCGATGTTGGTGGCTGTCGTGGTCATGGCCGCGACATAGAGGAGGGAATTGAAGGCGGCAACGCTGAAGGCGGCCAGTGCAATCATGGACCCGAGGCGCTGACGAATCACCTGCCGGTGGCGCCAGATACCGGGTAAGCCGAACGGCAGGATAATGGCCAGGGCCAGTACCCAGCGCCAGAACGACATGGACAATGGCGGAATGTGCTCGACCGTGCCCCGGGCCACCACGGCGTTGCCGGCCCAGAACAGCGGTGTCAGCACCAGACCGACATAGGCCAGGGTTTGCCCGGAGTTTTGCGTTGTGGCGTTCAGGTCAGACACCCCGTCTCCTGCTGGTTCCGTGCCTATGGAAAACGCCTAGCATACTACTCTCCGGGTACTTGTGCCTCCGTACCTATGTGGTAAGCGGCAAACCCTGCCATCACCACCTGATCCACCGCCATGCCGATGATCCGGCCGTCCGAGGAGGCGCGAATCGGATGCTGTTCGTTGGTGATTGGATCGGCGACATAACCCAGTACCTCGCCCTCGGATACCGTCGCTCCAAGCTTGATTTCGCTGAACAGGATGCCGCCATGCTGGGCCCGGATCCAGGTAGAGTCGTAATACACCGGCTCCGGATCGCCCCAGACAAACATGCGGGAAATCATGCCGTGCTTTTCCATCAGACTATTGAGGCTGTTTACGCCCGCTTCGATCTGGTGTTCCTGGATGCGCAGGGATTCCCCGGCCTCCAGTGTCACGGTGCGGATTCCTGCTTCGGTAGCCGCGGTACGCAACATGCCGGGTGAACCGGAACTGTGAACCACGGCCATCCGGTCAAAGCCCCGGGTGAATTCGGCGACATCCGGATTGTTCATGTCGGCCCGCAGTTGCGGCAGGTTGGTGCGCTTGAGTGACCCGGTGTGAATATCCACCAGCATGTCGCAGTGCCGGATAACGTTGTTAAACAGGGAATGGGCAACGCGGTCTGCCAGTGTGCCGTCCGGGGTGCCGGGGAAATGCCGGTTCAGGTCGCGACGATCCGGCAGATAGCGGCTGCCCTGCTGAAAGCCGGTGAGGTTCACGATGGGCACGCCGATAACCCGGCCACTGAGTTTTTCCGGGTTCAGGTCGTACATGCTGCGACGGACAATCTCGATGCCGTTGAGCTCGTCACCATGAACCGCGCCGGTCAGGCACAGGGTCGGGCCCTGGTTAACGCCATTGACCACCAGTACCGGGGTAATCTGGGACAACCCGGCAATCTGAATGCCTGGTGACCAGGCCAGTCGTGTCGCAGTACCGGGTAGAATTTCCTTGCCCAGCAGTGTGAAACTCTCTGCGGGCACGGGTGCTGCGGGCTCCGGTTCCTTCTCGGCAACATCGTCCGGGGACACCGGGGTGTTGCTCCCGGCCGCGTCGGCTGTGCCGGATTGTGTTTCGGCCTGAGGTTCCGGCTGCGCGGCAGAATCCCCGGAATCGCTTGCCTCGGGCTCCGGCTCCGGCAGCGGGGCCACTTCTTTCAGGTCGATATTGGGTGCAATTTCACGGGGCTTGTTGGCTGCCTCCGGTGCCTCCACCGGGGGGTCCTGCGGGCTGCTCTGTTCGCTGGTTGTCTCAGCCTGGGCGCGTGCCTGCGCAGAGCCCCGGCGGGGTTCCGAGTGCTCAACATCCTCAACGTTTTCATCTTCCGCCAGATCGGCCACCAACAGGGCAGTGGCGTCTGCCTTGGAACTCATTGCCTCAGCCAGCACGGCGGGCGTCGCCAAAACCAGGAGTGATGATGTGAGTGCGCTAGTGATGGAATATCTGAGCCTTGCTCGCAGCATAAGTCCTCAATTACCTGACGATGTGGCCCCAAGGATAGGGATGAGCCTCAATCATGAATACGGCTGTGACAGAGGTTTAATGCCACTTTCATGAAATCGGGCCGAATTTACCCGGTTCAATATGGTGAAATGTCATGCCACTGCTATCTTGCAGTGATATGACTGTTTTACGCCCGTCAAGGAGAGAACTGAATGGATCTTTTGCGAATTCTGGTAGCAATTCTGTTACCGCCGTTAGGCGTCTTTTTACAGGTTGGTATCGGCAAGCATTTCTGGATCAACATCCTGCTGACCATCCTGGGTTACATTCCGGGCATCGTGCACGCGGTATGGGTGATCGCCAAGAAGTAGGCTCAGTCTGGCGCGACCACGTGCCAGAGCCCGTCGTCGGCGAACGCCCTGTGTTCGGCTTCCAGCTTCAGCAGGTGCGCCAGCGCTGAGCGGGCGGCCAGGCCGTGAATGGCGGCCGGGACATCGTCATAGGCCCTGGCGGTCAGGCCTTTCAGACTGACCGGTGCCAGCGCCTCCAGAGCCCGCCACACTTTGTGTTCCCGGGACAGCCGGTGGGTGATCAGGTAATCCATCACCGCCGCAGGCTGGCCCATCAGAAAACCATGGGCCGGTGCAATGAAGCGCACAGGCTCGGCCAGCAGATCGTACATGGAATCAATGTAGGCCTTCATATCACCGTCCGGTGGGTTAATCACCACCGTTGATCCCTGCATGATGTGATCCCCGGAAAACAGTAATTCCTGATCCAGCAACAGATAACACAGGTGGTTCGAAGCGTGGCCCGGGGTATGCAAAACCTTCAGGACGCCCGCTTCGGTCACAATCAGATCGCCGTGCCCGGGTTGATCATCCGATGTGAAGCTCGAATCCTGCCCCGCGCCCTCCGGCGCTGGCCAGCCAAATACCCGGCAACCGGTACGTGCCTTGAGTTGGGCCACGGCCGGGGAGTGGTCCATATGGGTGTGGGTAACCACCACCTGATCCACCACACCACCGGTAAGCTCCAGAATTCGCTCGATATGCGCCTCGTTCGCCGGGCCGGGGTCCAGCACCGTAAAACGTTCATGGCCAAGGATATAGGTGTTGGTGCCCGGGCCGGTCATCATCCCGGGGTTCGGCGCGGTCAGCCGGATAACCCCGGCGGCTACCTCCACCGGTTCCCCGGGAACAATCTCCGCACGGGTTGACCCCTCACCTTCCGGATCCAGCTTGACGGCCTCGTCATAGGCCGGAGCGTTGGGTTCCAGCATCACCGGCTTGCCCTTGCGCACTGCCGGCCAGGGCTGATCCGGAAACGCCTCCGGGGGATTGGCGTGGGCATAACGCATCAGCTCGCCGGTCGTGCCGAACTCACTCAGTACCCGCAAGGTCCGGATCGTCGGTAACCCCAGCAACCGGGCACCGGCCCGATGTTCCTCAAGCGCCTGAGCCGGCGCAATCCAGACGTGATCAATGGTTTCGGTACCATCATGGCTCGCCACCTGGCCTTCCGGCGCCACCGCTACAAAAAACCGGGTATCAAAACGGCGCGGCGGCCCCGGTGGCGTCACCCAGTGGCTCAGATACGCCAACCGGTCCAGCGGTACCGTCAAACCATGCTTCGCACACAACTGCGCCAGCGAAATCTCCTCCTGAAACAACGCCATTCGCTCACTGTGAACCCCGTGATCGGCGCCAATCAACTGACCGGACGCATCCTGAGCCAGCAGGATCCCCGCCTCTTCAAAACACTCTCGAACCGCCGCCAGCATGTAATCCGCCCCGCCTTCATCCAGACTCATGGTCTGACTGATGTCGGCATCCTCCACACCCACCACATGAGCCCGCCCCTCCGGCTCCTGCGCATTCACCGCACCCCCCGGGAACACGTAATAACCCGGCAGAAACACCGCCTCCCAGGTGCGTTGCAGAAGCAGGACTTCAATGCCGTTATCGGTATCACGGGTCAGAACCAGGGTGGCGGCGGGGCGGATGTTCATAAGGCTCTCTGTCTTTTTGCTGTTTTTATGGTGCGCGTACAAGGCCAGGATGAGGGCGTAGGGATAAGCTTTCCAAAACCTTGCGGAGCCATGGATGGCGGAGCAGAGCGTACAGGGATGTATACACAGCGTGTTTTGGAAAGCTTATCCCTACGGCCGACCGAACCAGCATTCGCGGCGCTACGACGTTTACAGCAAGATACCCGAACAACCCACAGGATGAGAAGCGACAAAGGTCGGAGTATGATGCACCCCCATTACTCAATCGCACCAAGCGCACCCCAGGGGACCCCCAAGTGGCCAGAATCAAACTCGACTTTCCCGATACCGCCTTCACCTTCGAAACCCGCCTGCCGGTGCGCATCACCGACATCAACGGCGCCAACCACCTGGGCAACGACGCGCTGATCTCCATGCTGTCTGAAGCGCGCGCCCAATTCCTGGTGGAGCACGGCATTGAAGAGGCGGGCCACGATGGTGTGGGCATCATCGTCACGGATCTCGCCACCATGTACCAGGGCGAGTCCTTCTACCCGGACATGCTGCGCTTTGAAGTGGGGCTGATGGATTTCAACAAATACGGCGGTGATTTCGTGTTCCGGGTGACCAAAGCCGACAGCGGGCAGCCAGTGGCGCTGGCCAAGTACGGTTTCGTGTTCTTTAACTACCAGAGCCGGGAAGTAACCCCCATGCCCGAGAGCTTCCGCGCCCGGTTTGCCTGAGTATTACCCCTGCTGGCGCAACCGGCTCATACCCTGGCGATACAGGCTATAGGCCATGGTGCCGGCCAGCAGATTGCCCACCAGGGCGCCGGACATCAGCCCGGTCAGTCCGGCCAGTTGCCCTCCAATCCAGAGCAGGGGCAGATAGCAGGCGAATAACCGCAGGGTGGAAATCAGCAACGCGCGCATGGGCATGCCCAGTGCGTTGTTGACTGACACCATCAGAATACACACGCCAAGCCCGCTGTAGCTCAGTGGCACTCGCAGCAGATAGCTCACCAGAATGTCCTGTACTCCGGCATCGCGGCTGAACAGGCCAGAGACGAAGCCGGAGGCGGCCAGCCAGATCAGCCCGATGGCCAGCTGCCAGATCACGATAAAGCGCACCGCAATGCGAACCAGCTTGCGGATCTTCTCGATTTCCCTGGCCCCCAGCATGCGGCCGATCATCGGCGGCATGGACATGGTCAGGGCCAGCACTACCACAATGGAGAAGAACTCCAGGCGGGTGCCCAGGCCCCAGGCGGCCACCGCAGCAGAGCCGAACCCTGCCACCAGTGCCGTGGCCAGCATGGCTGAGATAGGTGGCATCAGCTGGCTGACCATGGCCGGCGCCATGATGCCGCCGAGCTGGCGTACAGCCTGAGCCAGTTGCAGCTGGAGCAGGTCGAATCTTAGCCACTGGCGTTTGAGCAGGGTCGGGTAGACGATCAGCGCGCCAATGCCGAAGGCGGTGATGGTGGCCCAGGCGGCGCCGGGCAGACCCCAGCCGAACACGAAGATGTACAGCGGGTCCAAGGCGATGTTGAGCAGGCTGGTGATGATCATCATGTAGCCCGGCAGGCGGGTGTCGCCATTGGCGCGGCACACGGCGTAGCTGAAGTAGACCATGGCGCCGGTCCAGGCGGAGAGTAGCCAGGGTGCCCAGTATTCCCTGATGACTGGCCGCAGGGCCTGTTCGGCGCCGAGCAGGTCCAGGATCAGGTTTTGCAGGAGCCAGACCGACAGGCATAGAAGGAAAGCCAGGCCGGCCCCAATGGCGACCACCAGGCCGCCCAGGCGTTGGGCGCGCATGTCGTCGCCCTGGCCCAGTGTGCGGGAGATGATGGCGGTGGTGGCGATGCCCAGCCCTACGTACATGCCGCTGACCAGTTGTTGCATGGGCACGGTAAAGCCCAGCGCTGCCAGCGGGTCGCGGCCGAGTTGGCCGACGAAGGCGCTGTCGGTGAGCTGGAAGGTCATCAGCGAGAGCACGCCGAAGAGCATGGGCCAGGTCATGTGGTAGAGCTGGCGGCCCAGGGAGGCGTTTTGCAGGTGGTTTTGCACGTTAGCTTGAGGGCCTTGGTATTGAGTGTGGCGGGGATTCTAGCATTGGTGAAAGCACTCGGGGGCGGAAGGCTTTCCAAAAAGCGCTCAAGCCATCCATGGGCGCTTGTGTTCCGCCCCTCAGCGCTAATCGCTCCTGCGTCGCGCAGAGGGTCCAGGGCAGGCCATCCCTGGCCGGCCCGTGAAGAGCTTTTCGCTCTTCACCCATGGGTCCACAAATTTTTGGAAAGCCTTCCGCCGCCGACCGCCCTAACGTTCTGGAATACTCCGGAACGTATCAGGGCACTTTACTGATGAGGCGTCAGTAGCTGGTTCGGTTCAGAGCACACTCAAAGCCGCATCGTAATCCGGCTCGTTCTTGATCTCGTTGACCAGTTCGCTGTGGATTACCTTGTTGTTCTCGTCCAGCACCACCACCGCGCGCGCGCAGAGGCCGGCGAGGGGGCCGTTCTGGATGGCCACGCCGTAGTCCTGCTGGAAGCTGTAGTTGCGGAAAGTGGACAGGGTTTCCACGTTTTTCAGGCCTTCGGCGCCACAGAAACGGGAAGCGGCGAAGGGCAGGTCGGCGGAGATAACGAGTACTACGGTGTTGTCGAGGCTGCCGGCCTTTTCGTTGAACTTGCGGGTGCTGGCGGCGCATACACCGGTGTCGATGCTGGGGATGATGTTGAGGATTTTGCATTTGCCGGCCCAGTTGTCGAGTTTGACTTCTTCCAGTCCGCTGCTGGTCAGAGTGAAGGGCGGTACGTTGTCGCCCGGCTGGGGGAATTTTCCGCTCAGTTCAATGGGGTTGCCGTCGAGGGTGACGTTGCTCATATGCTGCTCCTGAGTTTGTTGAGAGTTCCTTGGCTTTATGTTCTGCAACTTACTCTGTGTAGCTTACTTTGGATGACTTTTCATCCCCGACTTTAGCTGGATCATGCTCGTGCGAGCCTCTCAGGCGCTGGCTTTTCCGGATTCGAAGGCTTTCGCCGGGTAGCGCTGTACCAGCAGCAGGTAGCCGATCATGCCCAGTCCGGCGCAGGTGGCGATGACGGTGGCCATCACCAGAGGGGTGCCATTGTGCAGGGCTCCGACGATGGCGCCGGCGATGGCGGCGGCGCTCATCTGGATAAAGCCAAAAAGCGCAGAGGCGGAGCCGGCCATGGTGGGGAAGTTGGCCAGGGCGCCGGCCATGCACTGGGGCAGTACCAGGCCGGTACCGGCCATGAAGATGGCCTGGGGAATCATCACCGCCCACGGGCTGTAAACCTGTTGGTAGGCCAGGAGCGCCATGATGGCGCCGCCGGCCAGAGCGGTGATCAGACCGTAGAACAGGATCTGATCCGGCCCCAGGTAACGCGCCAGTCGGATGGAGCCCAGATTACCAGCGATGTAGCCCACGACGATGGCGGCAAAGTAGAAGCCGAAGTGCTCGGGCTGAACCCCCAGTACGTCAATCAGCACGAAGGACGCGCCAGACAGGAAGGCAAACAGCCCGCCGTAGATGGCGGCGTTGGTCAGGGTGTAGCCAATGAAACTGGCGTCGGTGCTGATGCGCCGGTAGTTGGCGAACAGGGGGCACAGGCGCAGGGGCTGGCGATACTCCGGTTTCAGTGGCTCGGGGATGCCAAAAGCGGTGACCGCCGCCATGACGAGGGCGTAGCCGCCCATGGCGATGAAGATCCAGTGCCAGCTGAGACCGCCGACCATCAGGCCGCCCAGGGTAGGGGCCACGGCCGGTGCCAGGGCCATGATGCTGGCCAGCAGGGCGAGGATTTTGGCGGCTTCCCGGGGGGTATAGATGTCGCGGATGATGGCGCGACCCAGTACAGGGCCAGCGGAGCCGCCCAGGGCTTGCAGAAACCGGAACAGCTGCAGGGTTTCGATGTTGTTGGCCAGGGCGCAGCCGATGCTCGCAACAGTAAAGAGCAGGAAGCCACCGATCATGATGGGTTTGCGGCCGAAGCGGTCGGCCAGCGGCCCACAGATGAGTTGTGCGATGGCGAAGCCGGCCAGGTAGACGCTCAGGGTCAGCTGGACCTGATCGGTGCCGGCATGGAAGTCGGCGCCGATCTGGGGCAATGCTGGCAGGTACATGTCCACGGCCAGTGGCCCGAGGGCGACGGCGGCGGCCAGCAGTATGGTTGTCCAGATGCTTGTGAGTGCTAACACTATTTGTCCTGACTTTAGAGTTGCGCTAGGTCGACGATTGACGTGAAGTCTAGGGTTTATGGTGCGTTTGGATAACGGCTTGTAGCCTCATGCAATACATGAACAAAACTGATTGATTAATCGTTCAGCCCGTTCATGGTCGCTGCAACCGAATTGACCTGGTTGCGCACCCAGCGGTGGGCCGGGTCGTTCTGGTGCCGCCGATGCCATAGCATCAGCAAAGTGAAGGGCTTGTAGTCAAAAGGCAGGGGAACCCAGGCGAAGTCTCGCATGAGTTGTGCGCTCATGCGTTCCGGGGCGGTGGCCAGCATGTTGGTGCCGCGGAGGAATTCGGGCAGGCCTGAGAAGTTGGATACGGTGACCACGTTGCGGCGGTCCAGGCCCTTGGCGTGCAGGGTGTTTTCAAAGCCGGGCCGTTCGCCGGTGGCGAACATCAGGGCGATGTGATCGGCTTTCAGGTATTCGGCCAGATCTGTCGGCGCGTTGCGTTGGTTTGGGTCGTAGAACACCACCATGCGGTCCGCCATCAGGCCCCGTTGCATGATGTCCGTGGTTTCCGGTGCGTGCGGGCTGATGATCAGGTCGCAGGCTTCTTTGCGCAGCATGTCGGCGTTGGGGATGCCGGAGGGAATCACCTGCAGCTGGATGCCCGGGGCCTTCTGCCGCAGGATTCGGAGCAGCCCGGGCAGAAGCAGATCCCGCTGGTAGTCGTTGGCGGCAATGGTGAAGGTGAATTCCGCCGACGCCGGTTCGAAGGGAGGCCCGGAGGGCAGGGTGCGCAGATCGTCCAGCAGCTGGCGGATGTGGGGGCCGGTGCGCAGGGCGTAGTCGGTGGGTACAATGCCGCGCCCTGATTTCACAAACAGGGGGTCGCCGAAGGCCTGTCTCAGGCGCTCGAGGGTGTGGCTCACGGCCGATTGGGTAACGCCCAGGCGAACCGCTGCCCGGGACACGCTGCCCTCATCCAGAACCGCCACAAACGTTGCCAAGGATCGCAGATCCAGGCTCAACATATCAACAGGTTTCATGGGTGGCAGTTTAAAGCAGGGAAGACGGAAAGTCAGCGGTGGAAAGCGCTCCCTGCCACCTGCCGCTTGTGAAAGTAGTATCAGTCAGACCTTGCAGCCAACCAGTCGGCCAGCTCAAGCCAGGACGCCCGGGGCGCTTTGCTTCCGGCCAGTATCCCCATGTGCCCGCCGGGGGCCACCCGGAAGGTCTTATCCGTGGAGCTGACGTGGTCCATCACTCGCTTGGCGGCACCGGGTGTAGCGAGGGTGTCCTCCTGGCCGGCGATGGCCAGTAAGTTGGCGTTTACGTTCTCCAGTCGAGCGAAGTCGTCGCCAATCTGGATCTGGCCTTTGGCCAACTGGTTATCAATCCAGACCCGGACCACGGTGTCCTGGATGACGCCGCCGGGGTAGGCTACCATCCGGTCCAGAAAGGCCGAGGTGGTGGCATGGTTGGTGACGAATTCGCGGTCGCCCAGGCGCACGATCAACTCCCAGTAACCCATCACACTGCCAACCGGGTTGGTCAACTTGAAGCCGATGGTGTTGGCCCAGCCCGGGGTGTGGAACCAGTGCGGTTTCATGTCGTGGAGCCGGAAGCCGGTGCGCTTGCGAACCAGTTCGGCAACGTCTGCAATTCGTTGATACATCCAGCCAATCAGGCCGGAAGCATGGCTGTCGATGGGCAGGCCCAGGACGATGGCGTTGCGGATGTGCTGGTCCTTGCTGAGGGCAGAGTAGAACAGCGTGAACATGCCGCCCATGCTCCAGCCATGCAGTGACAGTTCCTGTTCCCCACTGTGTTCCCGGACCCGATTCAGATACCACGGCAGGAATTCGGCAACATAGGTATGCATGTTGTAGTGGGTGTGTTCCCGGCCCGGCATACCCCAGTCGATCAGATAGACCTCAAATCCTCTGGCTCGAAGGAAACGCACCAGACTTCGCTGGGGAAACAGATCATAGATCAGCATATTCACGGCCAGAGGAGGAATGATGACGATCGGCGTGCGGTGGGTCTTGCGTTCTACCGGGATCACCATGCCATCCAGTTCGATGAAATCCTCCTCCAGCGGCGGATAGTATCGCAGGCTCACCAGCCCATTGCTGTGCAGGGTCTCGAACGGGGTCTGGCCTGCCTGCACCAGGCTGGCCGCCCGGAAAATCCGGTCGAAGGCATTGCCAGCGTAGAGTGCGCTCTGGCGGGCGAGGCCGGAGGAGGTCTTGATGGCGGATTTCAGGGGGTTGCGCATAGGGTATCCGGTGTAGCTGCGGTGCGTGTGGAGTCAGATAATAGAGTGGATTCATTCCCCCAGCCATGGCAAGACTGTCACATCCGGTCGGCGTTTTGGTCACTTCGGGCCACTGCCCAAGCGGCTGCCAGGTTGCTATGATTGCGGGCTTCGGAAACAACAACCACAACAGGATGCCCATGCTCAGTTTCCTGCCTGCCCCCGTTATTGGCGTGCTTTATTCCCTGCTACTAGGCCTGAACACCGTGTTCTGGTGCCTGCTGCTCTATATTCCCGCGGTGCTCAAGCTGGTGATTCCGCATAAGGGTTTCCGGGTGTTGTGCACCCGCGTAATCATCTGGATTTCGGAGTCGTGGGTGGCCTGCAATACAGGCTGGATGAAGCTCACCCACAATACCCGCTGGCACGTGGAAGGCGCCGACAAGCTCAAGCGCGAGAGCTGGTATCTGGTGCTCAGTAATCATCAGAGCTGGGTGGATATCCTCGCCATGCAGCGGGTGTTCAATCGCCAGGCGCCGTTTCTGAAGTTCTTCCTGAAACAACAGCTGATCTGGGTGCCGGTGATCGGCCTGGCCTGGTGGGGGCTGGATTTCCCGTTTATGAAACGCTACACCCGGGAGTATCTGATCAAGCACCCGGAAAAACGGGGCGATGACCTGAAGGCGACCCGCAAGGCCTGTGAGAAATTCCGCTACACGCCGGTGAGCGTGATGAACTTTGTGGAAGGCACCCGTTTTACCCCGGCCAAGCACGACCGGCAGAAGTCACCGTACCAGCATTTGCTGGTGCCGAAGGCCGGTGGAGTGGCTTTTGTGCTGGATGCTATGGGTGATTCCATTGATACCCTGGTGGATGTCACGATTGCCTATCCCGATGGCGCTCCAACGTTCTGGGAATTCATTTGCGGGCGGGTGCCGGAGATCCGGATGAGCATTGATACCCAGACCATTCCGGAACACCTAAAGGGCAGGGATTACTCTGAGGACGCCGAGCACCGCCGCAACGTCAAGGACTGGTTGGGCGATCTGTGGCGTGCCAAAGACGAGCGGCTGGGACGAATGCTGGCCCTGCAGGACCAGAACCTCAGCTGATGCTGTACCGGATCAGTCGTCGTCTTCGACCTGATCCGGGTGTTCCTTCTTGAACCTTTCCCATTCTTCCCAGTCATGGGGAGTACCGGCATGGGGCCGTTTCAAATGCCTGGCATGCTCCATGGCATTGTGGCGCAGGCTATGGTCGGGCTCTTCCTCTTCTTTGTCGAAGCCGTACTTTCGCAGAAATTCCTGAGGACTGATGGGCATAACACACCTCCTGAAAACAGAAGACCTCTGAACAGATACGGTGTGTCTGCCCGGCTGGTTTTCAACCCTTGTCGTTGGTTTCGGGATTAATGTCCTCGGCCTCGAGCAGTTTGAAGTTGATCTGCCGACGCTCTTCGTCCACACCGGAAAAGCTCACGGTTACCCGCTGGTCCAGCTGGAAGATCCGGCCGTTCTTGTTGTGCACCAGGCGCAGCGTAACCGGATCAAAGCTGAACTTGCCCTCCAGCTCCTTGCAACTGACAAAGCCTTCCAGGCCATTGCAATCCAGGCGCACGAAAAAACCCGATGGCATGGTGCGGGTAATGGTGCCTTCCATCGGATCTGCCGGCAGGCCTTTGGCGTAATCGCTCTTGAGCCAGGCCTCCAGGGTGTTGGCAGCCATGCGGGCGCGGAACTGGGTGGTCTGGAGATTCTCCAGCTGCTGCGGGTTCAGTGCCTTGATGGGTTGATCCCAGAGTGCGGCCTTGATCAGGCGGTGCACGTAGAAATCCGAGAATTTGCGCAGCGGTGAAGTAAAGGTGGTGTAGGCCGCCAGTCCCATACCCTGATGCGGAGCAGGCTCGAAGCCCAGTTCGGCCCGGGCCAGTTGGCGCGAGAGAATGGACTTGACCGGCACATCGGCCTGCAGGCCATCGGTGTGCTTCATCAACGCCTTGAAGCCTTCGGCACTGGTGGCATCCAGTTCGGCCAGATGCGGGGCGTAGCCCTCCAGCAGTTTACGGATATTGTCGGCGCGGTCGTCCCGCAGCCCCGGATGCTGAATGAACAGGCCTTGCCCCTGCTTTTCCAGGAAATCGGCCGCACAACGATTGGCCGCGACCATGCATTCTTCCACCAGACGGTGGGCTTCGTTCTGCACCGCCGGTTCTATCACCCGGATTCGCTTGTTCTCGTCCAGACGCAACCGGAATTCGGGGCGATCATTGCTCAGTAACGCGTGCTCCGAGCGCCATTTGCGCAGGGCAGTGGCGGCCTGATGCAGCTGGTCCAGGCTGTTGGCGACTGCTTCGGGCAAGGCCTTGATGTCATCGTCTTCCCGACCTTCAATCAGGTGTGACACCAGCTCATAGCTCAGCTTGCCCTGGGAGCGGATGACGGCCTGGCGAAAGCTGTAGTCGCCCAGGCTGCCATCGTTGTTCACCTGCAGGTCGCACACCAGGGCCAACCGGGGTACCTCTGGCATCAGCGAGCACAGGCGGGTGCTGATGGCGTCCGGTAACATCGGCAGTGGCTCACCCGGGAAATAGATGGCGGTGGCGCGGTTAAAGGCTTCTTCTTCGGCCGGGCTGCCCGGCTCGATCATCGCGGTCGGGTCGGCGATGGCGATGGACAGGGTCCAGCCAGTGGCATTCGGGGTTGCCATCAGGGCATCGTCCATATCCTGGGTGCCCGGACTGTCGATGGTCACGTAGGGCTGTTCGGTACGGTCTTCCCGGCCCTCGCGGTGTGAGGTAACGGATTCCTCAGTAAGGGCGTCGGCCTGCTTCTGCACTTCTTCCGGCCAGGCATCGGCCAAATCAAAGTTGGCCAGGGTGAAGGCCCGTTCGATGCCCGGCTCACCGGCCTTGCCGATCACCCGCAGCACCTTCGCCTGGCCCTTGCCGTCCTTGATCGGATGGCGGTGAATCTGGCAGTAGATGAAATCATCGGGCTGGGCGCCCATGCGTTCTTTCGGCGGAATAAAAATCCAGCGGTTGATGCCCGGGGTTTCCGGTGCCACAAAGTGGCCTTTGCCCTTGATCAGATAGCGGCCCACGAAGGTGGTCAGGTGCGATTCCAGCAGCTCGTCGACAACGCCCTGGGTTTTGCCTTTTTCCACTTCGTGTTCGGTGACATTGACCCGATCACCGGGCAGGACTTTCTGCATTTCCTCGGGAGGCAGAAACACATCCCGCCCTTCATCCAGGGCCACAAAGCCGAAACGACCGTTGGTGGACTTGACGGTACCGGGGAAGACCACCTTGTTCTGTTTGATGTCGGTTTTCAGCTGGCGCAACTGATTGAGAGCGTCGGCGTTGAGCATGAAGAGATAACCTGAATAAAAAAGTGTGTTGCAGCGGAGTATAACGGTTCTGCCAGTGCGAGTCAGATCTGTCAGGCCGGATGAATGGCCTCGCCGGCACCCGTGCGGATGCAGACCCGATTCCGGCCGTTTCGCTTGGCCTCGTACAGAGCCTGGTCGGCGTTGCGCAGCAGGACATCGAGATCTTCACCGGGCTGGCAAAAATAGCCGCCAACACTGATGGTTACCGGTGTTCCGGTGCGCTGGCTTTCCTGCTCGACACTGGCGCGAATACGACAGGCAATCTGCTCCAGCGTGGCGGCATCGCAGGGTGAGAGCAGGACTACAAACTCGTCGCCACCCCAGCGACCGGGGTGGTCGTAGGGCCGAACCGCCGCTTTCAGCCAGAGCGCAACCCGGCACAGAATCTCGTCTCCGGCCTGATGGCCCTGGCTGTCGTTGATGGCTTTGAAGTGGTCTATGTCCAGCCACAGAAGCCCGAAGCCCTTCTGCTCCCTTTCCGCGCGCTGGATTTCCTCATTCATCACTTCGTCCAGGCCCCGCCGGTTCTTCAGGCCGGTCAGGGCATCGACCCGGGCAAGGCGCTGCAGTTCTTCGGTGCGGTGGGCCACCTTCTGTTCCAGCTCGCGGGTGGTATCTTGCAGGGAGTGGGACATTTTTTCGAAATGATCCACCAGGCGGCCGATCTCGTTGTCCGGTTTGGCCAGGTAGGGAAGATCAAAGCGACCGTCTCGCAACCTGTGCACGGCTTCCTCGAGGCTGATGACCGGCCGCAGAATGCGGGATTGTATGATCTGGTGGAACAGCACCAGGGTGACCAGCAGGCTGACCAGAAACACCGCTACCAGAGGCCAGAGATAGCTCCGGGGAATCAGTGTATTCAGGTCCAGCAGGGTAATCTCAAACCAGCCAATGGCGGGCAGAAAGGCCACGCCGGCCAGATGCTTGCGGCCATCCACCGACACGAACCCGCTTTCCACCGCGCCATCTTCGCCATTACGCTGTTTAAGCATCTGCAGCATGCCCAGGATCTGCTGTTTGTCCTGGGGATCGTCGAACAGCAGATCCACGGTGTTTTTCTGGCCTTCGGGTTTGATGATGGTGGCAAAATCGATGTAGTTGCGATCGCGGTACAGCTGGATGGCGCCGTTATAGTCCACAAACAGGGTGGTAATGCCATCCTGGCCGATGTCGACAATGTCCTGCAGAAAGTCGTCCAGATTCAGGCCGGTACCCACCATCCCGACAATGTTGTTGTCGGCATCGCGCATGAGCACGTCTATCCACAGCTTGGTAACGCCAAGTTCGGTATCGGGATTGACGTTCAGGTGAAAATCGCGGCCTTCCTCAATGAGTTGAAAGAACCAGGCATCGTCGGGTTTGTCCGGGCTCAGCACATAGCGGAACTGGTTGCCAGCGTAATCGTTGGAGGCGTTGTTGTAGTAGTAATGACCATTGAAGCGGAGGGCCACAAAATAGCTGTTATCCCGGAAGTTGCTGCGGAAACTCTCCATCTGGCGGATGGCCTGGTTTTCCAGCGCGGGGTCTTCCGGTGACTGAGCCCACTGAATCAGTGTGGAGGAGCGGGCCATTTGCCGGGCCAGCCCGATTTCCCGCTCCAGGGACTGCAACAGCCGGGCGCTGTCATAGCGTACCTGGATCTCGGCGACCTGCTGGCCCCAGCGTTCAATAATATCTTCCGATAATGCCCGATAGGCCAGCCAGGAAGCGGTTCCTGCCGCTATGATCAACAGCGCGGCCAGCCCGAGAATGCGGGTTTTGAGGCTCAAAATGTGTCCTTGCCAATCGTGTTCTGAATCTATACTCCATCATAGAACAGAGCGGGGCTATCGTGTAGAAAAAATAGGCAGAACCATCAGTTGTGTTGGTTGAACACCCGCGTCTGGCCCTGGTCGTTGAACAGAATAACCTTGTAGTGATCTTTCCGGTCGCCCATCTCCATACCCGGAGAGCCCGCCGGCATACCCGGTACGCTCAGGCCGGTGGCCTTGGGGGCTTCCGCCAGCAGGCGCTTGATGTCGTCTGCCGGCACATGGCCTTCAATCACATAACCGTCGACAAAGGCGGTATGGCAACTGCCCAGACCCGGAATCAGCCCGGCTTCGGCTTTGATCCTGCCCATGTCGTCGCTGTTGGTGGCGGTGACATCAAAACCATTTTCTTCCAGATGGTCGATCCAGTCGCCGCAGCAGCCGCACGTGGGGGATTTGTACACATGAATGCTTTGGGCCGCACCGCCGGCAAGGGCGGTGGTGCTGAATCCCAGGGCAGCCATCAGGCCGAGGGCAAGGGTGTGTTTTCTCATGGTGATTACCTCAGTGATGTTGATCGGAGTTGTCCGAGTTAGAGCCGGAGAGCCAGAACCACCAGACAATGGCAGCCATCAGGGCGAGACCACCGGCATTGACCAGAAATGTTGTCATCAGTTCCGCTCCTCTGCTGATACCTGGGGTTGGCTGGTCTTGAACAGCCGCAGCCGGTTGGCGTTGGAAACCACCGTCACTGAAGACAGCGACATGGCGGCGCCGGCCAGGATCGGACTCATCAGGATGCCCCACACAGGGTAGAGCAGGCCGGCGGCCACCGGAATACCCAAGGAGTTATAGATAAAGGCCCCGAACAGATTCTGGTGAATGTTCTTCACCGTTGCCCGGGAGATCTCGATGGCGTCTGGCACCCCGTGCAGGGAACCGCGCATCAGGGTGATGGACGCACTTTCAATGGCCACGTCGGTGCCGGTACCGATGGCAAAGCCCACGTCCGCGGCCGCCAGCGCCGGGGCATCGTTGATGCCATCACCCACCATGGCCACGGTGTAGCCTTTACCCCGCATTTCGCTGACCACTTCGGCTTTGTCCTCCGGCAACACCTCGGCCCGGTAGTCATCGATGCCGGCTTTGGCCGCAATGGCCTTGGCGGTGGCATCGACATCGCCGGTGACCATCATCACCTTGATGCCAGCGTCGTGCAGGCGCCGGATGGCAGCCTCGGAATCCGGTTTGATCGCATCTGCCACGCCGATGACACCCAGCACTTGCTGGCCCACCGCCAGGAACAGCGGCGTGCCGGCTTCCTGGGTAATGGTTTTGGCGGCATCATCCAGTGCCTCGACAGACAGCCCTTCGGCTTCCAGCCAGCGCCGATTGCCCAGGCGTACCGGTTCGCTATCAAGCTTGCCTTGCACACCTTTGCCATTGAGTGCTTCGAAGCCGGAGACTGGTTCTGGCTCAATATCGTTCTCACTAGCCCTGTCCAGAATGGCTTCTGCCAGCGGATGCTCAGAATGCTGCTCCAGCCCGGCGGCTAATGCCAGCAGGCGCGTCTCATCGCCGTTTGTCGCGTGCACCCGGGTTACCGCCGGATGGCCCTCGGTAATAGTGCCGGTTTTATCCAGAATCACCAGATCGATTTTTCCGGCAGTCTGCAAGGCATCGCCCTGGCGAATCAGCGCACCGTACTCTGCTGCCTTGCCGACACCCACCATCACCGACATGGGCGTGGCCAGCCCCAACGCGCAGGGGCAGGCAATGATCAGTACCGTGGTGGCGGCCACCATCATGTGCACCACCGCCGGCTCCGGCCCGACGTTGTACCACACCAGCGCCGACACCACGGCAATCAGCATCACCGTGGGCACGAACACCGAAGAAATCTTGTCTGCCAGCCGGCCAATGGCGGGTTTCGAGCCCTGGGCCTTCTTCACCAGCCTGATGATCTGGGCCAGCGCGGTCTCGCTGCCCACCCGGGTAGCTTCATAAATAATCGAGCCGTGGGTGTTCAGAGTACCGGCCGAGACCTCATCGCCTTCGCCCTTGCCCACCGGCATGGGCTCACCGGTCAGCATGCTTTCATCAATGCGGGTGGAGCCTTCGGTAATCACCCCGTCCACCGGCAGCTTCTCGCCCGGGCGTACCCGGATGCGGTCGCCTTTCTGAACCTCTTCAACGGGAATATCCTGTTCCTGGCCATCGCGGATCACCCGGGCCGTTTTCGCCCGCAAATCCAGCAGCCGGCGCACCGCTTCCGAGGTCTTGCCCTTGGCCCGCAACTCCAGGGCCTGGCCCAGATTGATCAGGCCAATGATCATCGCCGAAGCCTCGAAATACACATGGCGCGCCATCTCTGGCAGCGCCTCCGGCGCACTGGCTACCACGATCGAATACAGCCAGGCGGTGCCGGTACCCAGAGCAATCAGCGTGTCCATATTGGCGTTATGATGTTTGAACGCCTTCCAGGCCCCGGTGTAGAAATGCCCGCCGGTGGCAATCATCACCCCAAGAGTGAGAATGCCCAGATTGATCCAGGTAAGCTGATTGGCCTCGGTCACCATCATCGACCCGAAGCCCATGCCCCAGATCATCAACCCAAGGCCCAGCCCCAGACTGATGGCCATCTTCACCAGCAGCACCTTGTACTGCTTCTTGTCTTCTTCCTGCTTGCGGTCGTCGGCGGCATCCGCGTCTTCAATCACCCGGGCACCATAACCCGCACTCTCCACCGCCTGCACCAGCGCCTGCGGATCGGCATCCCCGCTGGCGGTCGCGGTGCTGTCCGCCAGATTCATATGAGCGTGAGTGACACCGGGGACCGACATAAGCGCCTTTTCAATGGTATTCACACAGGATGCACAGGTGGCCCCGCTGACCGCCAGCGCGATCTGCCCGTCGCCGGCATCCGATGGCTCGACGTCGGCCGAGGGAGCTGGTGTATCCAAGTCCGGCGCCTTATCAGCGGCAGAATTATCCTTTTTGGATGCGCAGCAACTGCCGATGGGTTCGTTATGAACCAACGGCTCCGCCGGGTAGCCAGCCTCCGTTACTATCCGTGCCGCCTCGGCGCTATCCACATTCTCAGGCAGGGCCACGGTCTGGTCTTCGAGATTCACCTCCACCCGCTCGGTGCTCCCGGTCAGCGGTTCCAGAGCATGACGAATCTTCTTCGCACAACCCTGACAAGAGGCGCCGGAAATACTCAGCGCTGTTTTCAGAACCGATGCTTCACTCATTACTCAAGACTCCTCACAGCAGGATGATGACGAAGGATCATCCCAATGTTCGATTAACCGACAAATCGTATGTCCATCCGGCGTACCATCGGGCATGTCCTGCCAGGTGGACAATGCCGACACCATCCGCGCCCGCAACTTCTGCAACTCCGAAATCTCCCGCTCAACCTCCGCCAGCCGCTGCTGGAACACATCCCGAACCATCGGGCAGGGCGAATGATGATCGTCCGCCTGCTCCAGAATCTGCCGTATCTCCGGCAGAGAAAACCCCAGCTGCCGTGCCTTGCGGGCAAACCGCAACCGGCGCAGATCCTCGGCATCGTATTGCTGATAGTTGTTGTCCGGATTCCGGGTAGGGCGCAACAATCCCTCCCGGGTGTAAAACCGGACGGTATCCGGGTTAACCCCGGCGGCGGTGGCGATTTCTTTGACTTTCATGGTGCCGAATCCCCCAACGAGCATGTGGGTGGATGGGAGACTTGTTCAGATGTTTCGGAGTGTTGGTGTGGGTGGCGCTTCCGAAAATGTTCGTAGCCATGGATGGCGGAGACAAGCGTACAGGGAAGTACTTGCAGCGGTTTTCGGAAGCGCCACCCACAGCGACACGGCATTCTCCCAAATCCACAGAACAAGACTAAAACCTGTGACCAACTCACAGGTCAAAGGTTTTCGGAGAGAAATTCAGGAAGAGGCGTTTTTCGAACGCAGAAACACACCACAGGACTTGCACTGATCCGGCGCCATCAGCTTCGCCTGCCAGCCAATTTTCACGCCACAGGCAGGGCACCTCAGCCGCAACTGCAGAACCACAATCGGCGCCACCAGCAACGCCAGCAACACCCCCAGCGACCCCCAGTCATCGCCGGACGACAGCCCCAACTGACTGCTGAACACCAGCACCACAATCAACGCCACAAACGCAAACACAAAATAATTTCGGTTCCACCGCTCCCAGCGGCGAAGCTGTGCATCCTGCTCCGAAGTCAGATATCTGGCCGACATAATGCTCTCGTGACAAACCGTTGAAAGTGAAGTGTGGAGTTCTGGCCCGGTAATTACAAACCGGAACCGACGGGCAGGCCCGGAATCAGAATGCCTTCCGCAAGCGCCCGCTCAAGATCGGCCGCCGGAATCGGCCGACTGATCAGATAGCCCTGGGCCAGATTGCATCGGTGCGCTTTCAGGAAGTTCAGTTGCTCTTCCGTCTCGACGCCTTCAGCCACTACCTGAATGCCCAGGTTGTGGGCCAGATTGATCACCGCCCGGGTAATCACCGCATCATCGTGGCGCTCAGTGACGTCGGTAATGAACGACCGGTCAATCTTCAGCAGGTCGACCGGGAAATCTCTCAGATAGCCCAGCGACGAGTAACCAACCCCGAAGTCATCAATCGCCAGATGCACACCCAACTGGTGCAGCTGGGATAACTGATTGAGGTTGTGCTCGATGTTCTGGATAAAGATTTCCTCAGTCAGTTCCACCTCCAGCCGGGACGGATCCACCGCCTCCGATGCCAGGGTTGAACGGATATGGTCAATCAGGGAATCATCATCCAGTTCGCGGCCGGACAGATTCACCGCGACTCTCAGGTGCTCACAGGGCGTGCCTTTCCAGCGCGCCAGTTGACGGCAGGCGGCCAGTACCACCCAGCGGCCGATCTCGGTAATCCGGCCGCTTTCCTCAGCCAGCGGAATAAACTCCACCGGAGGCAGGAGCCCGCGAACCGGGTGTTGCCAGCGAATCAGCGCCTCGACACTGTTGATCTGGCCGGTGTCGAGATTGAGCTGGGGCTGGAAGTAAAGCACGAATTCATCATTGGCCAGCGCCTGGCTCAGGTCACGGTCCAGCTCAAGACGCAGCACTTCGCGGTCCTGCATGCCCTCGGTATAGAACTGGTAGGTATTACGGCCCTGCTCCTTGGCCCGGTACAGGGCAATATCGGCATTGCGTAACAGCGTATCCGCGTCCAGGCCACTCTGGGGATAAACCGCCACACCCATGGTCGCGGTAATACTGTGAGCCTCGCCCTGCACCTCGAACGGCGCGGCGAAACACTGCTTGATCTGGCCCAGCAGGTGAATCACATCGTCAATGTCATCGACCTGCTGCTGACACACCATGAACTCGTCACCACCGGAGTAGGCGACCAGTACCCGCTCATTGCTCAACCCGTTCAGGCGTTCAGACACCTTGATCAGAAGCTCATCCCCGAACTGATGCCCGAGGGAATCGTTAAGCATCTGAAAGCGGTCAAGATCCAGCATCACCAGGGCGATCTGGCGCAGCTGTCGATCGGCAATGTTGATGGTATGCGCGAGGTCTTCCATGAAGAAGCGGCGATTGGCCAGACCCGTGAGGGTGTCGGTCGACTCCAGCCGTTCCAGGTCCACCTGCATCGCAACTCGCTGATCGATTTCCTGTTCCAGTTCTTTCCGGGTTTTGAGCAGAGCCTGGTTGCGCTTCAGGATGAGTTGCACCAGCAGGGTAGTAAGGCTGGTGAGCAGGCCCATCAGAAGCAGGCTAGTAAAGGTCATGGTAGGCCAGCTGCTGCGCTGGCCTTCGACCCATTGTCTCGAAGGCGTGAGTGTCAGTGACCAGTCCAGGGAAGGCAGGTTGATCGGAACGGTGTGGTTCAGGGAGTTATCAAGGTCCGACGAGGTGTTCAGCAGATAACTGGTCTGGTCACTCTGGGTGATGGTGACCTGGAACTGTTCAAGGACTCGCCGGGTCAACATTTGCTCTGCCAGCGTATTCATTCTGAAAACGCCAGCCATGAAACCGTTATTGGCATCACCCCGCCCGACAGGATGATAGATCACCAGACCCTCTCCGCCCTGTCGGAGGTCAATGATGCCGGAAATATCGTACTGTCCGGAGGCTGCAGCCCGCGATAGCGCCGCTCGCCGCTGTTCATTGAAGGCGACATTGAAACCGATGACATCGTTGTTGCCGCTCAGGGGTTCCAGCCAGCGGATGATGTAGTTGCGGTCAATCCATTCAATGGCCTGGTAAACCCCGAAGTCTCTCAGATAATTTCGCGCATCCTCACGCCAGAGCGCCTCGGTCTGGGATGGATTGGCCTGCATGCGCATGGCCATACGACCGATGGCATCGAGGTGCACCATGAATTCGCGCTCAAGGTTGTTGGCGAGCGCTCTGGCTTCATTGCTGAGATTGGTCTGGATCTGGTGGGTATTCTGCTGGATCAGGCCAACCCGGAGCCCGGAGGCAATACCCAGAAACACCAGGAAGATCAGAACCGGGAAAACCGGGCTCATCAGCGCACGAACGACCAGTCTGATGGATGTCTCGGGTTTCTCCACATCATGCTCCGGAGTGAGTGGGTTCGGGATACCTGGGTTAACGGCAGGCTCGCGCTGATTATGAATGATTTGCAACGCTCTTTGCCATTAGCTGTTCGATCCGCCCCCTAAGGGATATCCCGAAAGCGCCGTCAGGTAAAGCCCTGGTGATTTCCCGAGTGGTGTGCTCAAGCCCCATCTGCTCACCGAGGTCCACGACTCGCGGCGTGACCGGCTTTTTCCAGGGATCCAGCAGTATCTCAACCCTCGGTTTGAGTTTGCGTCCGGGGTGCGTACTTACTACCAACGCGACTTCTCCTGTGCTCAGTTCGACCAGGCTGCCCGGGGGATAGATACCCATCATTTTGATAAAGGCTTCGACCATATCGGCGTCGAATTGCTGCCCCCGGTTCTTGAACAGAATCCTTACGGCGTCGGCCGGTGACATGCCATCGCGGTAACACCGGTCGCTGGTCATGGCATCGTAGGCGTCGACGATGGCAATCAGGCGGGCAAACCGGCTGATCTGCCACTCCGGCAACTGTTGTGGATAGCCCCGGCCGTCGATGCGTTCATGGTGATGCAGGGTCACATCGCTGATGATCGGGTCCAGGCTTGGGTCCTGCTTCAGAAGTTCATGGCCCAGGGTGGTGTGTTTCCGCATTAACTCATATTCCCGGGGGGACAACGGCCCGGGTTTGTTGAGGATCTCGTCGGGTACCCGTAACTTGCCGATATCGTGCAGCAGCCCGCACATGCCGGCCACTTCCAGATCGTCCTCCGGCAGCCCGAGGAAACGGGCGAAGGCTACGGTAAAAATGGCGACGCGCAGGCAGTGTTCGGCGGTGTAGGCATCGCGGTTCTTGATTCGTGCCATCCAGAACATGGCACTGGCGTTGGCTCTGATACTGTCCACGCAGGAGCGGATCAGCGGTCGGGCAGACGCCAGTTCCAGATCGTTATGCTGTTCGATGTCGCGAATCACCTTTTCCACGAACTGCTGGGTTCGGCCCCAGGCATCGGCAGCCCTGGGCAGTTCCTGTTCGAGGGTACGGGTTTCCTCAAGGGGCTCGGTGGTGCGTTGCTTCAGGTGGGGGATCTGATCCAGAACCGGAGCCAGTCTCTCGGCCTCGTCCTCGACCACGACCCAGGCGCAATACTGGCGCAGTATTCGGGCTTCGCCGTCGGATTGCAGAGTGAATCCCTGGAACAGAACCGGGACCTCGGTCCAGGGCCGGTCAAGCTTGACCACTTTCATGCCGGGCTGAAGCAGGTCCACGGGCAGACGCACCCGTTCCAGTACAACGTCTGTAGACGCTTTGGGAGTGCTCTGAACATCGCGGCCTTTAGCGGCGGCTCTGGACTTGCCTGGTTTACTTCGGAACCACATGGTCCTGCCAGTCTTCGAATTATTGTTCAGAGAGTATGTCAGACTGTCGCAATTGGTAACAGTTACGATCTGAAACTGTGATCTGGCTCTTGATCCAGCTTAGCTTCGGCAGCCGGTTTTCATGCCGGCTACCGATATCAGTCATGCACCAGGGACAGTAAGACAGGTCAGCGTTTGGCCGGGGTGCGCAGGCCGTGCCGCGGTATTTCCTGCTTGGGGCAGCGATCCATCACCACCGTCAGGCCGGCGGCTTCGGCACGCTGGGCGCCGGTTTCATTGATCACACCAATCTGCAGCCAGAGCACCGGAACCTTCTGCTCAATGGCCTGATCGATCACGGCATCGGTACGCTCAGGAGCCAGGAAAAGTTCCACCATATCCACTGGCTCTGGAAGTGTGGCGAGGTCTGCATAGACGGTTTCGCCCAGAACCTGCTGACCGGCCAGGCGCGGGTTAACCGGAATCACCCGATAGCCCTGGTGCTGCAGGTATTCCATCACTTCATGGGAAGGCCGGTTGGTCTTCTCGCTGGCACCCACCAGGGCGATGGTATTAACCGATTCCAGAATCTCCCGGATCTGTTCGGGGCTGTTGCTGGGCATAATGCAGATTCTCCTAGTCGCGACTGGCTTCCAGAGTCACGGAAACCGATTCTGCATAACGTAGCGCATGGGGCTTGTCGATTTCTACCTCGGCCCAACGCACGGCGCCATGTTCCATGACGATGGTCAATACTTCGTGGGTCAGGCGCTCCAGCAAGGCGAACCGCTGGCCGTCCACATGGGCGATAATCTGCTTGGTAATGGTCCGGTAGTTGAGCGCAGCAGAGATTTCATTGCGCTCAATAGCCTCCGAGGCATCGTAGGTCAGGCAAACGTTAATCACCACATCCTGCTGGTTGTTGATCTCTTCTTCCTTGATGCCGATATAGGCACGCAGCAGAAGATTCTTGATCTGGACACGGGCCAGTGGTTTCTGGGCGTTTGCCATAACAACTCCCTGGAGTCAGTCGGATATCAGCGGTTACTGGAAATCAGGTTCAGGAACTCGGTCCGGGTTGCCTGGGATTTGCGGAACTGCCCGAGCATCATGGAGGTTTTCATACGCGAGTTCTGCTTCTCTACGCCGCGCATCATCATGCACATGTGCTGGGCTTCAATGACCACCGCGACGCCCTTGGCCTGGGTAACGCTCTCGATGGCTTCGGCGATCTGACGGGTGAGGTTTTCCTGGATCTGTAACCGGCGGGCATACATGTCGACGATGCGGGCAAACTTGGACAAGCCCAGCACCTTGCCCTGGGGCAAATAGGCGATGTGGCACTTGCCGATGAAGGGCAGCATATGATGCTCACACATGCTGTACAGTTCGATGTCCTGAATCACCACCATTTCGTCCATGGCGGATTCGAACACGGCGTTATTAACCAGCTCTTCGAGGTCCTGCTGGTAGCCTCGTGTGAGGAACTGCATTGCCTTGGCGGCACGCATGGGCGTGTTCTGGAGGCCTTCTCGATCCGGGTCTTCGCCCAGGCCCTGGATAATAGTGCGGTAGTGATCGGCCAGATCATCAAGGGGTAGAGACATAATCGATTCCGGTTTGGGGTGTCTGAAAAAGGCCAAAGCTTAAGGCAATTCGCCGGGTATCTCCATGGTTTACGTCTGTGGCGTAGAAAAGGACCACCGCACAGGCCGCCGATGGCGATATGGCCCCGGCCGCAGCTATGCACTAAAGTATGAGGAGTTGCGGGTACGGTCATGGATTGCACATGGAACAGGTGATACAGGGTTCAGAAGTGGCGACATCTGGTCGCCAGGAGACGTTTACGCTGGAAGCCTGGCAACAGGCTGGCAAATGGTTTAGTTACGAGGGGCATGCCATCTTCAGCCGCATGGGTGGGCAGGGTGAGCCGCTCGTTCTGCTGCACGGTTTCCCGACCGCGAGCTGGGACTGGAGCCGGATCTGGCCCATGCTGGTGCGCGAGCATAACCTGCTGACTCTGGACATGCTCGGTTTCGGTTTTTCCGATAAACCGCTGCATTATTCCTACAGCATCGAAGATCAGGCGGATTTGATTCAGGGCTGGATAGAAGGGCTGGGTCTGGAGCGGGTGCACCTGTTTGGACATGATTACGGCACCACCGTCGTCCAGGAACTGCTGGCCCGGGAGCAGGAGGGCGAGCTGTCGTTTGCCATCAGCAGTGTCTGCCTGCTAAACGGTGGCCTGTTTCCGGAAGTTCACCATCCCCTGTTTATCCAGAAGATTCTGCGCAGCCCCCTGGGTGGCCTCATTGGCCGGGGGCTCAGCCGATCGCTCTTCGAACGCAACTTCCGACGTCTGTTCGGGTCACGTAATCCGCCGGGCAGGCAGGACATGGACGACTTCTGGCATTTGCTGAACTACAACAACGGCCGGGGCGTGTTGCACCGCCTGATCCAGTTCATGGAGGAGCGTCGTTGTCACCGCAACCGCTGGGTCGGAGCGTTGCAAAAGGCGGAGCAGCCCATGCGACTGATTTCCGGCGGTGCCGACCCGGTGTCCGGCGCCGCCATGGCCCGGCGCTATCGGGAGCTGATCCCTCAGGCCGATGTGGTCATGTTGCGCAATGTCGGGCATTACCCCCACTTTGAGCAACCCTGGGATGTCTACAGCGCCTACAGGGAGTTTCGCAAGGCGCGCTAGCCAGCTCAGGCCGGTGTGGTGCCGCCGGTGGCCGGGTCTGCCATTGGCGCCTGATCCAGGATGTCCTCCTGGCTGGCGAGCCTGGGAGCGTTTACCACCTGATTCCGGCCACGGGATTTCGCTTCGTACAGAGCCTGGTCTGCCCGGTTAAGCCATACTGACCAGGTCTCGCCCTGGGTGACTTCTGCCACGCTGGCACTCGCGGTAACCCGGATGTCATCCAGAAACGGCCGGGCGCTGATGCTGGTCAGCAACTGGTGCGCCAGGGTGTCGGCGTCTTTCTGCCTGGTTTCCGGGAGTACGACCATGAATTCTTCGCCGCCGATACGGAACAGCTGATCGCTTTCCCGCAACCGCTTGCGTACCCGCAGCGCCATTTCCTTGAGCACCTTGTCACCGGCCAGGTGGCCCCAGCGGTCATTGATGGTCTTGAAATAATCCAGATCAATCAGTACCAGGCTGGACACCCGTTCATAGCGTTCCCGCATCTGAATCTGGCTGTTCAGGATATCGGCCAGTTGGGAGCGATTCAGGCAGCCGGTCAGTGGATCGGTTGTCGCCAGGCGGGTAAGCTCGGCCTGCAGGCGCCCCACCAGCCAGGCAAAGATCATGGCAAACAGGCAGCTGAGACCGAGTGAAAAGGTGATGCGCCAGAAGTCTGCCTCCGGAAACTTGAGGAAAGACACCACCGCCATGACCGAGACAAACACGACATTGCAGAAAATGGCTTCACGCAGGGGAAGCAGAAAAAACAGGGCAATGGCCGCAGGATAAGCCCAGTAGAGCCCAGCATGGCCATTGATGAGAGTGGAATAGGCGGCGCACACCACGGCCAGTATGGGGAACAGGCGGCCTTTGAAGAAATAGGTGCTGCGAAAACGCAGGAATGCGATCACCAGGGCCGCGTTGGCGCAGAACAGAATCAACAGGGATGACAGCAGCACGTTGCCATGCTGCCACTGCACCATGACCAGGGGGGCGACCGCAATAAAGGCCCAGATGTGCAGATGGTAGACCAGCTGCCGCTTGAACCCGAGAACAGCCAGGGTCGGGTTGGTTGCCAGGGTATTTGGCGAGGCAAAAAGATTCACAGCCTACTCCCGCTGTTCATAACCGGCATGTTTCCGTTTGTAATCGATGGCTCCAGTCTAGCACGGAGTGTGATGGGCGAAAGCAAAAACCACGGATCGACGTTATTCGTAAAAACTATGCCGGAGACACCTGTTATTCAGAATATACATAGCTGTCATGAATTCTGTTCAGTTGGCCGTCTCCAGCCGGTCGGATACACTCGCCGCACACTTCAGGGGAGAAAGGAATGACTGCCATTCACAGCCGGATGCCGGCACTGACCATCCGAGCAGGACGCCGGGCTTTGCAGCGCCTGCAGCAAAAATCGCTGGGGCCCGAAGATGTTCACGTGATTCCGGGGGCAGCCGGTGGCCCGAAGGCGCTGGGAATCAGTGGCCTGGACAAGGCCATTTTTGGTGACTGGTTGCCGCAGGCTCCCCAGGAAAGGGCTCTGATCGGATCTTCCATCGGCAGCTGGCGGTTTGCCGCCATTGCCTCTTCAGATGATCCCAAGGCCCAGTTGGCCCGCCTGGCCGAGCTGTACACCAGTCAGCGATTTGCCAAAGGCGTCAGCGCTGCGGAAATCTCCCGCAAAAGCATACTGTTTCTGGAGGAGCTGCTGGGGGGCCGGGAAGACTTTCTGCTCAGCCATCCCTGGTACCGGTTGAGCATTGTAGTAGTGCTCAGTCTTGGCCTGTTGCAACACGATACCCGTGGCAGGCTGAGCCTCGGGTTGATGCGGGCTATCAGCGCCAACATGGTCAGCCGCCGGCACCTGGGTCGTTTTATGGAACGTGGCATTGTGCACGATGCCCGGAGCCGCGCGCCGGTCTCAAGCCTGGTGGATTTCCCCAGTCATGAAGTGCCCCTGAGCCGGGATAACCTGTTGCCGGCCCTGCTGGCGTCCGCTTCCATTCCTCTGGTGATGTCCGGAGTCCGCAATATTCCGGGCGCGCCAGAGGGTGTATACCGGGATGGCGGACTGCTCGATTATCACCTCGACCTGCCTTACCAGCAGCCTGGCATTATCCTCTATCCGCATTTTACGGATCGTGTGGTTCCCGGCTGGTTCGATAAAACCTTGCCCTGGCGTCGGGGCGATGCCAGTCGACTGCAGGATGTCGTGCTGGTATCGCCGTCACCGGATTACCTGGCAACCCTGCCGGATCGCAAACTGCCGGATCGAAAGGACTTCGAGAAGTACCTCGGCGATGATGCCGGTCGCGAGCGAGCCTGGCGTCGAGCGATCTCGGAGAGTGACAGGTTGGGTGATGAGTTTCTTGAGCTGGTTGAGAATGGGCGGCTGATGGACCGGATTCGCCCCTTGTGAGTCGCTGGTAGATCGCGCTGGCCGTCTATGCGGGCCCTAGTCCGGGGTAGCACTGAGCCGAAAGCCGGTAATGCCGTGGACGGGATCCTTGATGGGTTTCAGGCGCAGACAGACCCGCACTGGCCGGGTATCCTCGGCCCCGATCAGTACCAGGTCGGTTCGGGTCAGGTCTTCCTCGCTGCGGGCGCTGTCCAGGCTTTCCCGAAACCGGCTGCGGTCTTGTTCGGATACCAGTTGTTCAAACGGCTGATCGGTCAGGTCGGAGGGCGCGCGACCGAGCACGTCGGCAATCTGGGCGGACACAAATCCGATGCGCCCCTGGTGATCCAGTTCGGCGATTACCGCTCCGCCCAGCCGGACCAGATCCCGGCTTCTTGCTTCGCTGTCGTTCAGCGCATGCCGGAGCACAGACTTCTCCACCTGCAGATTGGTAATCTGTTGTTGATCGCGATCGAGTTGTGCCTGTTGCTGCCGGATTCTGGCATTGCGGATGGCCAGTCGACGGCAGGCGACCAGCATCAGTAAGGCTGCGAGTACCGAGGTACCGGCACCTGCAGTAAGAATCTGCCAGCGCGCCTGGTTCGAGGCCCGGTCTATCCACCCTGCGCTGGGCGTGGTGGTGACCATCCAGTGCCTGCCGGGCAGTGTCAGCTCGGTCCGAAGGGCCTCGGAATCCCGGGGCTCATCTACGTTGCCTAGCTCCAGCACAGCCTGTTTGGTGTGTCTGGCGAGAGTATCGATTCGAAGCTGCAGGCCCTCGGGCAGATCTGTCGCCAAAGCTGAGGTCAGCGATGCAGGCAATTGCTGCCCCGGCGTGTGTTGTAGACGGGCTGCGATCGTCGCAACCAGAGCCTGATGCCTGGCATGGTAGGCCTCAAGACCAAGGTCAGCGATAGTTCGCGCCAGGGTGTTGGCCAGTGCCACTGACACCAGTATGCCGATACCCAGGATAACCCCGGGCATCCAGAGACCCGGCCAGAGCCGGAATCGGGTGCCGGGTGTGTTACGAAGGTCGCTGTCCATGCTGGTGTGCTCCCGCGAGGCCTTTGCTGCTCGGATACCGCCTAACTTTAGACCAGCAATACCGGCCCGGCAATTCGGGCGCCGCCCTGAGCTGACTGGTGGCGCGGATGGTCAGTGCCGGCTCTGGCGGGCACCTGCATACACCATCAGGAACACCAGAAATGCAGTGACCACCACCGATGGTCCGGCCGGCGTGTCCAGGTACCAGGACAGGGTCAGTCCGCCGGACACCGCCACCACCCCGAAGACCACTGCCAGGGCGGTCATGTGTTCGGGATTGTGGGCCAGTCGGCGTGCGGTTGCGGCCGGAATAATCAGCAGGGCGGTAATCAGCAGGACGCCGACAATCTTCATGGCCACCGCAATCACCAGCGAAAACATCAGCATCAACGCCAGCCGCAGGCGTTCCACCGGAATCCCTTCTACCCGTGCCAGTTCCTCATGAATGGTGCTCATCAGCAGGCCGCGCCAGAGCAGCGCCAGCAGAGACAGGACAAAGGCGGCGCCACCGTAGATCCAGACCAGATCCTGTCGGGTCATGGCCAGCAGATCGCCAAACAGCAGGCCGGTCAGGTCCACCCTGACATCCGGCATGAAGCTCAGGGTGACCAGGCCAATGGCCAGCGCGCTGTGCGCCAGGATGCCGAGCAGGGTATCGGTAGCCAGGGTGCGGGTCCGGGACAGCAGCACCAGGGCCAGCGCAATGAGCACACAGGTAATCACCACACCCAGATTCAAAGGCACGCTGATCAGAAAACTAAGCGCGATGCCCAGCAGGGCCGAATGGGCCAGCGTATCTCCAAAATAGGCCATGCGACGCCAGACTACGAAACAGCCAAGGGGACCGGCCACCAAAGCCACGCCCAGGCCGCCGAGCAGCGCCCGCCAGAAGAAGTCGCCCAGCACCGCATCAATGATGGTCATGGCTGCAACCTTCGTGGGCGTCCGCGGAAGAGACCACATCGCCATGGAGGTTATGGCGATGGTTGTGATGGTGGTGATAGACCGCCAGAGACTCGGCAACCTGATGACCGAAGGTTTCCACAAAGGCCGGGTCCTGGGAAATATCCTCCGGATATCCGCTGCAACATACGTGCTGATTAAGGCAGATAACCCGGTCTGTGGCCGCCATCACCAGATGCAGATCATGGGAGATCATGATGATACCGCAGTGCAGCTCATCCCGAAGCTGGCGAATCAGATCGTAGAGTGTGGCCTGGCCATTGATATCGACCCCCTGGGCGGGTTCGTCCAGTACCAGCAGATCGGGTTTCCGGGCCAGTGCCCGGGCGAGCAGCAGTCGTTGTTTTTCGCCGCCGGACAGGTGGTGGACGGACGCATCCAGTAGATGCGCGACCCCGGTCCTTTCCAGCGCTGCCTTGCAGTCTGACAGTGCACGTCCGCTGAGCAGCATGAAGCGCCGGACACTCAGTGGCAGAGTGGGCTCCAGAGTCAGGTGTTGGGGTACGTAACCGATCACCAGGCCGGGCGCCACCGATAATTGACCGCTGGTCGCCCGCTGAATCCCCAGTACGGTTTTGATCAGCGTGGTTTTGCCGGCACCGTTCGGGCCGATGATGGTGACGATATCGCCCCGGCTCACGGTCAGGTTGACCCGATCAACCACCGGCCGGTCGTCAAATGCCACCGTAAGCTGTTCTAGCCGGACCAGAGGGTCAGTCATTCGTTTGCTCCCCCTGACAGCGGGGGCAGAGGCCAGCCACTTCGAGGGTAACGTCGTCAGGAAGGAAGGCTTCCGCGCGCGCCGCGGATTCGATGGCCTGATTGAGTTCCGGCATGGCCAGTTCCAGCACCGTGCCGCACTGTCGGCAGATCAGAAAAGTACCGCGATGATGTTCACCGGCATGGGCACAGCCGACGAAAGCGTTGAGCGAGGCAATCCGGTGAACCAGTCCATGTTGAAGCAGAAAGTCCAGGGCCCGGTAGACCGTGGGGGGGGCGGCGTTATGTCCATCCGAGGACAGTTTGGCCAGAATATCGTAGGCGCCCAGCGGCTTGTGGGATTGCCAGATCAACTCCAGTACCCGTTCACGGATCGGAGTCAGGCGGGCGTTTTCATCGCGGCAGATGGCATGGGCATCGGATAATGCCTGGGCGACACAGGCCTGATGGTTATGGGGACGGTAGGGAAGTGCGCGTTCCGGCATGGCGTGGATCCTGCAAAATTTGCAACATTATAACATTTGCAGGCGGCCACGCCATGCCGACCGGAGGCTCAGTGATGTGCGTCGACGGCCAGGGATTCCAGGTATTCCAGATTCGGGATCCAGGCTGGCTCGCCGTCCACTTCCACCTGCATCAGATCCGCAGGGCCGGGGTCGCCGTCCAGTTGTCGGATCTGGTCTTCCATCAGGCGCGCCTGGCTGGGAATGCCCTGGGTGACCAGGGCCATGAACGGGGTGCTCTGGTGATTCGGGCCGATGGTATTGAGGATAATGATGCGGCCACGGTTGTCACCAGGGATGGTGAGCTTGTTGCCGTTGGCGGCGTCGTAGGAAATGACCGGCAGTGTGAGCCCGCGCCAGTCCAGGAACCCGGCCAGCCAGTCCGGTGTATTGGCGCCGGCATCGTTGCTGTTGAAATCCACCACCTCGGCAATGGAGACGTTGGGCAGCAGGAGCTGGCGGTCCGAGACCGGTATCATGACGCAGGACAGGGATTGGCTGTTTTCACTCATTGCTTGTTACCTCAGGCGGAATCCCGTTTTTGCCGGCCCTTGAGCAGGCAGTTGTTCTCAATGACTTTTACCAGTTCCCTGGCCAGTTGCTCCGGAGTGCCACAGAAACTGGCGCAGCCGGTGGCGGCCACCGAATCGGGCATGGAGCTGTTGCCACAACTGGTGCTTTCCTGAACCCAGATGCGGCTGCCATAGGCCTTCAGCATGGGTGCAGCGATAGCGCCGTCGTTGCCCATGCCGGAAAACAGGATGGCATGGCAGTGTTTGCCATAGTGATCCGCCACGTTCAGCAACACCTGATCTATCGATGGGCCATAAGGGCCCGGCCAGGGATGATTCAGTTCCGTCAGCTGGCCCTGGCGATCAAAGGACCACTCTCTTTCAACCGGCATCAGCACCACATCGCCATTGCGTACCCGATAGCCCTCCTCGGCCCGCTTCAGCGAATAGTGGGCATGCCGGCCCAGAACCCGGGTGAGAACCTCGGTAAAATTGCCATCAATATGTTGGGCGTAGATAAACCCGACCGGTAGCCTTGGCGGCAGGTGATCGAGAAAGGTCTTCACCGCTGCAGGACCGCCCAGCGAGGCTCCGAGAATCCAGACTTCCTCAGCCACCGAACCCGGCGCCGCCGGCGTTATCCAGTGTGGCAGCGTAGGCGCGTCCACCGCATCTGGCGTGGTCTCGGCCAGCTCTTCAATGTCGTTGGCGGTATCCAGCTGCTCCAGATGCCCGAGCTGTTTTTCCAGCTTGTCGAGCAGCCGGCGTTCCCAGCGGAAGTATTCCGTGGTGCCGGGCTTGGGAGCCTGGTCCAGGCCGAATAAGACCGGTGCTTCCGTATTTTCCAGCAGATGCTCGAACAGTGCCGGATGATCCGCTTCGTCTTCCAGGGTCACCAGCCAGAGCGCCGCGTCCGGAAACGCCGGGTAGTCCATCAGCCGCTCGGGATCTCCCGAGAAGCTGACGTCCAGGCCAAATTTTCCGGTCGCCGCCTGCAGCCGATGCCGTTGCAGCACCACATCGGACACAATCCCGACGCCAGGCCGGCCGTTAGGGCCGGCCATCACCGGTTCCCGGTCAGCCGCTTGATGGTGTCAAGCAGCTCGGTTTCCTGGAACGGCTTGCCAAGGTACTCGTTGACCCCGATGGCCAGAGCACGTTCCCGGTGCTTCTCGCCCGTCCGCGAGGTGATCATGCAGATCGGCGTATCTTTCAGGTTGTCGTCGTGGCGCACAAAGCTGGCCACTTCGAAACCATCCATACGGGGCATTTCGATATCGAGCAGGATGATGTCCGGCCGGTGGTCCTGAAGCTGGGCAACGGCGTCGAGACCATCTTTGGCGGTCACCACTTCCATGCCATTGCGTTCCAGCAGACGGGAGGTCACCTTGCGCACCGTAACGGAGTCGTCCACCACCATAACCGTCGTGGCTTTTTCCTCGTAGCGGGCGCTGTCCCGTGCCTTTTCCAGATTCGCCAGGCGCTGACGTTCGGACAGGATGTCGGAGCGGATCATCGCCGGCAAGTCGAGGATCACAACCACGTTGCCGTCACCGAGAATGGTGGCACCGGAAACGCCCCGGACGGAACTGAACTGCGGCCCGAGGGATTTAACCACGATTTCCCGGCTACCCATCAACTGGTCCACCTGCAGAGCCATGGGCTGCTCCGCGCCGCGCACCAGAATGACCGGCAGCGGCAGGGCCTGGCCCTGAAGCTTGGGCTGGTGGTCACTGTTGAGCAGGCTGCCCAGGTACTGCAGGCGATACTGCTGGCCGGCATACTCGTACATGGGGGCGTCTGGCTTGTAGTACTCTTCCAGCTCGTAGGTGCTGACCCGGACAATACCTTCGATGGTGTTGAGCGGGATGGCGTAGAAATCTTCCCCGGTGGACACCATCAATGCCCGGTTGACCGACACGGTGAACGGCAGGCGTACGGTGAAGGTGGTGCCACGGCCCAGGGCGGAATCGATGTCGAGGCTGCCGCCGAGCTGTTTGATTTCGCTGGCAACCACGTCCATGCCCACGCCACGACCGGAAATCTGGGTAACCTGCTGGGCGGTGGAGAAGCCCGGCTGCAGAATGAACTGCAGGATTTCCCTTTCCGAGAGGTCTTCGTCGGCGCGCATCAGGCCCTGGCGAACGGCCTTGTCGCGGATAACGTCGGACGGAATGCCTTTACCGTCGTCCATCATCCGCAACACCACATCACCGCCTTCCCGGGTCAGGGACAGAACCACTTCACCTGTGGCCGGTTTGCCTGCCTTGGTGCGGTCTTCCGGCGTTTCGATGCCGTGGTCCAGCGCGTTGCGGAGCATGTGCTCCAGCGGCGCGACCATCCGCTCCAGAATGTTCCGGTCCATTTCCCCTTCAGCATTGCGTACGTCGAAATCGACTTTCTTGCCGAGTTCGCCACTGATCTGGCGCACGATGCGGCGCAGACGGGGCACCATGGAGGAGAACGGAATCATCCGGGTCTTCATCAGACCTTCCTGGAGTTCCGTATTGATCCGTGATTGCTGAACCAGCAGGGTTTCGGTGTCCCGAACCCGCTCGGACAGGGTTTCACGCAAATCAGCAAGGTCCGAAGTGGATTCGCTCAGGGCCCGTGACAGCTGCTGGATAGAGGAGTAGCGGTCCATTTCCAGCGGATCGAAATCGTCGCCGTAATCCGGCCCATGCTCCTGCTCGGCCCGGAACAGGATCTGCGCTTCGGTTTCGATATCCATGCGCCGCAGCTGTTCCCGCAGACGTTCGATGGTGGCGGCCATTTCGTCCAGGGTGTAACTGAAATCACTGCTCTGTTGCTCCAGGCGACCCCGGGTAATACTGGTTTCACCGGCCAGGTTAACCAGCTCATCCAGCAGCGGTGCCGATACCCGAATGGTTTCCTGGGCGGCTCTTTGCGCATCGACCGCTTTCTTGCGTGCCTGGGCCGCGGACTTCTCCGGTTTAGCAGGTGCCGGAACCGGTTTGGTCGGGGCTGGCTCCGCAGTGGTGGCCTTTGGCACCGGCGCGGGCTCTTCGCGAACCGGTTCGGGTGCTTTCTCCGGCTGCGGGGCAGGTGCCTGTGCGCCGGATTCAAAGCGTTTGCGGATATCCGCGACCAGCGCGATGATGGCATCGTGATCGCCGGTGATGGCCTGCCATTGCTCCTCGGTTGGCGCGTTACCGCCCAGATCGATCAGGCGGGTCTCGAAAGCATGAGCCTTGTCGCCAAGCTCGGAGAGCTGGGACAGACGGGCGCCGCCTTTGAGGGTATGCAATGCCCGTTGTGCTTCCCGGTTGAAGTGCTCATTGGCCGGCTCACGACGCCAGTCATCCAGTAGCTGCTCCAGCTGGTCCATGATTTCGCCAGCTTCTTCCAGGAAGATCTCGAGCACTTCAGGGTCTACGGAGTCCGCTTCCGCCGTTTCAGCCTGCGGTGATTCGGTTCCGGACGTATCTTCTGCTGGCGCGGCAGTACGCAACGCGTTAATCAGGGCCGCATCGGCGTCGGGCTTGCGACTGTCTTCCAGCGCATCAAGCATGGATTTCAGGCTGGCCGCGGCGCGGTCACTCAGGCCAAGCATGGCCGACTGGTCCCGGTCGCCGGCAATCAGCTGGTCCAGGGCGTCGGCCCAGGCTTCGGCCAGATCCGCAATCGGGTCCACATCCGACAGTCGCGCGCCGCCCTTCAGGGTGTGCAGTTCCTGTTGCAGGCGGGTAATGCCAGCCAGCTCCTCCGGCTCCTCGCGCCACTGGTCGAGGCATTCGGTAATGGCCTCGTGGATTTCCAGGCCTTCGTCCAGGAAGATGCCAACCAGATCGTCGTCGGTGGCGTCCTCCAGGCTCTCGTTGAGGCTGGCCGCGGATTCTTCGGATTCCGTCGCCGGCTGTTCACTGATTTCCAGTTCTTCCAGTTCGCTAACGTCGGGCTCACCCGGCTCTGACTGCGGCGGTGCCTCCGAAGGCAGGGATTCGCCGCGCAGAATGGCCTGAACCTGATGCACCAGTTCTTCGGCTGGCGGGCACGGCTTCTGGGTCGCCACCTGCTCTACCATCTGGGCCAGGCGGTCGTGGCAGGCAAACAGCAAGTCGGTCATCTGACCGCTGGCTTCAAGCTGGCCTTCGGCCACTTTTTCGAACAGATCCTCAAGCACGTGAGTGAGATCGCCGATGGCCTCGACTCCGGCCATGCGGGCGCCACCCTTGAGGGTATGCACATCACGCTGCAGTTCGGCAGCAACCTCCCGGTTCGAGGGGTCTTCGCTCCAGGTATGCAGGGCACTGCCGGTTGAGTTGATCAGGTCGTAGGCTTCTTCCAGGAAAATGCCCACCAGTTCCGGGTCCAGATGGGACAGATCGGTGGCCTGGAGCTCTTCCTCCTCTGCACCTGCAGTTTCTTCGGTGCTTTCCTCGAGCTCCGGCTCCGGCAGGGTCAGCTCTTCGTCTTCCGGTTCTGCCGATTCGTCGGTGTGTACATCGGTTACCGGGCGAGTGCCACGGGCGCCATCGATGTAGGCATGAATCTCGGTGATCAGATCCGGCGCGGGCCTCGGCGGCTCACCGGCTTCAAGTGCCTCGACCATGCCGGCAAGCCGGTCATGGCAGCGGAACAACAGGTCAGACAGAGTGTCATTGATCGAGAATTTCTGCTCGGTCAGTCCTTCAAACAGGTTTTCCAGTTCGTGGGATAGATCACCCACGGCCGGAATGTCGGCCAGTCGGGCGCCACCCTTGAGGGTGTGCAGGTCACGCTGGAGCAACCGCAGGAGGTCCAGGTTTGATGTGTCCTCGCTCCAGCTGTGCAGGGCTTCCGCGGTGCTGTCAATCAGGTCGCGGGCTTCCTCCAGGAAGATTGCTGCCAGCTCGTCGTCCATGGCCTGATCGTCTTCAGACGTTTCCGGCAGTGGCGGCGTTTCTGTCAGCTCAGGTTCTTCTGTTGCCTGCTCCAGTTCATCCATCTCCAGGCTGAGGTCGATCTCTTCCAGGTCGTCGGTGAACTGCTGCTCGAACTCATCCGGTTCTGCGGGCTCGGCTGCGGTTGCCTGTGCCAGCGCCTCGAGTTCCTGAATCAGTTCCTGGCTGGGTTCAGTAGCCAGCCCGGCCGCCACCTGATCCATCATGTTAATCAACTGCTCATGGCCGGCGCGCAGGGTCTGGAATACATTATCGCCCGGCGGCAGGCCCTGCTCTGAAATCGCGGTGTAGGTGCGGGTCAAAGCGGCGGTCAGTTCGGCAACATCGGGCAGATTGGCGTCCGTCGCACCCTGGGTCAGTTGCTCCAGTTCGGCACGGAGGGTTGCCAGTGCCTCGTCCTGCTGCGGGTTTTCAGACCAGCGATCGAGAATGCTTTCGGCATCCAGAACGATATCCAGGCCTTCACCCAGGAACAGCTGTACCAGCTGTGACGATGACTTCCTGGCGGGTTGTTCGTCGTCTGCCTGGGCATGGCTGGTGAGTGTCTGCTCACACACCTGGTGCAGGCGCTCAAGGTACTCGTCGGTGCCTGCCAGCGGTGCCTGGGGATTCTCCCGAATCTGGGCAAGCCCTTGGGTCAGGAAGCCCGCCGCATCACTGATCAGCGCCAGTACGTCGCGGTCTGCCCGTTTGTTCTGAGCCCGGGATTCTTTGATAAAGCGCTCAAGCGGCGTAATGACTTCCGCAATCGGCGCGATACCGGCGGTGTTGGCACTGCCTTTCAGGGTATGCAACGCCCGAGAGAGATCGTCCGTGTAGGCGGCGGTGGCTTTGTCGCCCGCAGCCTCCAGGTATTCCTTGATGGTCTGCAGATGGGTTTCGGTTTCGTTCTCGAAGATATCCAGCAGCACCGGATCCACTTCGTCTTCTCCGGGTAGGGCATCATACTCAATGCTGTCTTCCGGAGTGACGGTACCGGCCGTTGTTTCCTCTGCAGACTCTGTGTCGGTGTCCACCAGCGGCATGGCGGTGGCATCGGGAATTTCGCCATTGGCCAGGGCATTGGCCCGCGCCTCCATGGCAGATGTGTTCAGGCTCGGCGCCTGGCGTTTCTCAAAATCGGTGACCAGCGCCGGCACCGAATCGGTGACATCCTGAAGCAGCTGGGCAATATCATCATTCATGAACACGCTGCCGTCGATCACCCGGTTCAGCATGTTCTCGACCGACCACGCCAGCTCCCCGATCACGGTAGCGCCAACCATCCGGCCACTGCCTTTCAGGGTATGAAAGGCCCGCCGAACTTCCGCCAGGGCACTGCGGTCATCGTGCTGACGTAGCAGCATGGGCAGGTATTCGCGAATGGTGTCGAGTACCTCGCCAGCTTCCTCAATAAAGATCTCGAGGATTTCGTCATCAATGAGATCGTCACTGTCGTCCGCTTCTTCAACTTCGCTCGTTGGCGCGGTAGCGGGCGTTTCGGGAATTTCGATTTCGTGCTCGGCGGCGGCCTCGTCTGCAGTTTCTGCTTCGCCTGTGGTCTCTTCGGCCGCCTGTCCGGTTTCTGCGCGTCGGGTCGTTGCCAGCGCTTCAGCCTGTTCAATCAGCTCGTTGACGTCGCCACTGGTCTCGCCGTTCCGGAAGTCCTCAATCAGGGAAGGAATACGGGCGTTGACCTGGTCCACCAGGGTGAACATGTCATCGGTCGGTTTGATGGTCTGGTCGATGACCCGATTGAGCAGATTTTCCACCGACCACGCCAGTTCCCCAATGCTGGTGGCGCCGACCAGGCGGCCACTGCCTTTGAGGGTATGGAAAGCCCGGCGAACTTCCGTCAGAGCTTCGCGATCGTCGTGATCCTGGCGCAACCTCGGATAGAACTCGTGGATGGTCTGCAGAACTTCTTCCGCTTCCTCAACAAAAATGCCGAGGATCTCATCATCCAGCAGCTCGGCATCAGAGGTTTTGGCCTCTGGTGCGGTGGTCTCTTCGGCGCTTGCCTCAGGTTCTTCAGCAACGGGTACTTCAGCCGGGGCCTCTTCAGCTTCTTCCGTCAGGCTCCAGGTGGGCTCCTGTCCGACCGGGAAGCCGAGACTGGCGAGGCTGTCTTCGGCCACGCGCAGGATAGCGTCGTTATCACTGATGCCATCTGCCAGTCTCTCCAGGTAATACTCGATACTGGTGACGGCATCGGCCAGGGTGTCGAGCTGTTTCCAGTCCGGCACCTGTTTGTTGCTGAGCAATACGTCGGTGACATAACGCTCGGCTGAGGCGAGCATATCGGCAACGCGATCCAGTGGCACCAGGCTCAGACCGCCACGGATACTGTGCAGGAGTCCGGGTACGTGTTCGATTTCACGGGCATCCCACTGGGAGGCAATGAAATTGACGATGGCGGATTTAACCTGCTCCAGGGTATTACGGGATTCGCGGATCAGCGCTTCGCTGGCCTCTCCGAGTTCACGGGAGCCCATGTTGATGGCGGAGGCTTCCTCGGCCGAGCCGGACGACTGCTCCGGGCGTCGCTCGCTGTCGAGACCAGCCAGACTGGCCTCTACGTAAAGCAGGGCACCGGCAATGTCCATCAGGGTGCCATCGTCGACCACTTCGGCCTGCTGGCAGAGTTTTTCTACCAGTTCAATCTGCTCGGTGACGACCTTCCGGGGAATGCCAAGACCGAGAACGGCCAGGGTATTGGCAACCTGACGCAGGCCGGGCAGTAACTCGTCCAGTTCGCTGTTCTGACGAAATTCGGCCCGCACAAACAGGTCGAGCTGATCTTTCAGTCGGGCCAGTTCTTCGTTGAGGGCACTGACCACGGAGTGGATGGCGTCCCGGCCTGGACCGGATACCCGGTTGCGGGCCGCATCCACGTCGTCTTCCGAGGGCAGGGCGCTATCCAGCTGATAGGCCTGACGCAGCGCCTGAACCTGAGGGCGATCGAGATCCCGGGCGCGGGCGACGTAATACAACAGGTGTTTGAACAGCGCTTCCGGAACCGGCTGCTGAAGGATATCCGCATGTTCGTCGGTGAGCCGGCGGATCTCGGAATCCAGCTCCCTGAGCAGGGATTTGACGGCGGTGTTCACCGGGTTGACCCGGGCTTGCAGCGTGTCGACAAAGGCACTGGCCGCTTTCCAGAGTTCGCCCCGGGGCGTTTTCTGGCACAGGCGCACCAACCGCTGGATTACCTTCTGCATGTATTCGAAATGGGCGTCGAGGTCCGCCTCGCGAACCACGCCAGCAAGGGCAAACTGGTACATCTGGCGCAGCTTGCGCAGGTGGCCCAGGACTTTTGGATCATGCAGGCGTTCAGACACCTTACCGCTGACCCTCATCTGTGACGCAGAGAGATCCGGCTTGAACAGGGAGGTGTCGGACAACAGGGATTCGCCCCGGGCGGCCCGGAGATCGTTGAGCAGCGGCAGCAGAACCATGGGAAAGTCATCGCTGCTACTGCCAATGTGCTCCAGATACTGTGGCAGCTGCAGAATGGCCTGCATCAGCACGTTGACGGCATCGTCAACGCTGGTCACGGTTTCGTTGAGAATGGCCTGGGTCAGTTTTTCCATCTCTTCGGTGAGCAATGCTGCACCGTAGAGTTCCACCATTTGCAGGGTACCGTGTACCTGGTGAAGGTAATTCAGGCAGAAGCGCAGGCGCGCAGTGTCGTCGCGATTCTCGACATACGCTTCAAGTGCATGCTGGCCCTGGGTCAGCGTGTCCTGTATCTCTCCCCGAACCCAGTCGAGGGCGATGCTGTCATGGTGATTGCCCATAACCACTCCGGTTATTCTTCGTCGGACTGGCGCTTGATCCACGCCAGTACATGTTCCGAGGGAACCCTCTGCAGGCCCGGTGGCTGCCAGTCGGTCAGTTCACCCTGGCCAAGCACCAGTAACCCCCCCGGTGCCAGACGCTCTGCGAGCCGTTTGACGATCTCCCGTCGGCGCCAGCGACGGAAGTAGATCAGCAGGTTCTGGCAGAAGATAATGTTCATCCCGTGCATGGGTGCTTTATCCAGATCCAGAACATTGAGCCTGGCAAAGCACACCCGGTCACGGATGCTGTTCACAATTTCTACGGTATTCCGCTCCGAGGGCCGGAAATACCTGGCTTTCAGGTCTTCTTCCATTCCCAACAACTTGCGGGCATTAAACCGGCCCTGGCGCGCTTTTTCGATGGCCGGCTGACTGATGTCCGAGCCGGTTACGCCGAAGAGCGGTTGCACGCCCAACTGAGCCATGCCCTCGTTCAGGATCATCGCGAGCGTGTAAGGCTCCTCGCCGGTGGAGCAGCCAACACTCCAGGCCTCCAGGGCCCGCCTCCTGAACTGTTCCCGGGGACGTGTAAGCACATAATCCGCCACCAGCCGGAAGGCGTCCGGGTCCCGGAAAAACCGGGTTTCCTGAACAGTGAGCCGGTCTACCAGTGTGGCCCACTCCCTGACAGCATCCGGGCCGGATACGATTTTCTCGTAATAGGCCTGGTAGCTGCTGCAACCGATTTCGCGCATCCGGATGCCAAGATTGGTTTCCAGAAACGAGCGCCGTTCGGTGGTCAGGGTTATGCCGGTGCGGTGCTCCAGCAAGGTCTGCCACTGGCTGAACTGCGCGTCGTCCATATCCGGAAGACGGCGCAGTGACCAGATGCCTTCGGCGGGTGACAGTTGGTTATGCGTATGCGCCATAGACCGTCATCTGCCCCGGGCCGGTGATCAGCTGACCACCGGTACGTCGCTGTTTTCCTCTTCTTCCTGATTGGCCATTTCCTCATCCGGCAGGGTGAAGCCGGCAACGGAGGACCGCAGCTCGGAGGCCATTTCTGCCAGGTTACCGATAGACTTCGCGGTAGCGTTGGTACCGGAGGAAGTCTGGGAGGTGATTTCCTGGATAACGTTCATGGTGTTGGAAATGTGCGCCGCAGAGGATGACTGCTGACGGGCGGCGTTGGAGATGTTCTGGATCAACTCCGCCAGGGACATGGATACGTTCTCGATTTCCTCGAGGGCGATACCCGCGTCCTGAGCCAGGCGGGCTCCCCGGACCACCTCGGCGGTGGTGTGTTCCATGGAGATAACCGCTTCGTTGGTGTCAGACTGGATCGTCTTAACCAGCGCTTCAATCTGTTTGGTGGCCGCAGAGGAACGTTCCGCCAGGCGCTGAACTTCGTCCGCAACCACCGCGAAGCCCCGACCCGCGTCACCGGCCATGGAGGCCTGGATTGCCGCGTTCAGGGACAGGATGTTGGTCTGGTCGGCAATGTCGTTGATCAGGGATACGATATCGCCGATTTCCTGGGAGGATTCACCCAGACGCTTGATCCGCTTGGACGTTTCCTGGATCTGCTCCCGGATGTTATCCATGCCGCGAATGGTGTTCTGTACCACTTCTGCGCCTTTCTTCGCGATCGCAACCGACCGCTCCGCAACCGCGGAGGATTCGGCGGCGTTCGAGGATACCTGGTCGATGGACACGGCCATCTCGTTAACCGCAGCGGAGGCGCCGGCAATTTCCTGGGCCTGGTGCTCGGATGCATCGGCCAGGTGCATGGCCGTGGCCTGTGTTTCCTGGGCGGCGGAAGCTACTCGTACCGCAGTACCACGAATGGCCTGTACCAGGCCGCGCATCTGGTCGATCGCGTAGTTGATGGAGTCGGCGATGGCACCGGTGAAGTCCTCGGTTACCGTGGCCTCTGTGGTCAGGTCACCATCGGCCAGGTCGGCCAGTTCGTCCAGCAGTCGCAGGATCGCGTTCTGGTTTTGTTCGTTCTGCTCCTGGGTGGTGGCCAGACGCTCCTGGGCGTCGCGGTACAGGGCAAGACCGATAAAGACAACAATCGCAACCATGGCGGCCAGGATGGCGAAGGCCAGGGTCGGGCTGATCAGACGGGAACTGGACTGGGTAGCGAAGTTGTCGGCCAGAGTCGACAGTTCGGCCAGCAGGTTCTCGGAGTTCTGGAAGATGTCACTTGCGGCGGTACGAACCTTGAAGAGGTCGGGAGAGGCTTCAAGGATCGCGTCTACGTTCTGGGAAACGAACTGGAACAGCTCGTCAACCGCTTCCAGGCCATAGATGGCGTCTTCGTCCGCTACGCGGGAGATGCCCATGGCGGGATTGCCGTTGAGCTGGCCGTCAAGAACTCGGCCGAACAGGCTGGCGTCCCGGCCGAAACGGTCGGCCGCGATAACGGCGTCTTCGTCACCGGACAGTACGTTGTTAACGGAGCGGACAATACGCTCTGCCAGCAGCGACTGACGCTGGGCCAGAGAGATCTGTTCGGCGGGTGCACCGTTATCCAGCAGAATCTGAACGATGTCGTCGTATTCCACCTGCAGCTGGGGAATGGTTTCGTTCAGGGTCCGGGCTACTTCGTGCAGGCCGAGTACTGCATCACGGGTAGAGAGGATGCTGTCGGCGTTTTCACGAACGGTGTTCCAGTGTTCCTGTACGCCACTTTGCTGGGCCAGTTCACTGGGCGGGAGGCCGGTTTCCGGGTTGCCCTCGGTCACGTTGGTCCAGAGCTGCTGGAACTCATCCCGCGAACGACGGAGTTGGTCGAAGGCTTCGGCGGTACCACCGGCGGCCTCGGTCGCGTTCTTCGCGATCTCTTGGGAGAGTACCCGCATTTCCGCGGTGTTGGCGATGTACTGCTGGTCGTGCTGACTGTCCTGGTTAATGATGAACAGTACCACAACGAGCAGGACGGTAAGTGCAATCAGCGCTGCGATCAGGCCGGCAACCAGTTTGTTGCCTCCCTGTCCCATACTGAGTCTTCCGGCTCTGTTTTTCATTTTCTGGCTCCCGGCCTCTTTCTTCTGGAAATGGCAAGTATGTGTAGCGGGTTTCAGACGGTCAGGGTGATGTTCCTGCCAGTACCATCACCCTTACCACTGTGCAACATCAAGAAAGCGTTCGTCTTCCACCAGATCGGTGGCTGAGAACACTTTCCAGACCTCCTCATTACGCTCGTAACCGCCGCTCACAAACGGACGAACGCTGTCGGGCACCCCGTCGGGGGTGGCCCTGAAACTGTCTTTTGCGAAGTACTGCATGCCCAGTACGCTGTCGACGACCAGGCCACTGAATACGTCGCCCTGCTCAACCACCAGAACCCGCCGTTCACGCAGGCTGCGGGAAGAGCGGGGCACATCGAAAAAGGTGGCGAGATCGACCAGGGGTAACAGGCGGCCGCGAACATTGGCCGCTCCCATCAGGAACGACCGAACCCCCGGAACATGGGTGAACCGGGGTACATGCAGGATTTCGGTAACTTCGCCCATGGGGGCAACATAGCGCTCGCCCGAGAGAATAAAACCGATGCCGTTCCAGAGTTCAACGGCTTCCTGTTGTTCCGGCAGACCGGCGGCCATGGACCGGCTGCGCTGGGCGATATCCGTCAGAACGGCAAAAGGGGCGGCCTGGGCGGACATGCGTACTCCAAGGTTGGGGATCAGGCAATCAGGCTGTTGATTGTTTTGATCAGGTCGTCTTCGTTAACTGGCTTGACCAGATAACCCTTGGCACCCTGGCGGGTTCCCCACACCCGGTCAGTTTCCTGATCCTTGGTGGTTACGATCACAACCGGGATGGAAGCGGTTTCCGGCGCACGGGTCAGCTGGCGGGTCGCCTGAAAGCCGTTCAGGCCGGGCATGACAACATCCATCAGCACCAGATCCGGAGTTTCCGCGCGGGCCTTGGCCACACCATCGGCGCCATTATCTGCGGTCAGCACTTCGTGCTTGTGTTTTTCCAGAATGGTGGAAATCTTCTTAACTTCAGTTGGCGAGTCGTCAACAATCAGAATGCGGGCCATGGTTTCCTCGATGGTTCTGTGTGTCAGCAGGGGTTACTGTTCCGCCTGAGGCATGTATTGGCGGATGGTGTTAAGTAGTTCATCCTTGCTGAACGGTTTGGTCAGATACTGGTCCGAGCCTACGATTCGGCCTTTTGCCTTGTCGAACAGGCCGTCCTTGCTCGAAAGCATGATAACCGGCGTCTTTTTAAAAGAGGAATTGTTCTTGATCAGTGCGCAGGTCTGGTAGCCGTCCAGGCGGGGCATCATGATATCGACAAAAATGATGTCCGGCTGGGAGTCGGCAATCTTGGCCAGAGCGTCAAAGCCGTCTGTGGCAGTGATAACCTCACAGCCAACCTTTTTAAGAAGGGTTTCCGCGGTGCGACGAATGGTCTTGCTGTCGTCAATCACCATGATCTTCAGGTTCTCGAAGTTGTCATCCATTGTCCAACTGCCTTGCGCTCTAGCGACTGTCGTTATTTTCGAACGGGGGTTTTAACACAAACGTTAAGGTTGTTCTATAAACCCCGCTCATTTATAGAGTATCCATGGCTGGATAAAAAGTATTAGTTTGTGACCAAATGTACTTCTGCCGCTGCCATCACGGATTTATCTGCGGATTTCTCCGGATGCATTCGCGGCTCGGGTACAATACCATCTGACCTCTCAGCATAGCACTTAATAACCGGTTCGCTCTGCTGACCGGTTCGTGTTTTCTTACCGACAGTTCCAGGAGACGCTATGACAATCCGGCTGGGGATCGTGATGGATCCCATTCAGGATATTCACTTCAAGAAAGACAGTTCTCTGGCCATGCTGCATGCCGCCCAGAAACGCGGCTGGGAAATCGAGTACATGGAACTGCCGGATCTTTATCTTGCGGGCGGCCAGGCCCGGGCTCACACCCGTGGGCTGACTGTGCACATGGATCCGGACAACTGGTACAGCTTCGGCGCCAGTCAGGATCGTGCGCTGGGTGACCTCGACGTCATTCTGATGCGGCAGGACCCACCGGTGGACCGGGAGTTCCTGATGGCCACCTATATACTGGAATCGGCGGAGCAGCAGGGCGCTCTGGTGGTCAATCCGGCGGCCACTCTGCGGGACTGCAACGAAAAACTGTTTGCCACCCAGTTTGAAGACCTGACACCGCCGCTCATCGTGACCCGCTCTGCCCAGCGTTTCCGGGAATTCTATGCCGAACATGGTGACATCATCATGAAACCAGTGGACGGCATGGGTGGCCGCTCGATATTCCGGGTCAAGGAAAACGATGCCAATCTCGGGGTCATCATCGAAACCCTCACCAATTACGGCAGCCATCAGGCCATGGCCCAGAAATTCATCCCCGAAATCACCGAAGGTGACAAGCGTATTCTGCTGATTGAGGGCGAGCCGGTACCCTATGCCCTTGCACGCATTCCGTCACACGGTGAGAATCGCGGCAACCTGGCCGCCGGAGGTCGTGGTGAGGGCCGGGAGCTGACCGAGCGTGACCGTCAGATCTGTGCCCGGGTAGCGCCGGTGATCAAGGAAAAGGGCCTGGTGTTCGTGGGGCTTGATGTCATTGGTGACTATCTCACGGAAATCAACGTCACCAGCCCCACCTGCATTCGTGAGCTGGATGCGGCGTTTGGCATCGACATTGCCGGCATGCTGATGGACGCCATCGAGCGACGTCTGGCCAGAGACTGAAGACCGATCACAGCTTTTGAGCGCACAAGGAGACTCAGGAACCGTCATGGCAACCCAGGTTAGCGATTTCGATCGGTTTTCCTTCACCCTGTTTATGGCATTGGCCGTTCATGCCATGTTGGTGTTGGGGATTACCTTTGCCCCGGAATCGCCCCGGTCTTCGGCTCAGACCATGGAAATTACCCTGTCCCAGTTCGACGATGAGCAGGCGCCGGAGAAAGCCGATTTTCTGGCCCAGACCAGTCAACAGGGCAGTGGCTCGGAAGAGCAGGCCATGGAAATGACCTCGCCCAATCCGTCCGAGATCAGTCAGCCGGAGCTGGCTCAGGTGCAACCCGAGCCACAGACCACCACCCGGCCTCAGCCGCAACAGGAGCGGACGGTCGTCCAGACCGAGACTCACACCGAGCGCCAGGCGTCAAGGCCCGAGGAGCGAACCGAGCCCCAGGAAGAGCCCTTGCCTCAGAGCGAGAAAAAGAGCCTGATGGAGCGCAGCCTGGAGATTGCCAGCCTGGAGGCGAGGTTTGACGCACAGCAGCGGGCCTATGCCCGCAAACCCCGGGTAATGCGGGTAACGGCAGCCTCGACCCTGAAGTCCAGCAACGCCTGGTATGTGCAGAACTGGGTGAGCAAGGTGACCCGGGTGGGTAACATCAACTATCCCACCGAAGCCAGGCAGGCAGGCATCTACGGCACCCTGCGCATGCTGGTTTCGCTGAAGAAAGATGGCACAATCAAGGAAGTGGCAATCCTCCAGTCCTCCGGCAGCACGGTGCTGGATGATGCCGCAATCCGAATTGTGCGTATGGCCGCTCCGTTTGCGCCTTTCCCGGAGGAAATGCGTCAGGACGTGGACGAACTGGAAATCATACGCACCTGGTCATTTCAGAGACGGGGGCTTACATCAGGATGACGGCCGAACACGACACCACAGGCAGTCTCAGGCACCACTTCCTGGTGGCTTCGCCCTGGTTGGCTGATCCCCGCTTTCACGGTGGGGTGATCTACCTTTGCGAACACTCGGAAGAGGGCGCGCTGGGGCTGATGATCAATCAGCCGCTGGATATCCACCTGGGTGAGATCCTCGAGCAGCTCGACATGCACGGCGGGGAGCTGGACTTGCCGGTATACACCGGCGGGCCGGTTCAGCCAGAGCGCGGCTTTGTTCTGCACTCGCCGGGCCGGCAGTGGCAGAATACCGCGCAAGTCACCGACGAAGTGTTGTTGACCACCTCCCGGGATATTCTGGAAAGCATTGGCCGGGATGAGGGGCCGGAGTCGTTTCTGGTGGCACTGGGTTACTCTGGCTGGGGCGAAGGTCAGCTGGAGGAAGAGCTGGGCAGCAATGCCTGGTTGACCTGCCCTGCCAGCACCGACATTCTGTTCCGCACGCCGGCAGACCAACGTTACCAGGCGGTACTCCGCCTGATGGGCATTGATCTGAACCAGCTCAGTGATTCGGTGGGTCATGCCTGATCCCGGTAACCGTCGACTACTGGCCTTTGATTTCGGCACCCGGCGTATCGGGGTGGCGTCAGGGCAGGAAATGCTCGGAACCGGCCAGCCCCTGGCCATGCTTCCGGCTAGGGACGGGATCCCCGACTGGCAGCAGATCGAGGCGCTGCTGGCGGACTGGCAGCCGGATATTGTCCTGGTCGGCCTGCCTCTGAATATGGATGACACCGAAAATGAGATGTGCGCGCGGGCCCGCAAGTTCGGCAAGCGTTTGCACGGCCGCTACCATGTCACGGTCGAAATGGTGGATGAACGACTCACCAGCTACGAAGCCAAGGGCGAGGTGATGGCCGGTGGTGGCAGCCGCGATTTCGGCCGCCACGGCGTCGATGACCGTGCCGCCGTGCTGATACTGGAAACCTGGTGCCGGGAGCAGGCCGGCTGATCTGATAAACGAGGCTGTAATGACCGCATTGCTTGATATAGACCAGCTGCTCGACACCTTGGAATCCGGCCTGCGTCAGATTCTCCAGGCGCGTGGCGTGGATGACCCGGTGCTGATCGGAATCCGGACCGGCGGTGTCTGGCTGGCGGATGTGTTGGGGAAGCGCCTGGGTATTGCCCAGCCTTTCGGAGAGCTGGACATCTCGTTCTACCGGGATGACTTCAGCCGCATTGGTCTGAACCCCCGGGTGATGCCGTCCAGTCTGCCGTTTGATACCGAAGGCCGGGACATCATCCTGATCGACGACGTGATCATGAGTGGCCGGACGATCCGGGCTGCCATGAACGAAATATTCGACTACGGCCGTCCGGCCAGTATCATACTGGCCACGCTGATCGATATGGGCGCCAGGGAACTACCAATCCAGCCGGATGTGGTGGGACGGGCCCTGACGCTGGAAGCCCATCAACGAGTGAAACTGCGTGGCCCCGAGCCACTGCGCATTGAAGTACAGGAATCCGGGCAGTAAACCTTCCCAACTGATAACAGGCGAGCCATGACCGCGAACGACCCTTCCCCGAACCACTTGCAGCTGACCCGGGATGGTCAGTTGCGGCATTTCCTGACGCTGGATGGCCTGGGCCAGCCACTGCTCACGGATATTCTCGACACCGCCGACTCCTTTATTGAGGTGGGAGAGAGAAGTATCAAGAAAGTGCCCCTTCTTAGAGGCCGCACCGTAGTCAACCTGTTCTTTGAATCCAGTACCCGGACCAGGAGTACGTTCGAACTCGCGGCCAAGCGCCTGTCTGCCGACGTCCTGAACCTGGATATCTCTACCTCAGCTACCTCCAAGGGTGAATCCCTGTCCGATACCCTGCTTAATCTGGAGGCCATGGCCTCGGATATGTTCGTAGTGCGTCATTCCCAGAGTGGCGCGCCGCATTTCATAGCCGAGAGTGTGACCCCCGGCGTTGCCATCATCAATGCCGGTGACGGCCGCCACGCCCATCCCACCCAGGCGATGCTGGACATGCTGACCATCCGTCAGCACAAGGGCCGCTTTGAAGGCCTGAAAGTTGCCATTGTCGGGGATGTGCTGCACTCCCGGGTGGCGCGCTCGCAGATTCGCGCATTGAATGTGCTGGGCGCGGAAGAGGTACGGGTGATTGCTCCCGGCACGCTGCTGCCCAGAGATGTCGAGGATCTTGGTTGTACCGTGGAATACGACATGGCCCGCGGCATGAAAGACCTGGATGTGGTGATCATGCTGAGGCTTCAGAAGGAGCGCATGGAAGGTGCCCTGCTACCCAGTGAACGTGAGTTTTACCGTCTGTACGGGCTGAATCAGGAAAAGCTGGGGCTGGCAAAGCCCGATTGCATCGTCATGCATCCGGGCCCGATCAACCGCGGGGTCGAGATTGAGTCGGCAGTGGCCGATGGGCCCCAGTCGGTCATTCTTAATCAGGTCACCAACGGTATTGCTATCCGGATGGCGGTGATGTCCATGGCCATGGGCGGTCAGATGGCGGAGCGTCAGCAAAGACAGCAGGAACTGCAGGAGGGCCGGGCATGACAGCGTCAGCGAACTGGAATGAGGGCGGCCTGAAACTGACCGGCGGGCAGTTGTTTGAGCCGGGCAAGGGGTTGATCAGTAACCCGGGCTTGTTGGTGCGCAATGGTCGCATAGAGGCGGTTGGAGAGCAGGCCCAGGCAGCCGAGAGCGCCGCAACACTGGACGCCGCCGGGCAGGTTATCGCGCCCGGTTTTATCGACTTGTGCTGTAATCTCCGGGAGCCGGGCAATGGCCAGAAGGGCAATATTGCCTCGGAAACACGGGCCGCCGCCCATGGTGGTTTCACCACGGTCTGTGCCTCGCCGGAAACCTCGCCGGTCAATGATTCCGGTGCCGTAACCAATCTGATTCTCGACAGCGTGGCCTCCCGAGGTGTGGTTCGGGTGCTGCCGATCGGTGCCATCACCCGTGGCCTTGATGGCGATATGCTCAGTGATATGGCAGGCCTGAAAGCAGCCGGTTGCGTGGCGGTCGGCAATGGTTCCCGGGGCGTGCGCAATGCCCGCATTCTGCGCCGGTGTATGGCCTATGCCCAGACCTTCGGACTGACCGTGATGTTCAGTCCGGAAAATACGGCACTGGCGGCCGATGGCTACGCCCATGATGGCCAGGTCACCACGCGCCTGGGGCTGCTGGGTATCCCCGAGGTGGCCGAAACGGCCGCGGTTATGGAAATGCTACTGCTGGCGGAAGAGACCGGGGTGCGCCTGCACCTGAGCCAGCTGTCCTGTGCCCGCAGCGTCGAGATGCTGGCCCAGGCCCGGGATCGCGGCGTGAAGGTTACCGCCGATGTTGCCATGCACCAGCTGGCATTCACCGAATCGGCCCTGGCCGGTTTCGACAGTCGTTTTCATGTCCGGCCGCCCCTGCGCGGGGAAGCCGACCGTCAGGCGTTGGTGGCCGGCGTGCGGGACGGCGTTATCGATGCAATTGTGAGTCAGCATCAGCCCCATGATTCCGCGGCCAAGCAGGCCCCGCTGCCCGCGACCGAGCCCGGGCTGTCGAGCATCGAAAGCGTGCTGTCCCTGGGTCTGGAGCTGGTACAGAATCATGAGTTGGAATTGCCGGATTTGCTGCGGGCACTGACCGCTGGCCCGGCGGCTGTCCTGGGCCGGGAAGTGGCTCTGACGGCCGGGGCTGCTGCTGATCTTTGTCTGTTTGCCCCGGATGGCCACTGGCAGCCTTCCGCTGCAACGCTGCTGTCGGCTGGCCGGCACGCTCCGGTTCTGGAACGAGCCCTGCCAGGGGAGGTGAAACTCACCCTGGTGGCAGGTCGCACCGCCTGGCAGGCTCCCGGAACACCACTTTGAAAAATGAGGCAGAGGTGGCTCCGCCTCTGTCGACATCATCACAGAACTCGCCGGTTTTGCTGAAAAACCCTTGATGGCAGGCACCTGAGCCAACGTATTCTATGACCTGACCCTCTACGGTCAGGTCATAGAATACGAGAGCCAGTCACCCGGATGTGACCGGCCCGACAATAAAAACTCAGGAGTCATCCCGTGAAATCAATCCGCTTTTCCCGCCGGCTCGCCATGGCGGCCGTCCTGTGTGCCAGCGTGGTGGCACCCTCCCTGGTTCAGGCCCAGGATGAAATCCTTGAGCGCAGTTTCTGTGTGTTTGACCCGGTTGGTGCCAATGGCCCGCTGTTTGCCATTACCAAGGAGTTCCAGCCGGTGGCCCTCAAGCGAGGCATCAAGCTGGAACTGCGTGCCTACACCGATGAAAAAGTAGCGGCCGAAGACTTCAAGGCCGGTCAGTGCGATGCCGTGTTGCTGACCGGCACCCGTGCCCGGGAATTCAACAAGTTTACCGGTAGCCTCGAAGCCATGGGGGCAGTGCCGGGTGAAGAAGAAATGCGCCTGTTGTACAACACCCTGAGCCAGCCCAAGGCCCGGCCGTTCCTGGTTGACGGGCCCTATGAGGTAGCCGGTGTCTTTCCCGCCGGGGCCATTTACCTGTATACCCGCGACCGGGCCATTGATTCGGTCGAAAAACTCCAGGGCAAACGCATCGCAACGCTGGATTACGACTCGGCCTCGGTGCGCATGGTCCGTCATGTCGGCGCATCGGTGGTTGGCTCCAACTCCGCCAACTTTGCCGGCAAGTTCAATAATGGCAGTGTCGACCTGGCCTATGCACCAGCCGTGGCCTATCAGCCTCTGGAACTCTATAAGGGCGTTAATTCCAAGGGTGGGGTGTTCAAGTATGCCCTGGCGTACATGAACTTCCAGGTCATTATTCATCGCGACCGTTTCCCGGAAGACGCCGGCCAGATGGTTCGGGATGAGTCCATCAAGCGGATTGATCAGGCCTACGAGATCATTGCAGAAGCGGAGTCCGGGATTCCTGCCGAGGTTTGGATGCACCCGCCCCGGGAAGATGTGGCCGAGTACGACAAGATGCTGCGCCAGGTTCGTCTTTCACTGTTGGAGGACGGGGTCTATGACGAGCGCGCCATCAAGTTGATGAAGGCGATTCGCTGTCGGGTGGATGGCTCCCGTTCGGAGTGCGCCTCCTGAGGCACTGAGCGGCCCGCATACAGAGCGGGCCGCAGGTGATCAGCGGATGGCGTCTTTCAGGGCCTTGCCGGCCTTGAAACCCACGGTCTTGCTGGCAGGGATCTGGATGCTTGCGCCGGTTTGCGGGTTGCGTCCGCTGCGGGCTTCCCGGCTGCGGATATTGAAGGTGCCGAAACCGATCAGTGTCACGTCCTCTCCCCGCGCGGCAGCCGCCGATACCTGGTCGGTAAACGCGTTGATTACCTCTCCGGCCTTTTCCCGGGTAAGCCCGGTTTTGTCGGCAATGGCAGCAGCAAGTTCAGGTTTGCGCATCGGATACTCCTGATTATTCGTTCTGATTGTTGTTGGTTATTGCCTCGGCCAGGCCGGAGGCTGAAGCAATCTATAGTGGCTTTGGGCTGAATCTGCAAACCTTCTTCGGTAACGATATGTTCCCGGAGGCGTCATTTGCGGGATCGGTCTCATAAACCCGGGGCGGAGTTCGTCATAATGAACGCCGGTTACAGACTGTAACAAACGGTGCAGTCCGCCCCCATCTTCTGGACAAAACACAAGAACAAAAGGTTGAAAGGTATGAAGGGTTTCCGGAGATCCCCGACAACATCATCTGGGCTTCGCGGCATGATGGCGGCATTGACTGCCGGTCTCCTGCTGAGCGGCTGCGGGGCGGTCAATAACATGATCTACAAGACCACGGGGGATGTCATGAAGGGCTTCTCCCGCAACCATACCGTCCCCTACCTCATGGAGTCGGACGATCTGGCCATGGGCTGTTCCATGAGCGAGGCTACCGCGCCGCTGTTGATGTCGTTTGGTCGGGTAACCAGTGAGCCGGATCAACTGGCTGTGATGCTCTACCTGTCTTCGGGCAGCTGTGCGGAAGAGCAGGCCAGGGAGCATGAGCTGGCAGGGTTGGCCGCCATGTACGCCATGGACGCGACCGCCGCGGAAGACGCCTTTATTCGCCAGAAGCGTGCTCATACCCTGGCCGCTCGCCGCTATCTGAAAAGCTGGCAGCATCACAATAGCCACTATGGCAACCCGGATGAAACCGAGTGCCCGGATTTCGACGATGACATGGACGAGTTCATGTACATGGCCGGTTTGCTGTCCGGGCTGCAGGCGCTTAACGCCCAGATCCAGGCCACCTCCTCGGTGGGCGTTCCGTTCAACACCGGCTCTGTGGTGGGCCGTGCTACCCAGTGTCTGGATAACAAGAAATGGTGGGGCGCCCCCATGGGCCTGCGTGCCACCGTCTGGGCCATGATCCCGGGAACCCAGCCGCAGGGTGAAGATGCCTTCGAGCGCCTGGCCATTGCCGCGGAGCAGGGCGAGGAAGCTGGCGTCCGACTGGGCCATGTGTTCCAGGCCATTGCGGCCATGAACAAGAATGATGAAGCCCTGGTGAAGTCGGTTATCCGCGACCATGCTGAATCCCTTGAGGCCAATCCGGCTAACGAGGAATGGCGGTTTGTGGATGCCATGGCGACCAATATGCTGGTGGCGATTTCGGATCGGCTGTGGGTGGAAAACACCGGTCACCGCACCCCCATCGGGCAGTTCGGTGCCTTCTGGGATGACCAGCGTGAACCGGTCGAGACCATGGATCTGGACGACCTGTTGTAACCATCATCAAGCCGAGTAAGCCGATATGCCCCAGGGTGGTTTTCGTCGTAGTGGTCTGGAGTGGTTTTCATCGCTGCCGGCCTGTCTGTTGTTGCTGGCTGTGGTTCTGTTCTCCACCAGCAGTGATATTCATAACCAGATGTTGCGCGCTGGTGAGCAGCTCTGGAGTGGCTATTACAAGCTGCGCATGGACCCGGTACAACCGGAGTGCGACCTCAACCGGGATGTTGAGGCAGAGGTCGCCCGGGAGCTGGCTGAGCAAGCGCCGGCAGACGACCCGATGGCAGCACTGCTTGGCGCCCATGAAAAAGATCCCCGGGAAGTTCGTCTTGCCATAGAGCGCTCGGTGGCGGATTGCCGGGCCGCTCACGCCAGTTACGAAGACCTGCAGGACAAGCTGACTCCCGGTGTGAAAGCCTATCGGGCGGTAGAGCTTTTTGTAGCCGACCTGATCGCGTTCGGGCTCACAGCCCAACGCTATGTTCTGGTGATTCTGGTGATGCTGTGTGCGGTGACCGCCACACTCACCCGCCATCACATTGCCATGCGAGCCATGGAGACCCGGTTGGACTACACCGTCTCCCATACCCTGCAAACCATTGCCAACGCCATGTTGCTGGGCTCGTCGGTGATCTTCCGGCAATCCAGCCTGGCCAGCAGCACCACCGTATCTGGTGAGGAGCTGCTGCTGCACAATTTCTGGATTGTCGGCTTTGCCTGCCTGACGCTGGCGAGCCTCTATCGCCTGTTCCGCGTGCCTGACAATCTGGCGCCGGGTGGCAATCTGAACCAGGCGTTTCTGTCGGTTCCGCTCTATACCGTGATGTGCCTGATTTCAGGTACTTACTTCGCGCTGATCGGTCATTCCTCCGGTATCGGGATCTATCTGGGCAAGATGATGGAGCTGGCCGACATGTTCCTGAATGTCGGGCTGTACGTGTGGGTGGGCATGATGCTGAAGCAGACGCGCCTGGCGACACTGGTTTTCAATATTTTCCGGCCCTGGCGTATGCCGCCGGAGATGCTGGCGGTGGTGGCTGTTCTGGTGGCGGCGGTGCCTACCGCCTATACCGGTGCTTCCGGTATTTTTGTGATTGCTGCCGGTGCTGTTATCTACAGTGAGCTCCGAGCGGCGGGCGCGCGCAGACATCTGGCCCTGGCGGCCACGGCCATGTCGGGCTCCCTGGGTGTGGTATTGCGGCCGTGTCTGCTGGTGGTGGTGATTGCCTACCTGAACCGAGAGGTGACGACCGATGAGTTGTTTGGCTGGGGCATCTGGGTATTCGTACTGACCGCCACCATGTTTGCGATGGTGGCTCTCACGGTGAACCGGCAGAGCCAGTTTGACCTTGCCCCGGCGGCCGATGCCTTTCCGGCGTCCATTCAGGCTTTGCGGCCATTGATTCCCTATGTGATCGTGATCGCTGCCGTAGTGCTGTTCTACCGGCTTGCCCTGGATGTGAAGATGGACGAATTTTCGGCGCCCCGGTTGCTGCCGGTGATCATGCTGGCCATTCTGGTATATGAGCATATCAGCCTGAACAATGGCCGGGGCCGGGCGTCCGGTGAGATCAATCACCAGGGGCTGGAGCGCAGCGTTCGTGGCGCGACCAACGATACCACCGCTGAGATTGGCGCCCTTTTGTTGCTGCTGGGGCTGTCGGTGAGCATTGGTGGTGTGATCGAGCGCTCCCACATCATGGAAACTTTCCCTCAGGCGTTCGACAGTCCCTGGTCTGCCATGCTGCTGATGGTAGTGATCCTGGTGATTCTGGGGATGATCATGGACGCCTTCGGGGCGGTGATTCTGGTAACCGCAACGGTGGCGACCATAGCCTACTCCAGCGGTATTCACCCGGTGCATTTCTGGATGGTGACGCTGGTAGCCTTCGAGCTTGGCTACCTGAGCCCGCCTGTGGCCCTGAACCATCTGCTCACCCGCCAGGTGGTGGGCGAGGCTGAGGTGCTGGCGGCCCAGCAGGAAGGTGGAACCTTCTACCAGCGCCACGAACGCATCATCATGCCACTGATTGCCATGGGTATTTCTCTGGTACTGGTGGCCTTTGTGCCGTTGCTGTTCTACGCCAACTGATTTCTCTGCCCGAGGCCGCCCCGGCGGCCTGTCTGGTCTGTGTTCTCAAACCAAAGGCACAAAAAAAGCGCCGAGCTTTCGCAAGGCGCTTTTTTTATGGCAGTGGGAAAGCGGCTTTAGCCGGCTTTCGGGCCCGCTTCAACAATGGCGTCGGCCACGTCGAATTTTTTGAAGTTTTCCACGAACTGGGCAATCAGCTCCTGAGCCTTGCCGTCGTAGTAGTCCGGGCTGACCCAGGTGGTGCGCGGGTTCAACAGCTCGGTGTCTACGCCCGGAACATGCTTGGGCACGTCCAGGTTCAGGGCATCCAGGTGCTCGGTTTCCACGTCGTCCAGATCACCGTTCTGGATGGCGGCAATGATGGCGCGGGTGGTCGGAATGCTGAAACGCTTGCCTTCACCGTAGGGGCCACCGGTCCAGCCGGTGTTGACCAGAAATACCTTGCTGCCGAATTCGTCGATACGCTTCATCAGCAGCTCGGCATAGACGCCGGCCGGGCGCGGGAAGAACGGCGCACCAAAGCATGTGGAGAAGGTGGACTTCAGCTTGGAGGATGAGCCCATTTCGGTGGAGCCCACCAGCGCGGTGTAGCCACTCAGGAAGTGGTAAGCTGCAGCTTCACGACTCAGGATGGATACCGGAGGCAGAACGCCGGTCATGTCGCAGGTCAGGAAGATGATGTGCGAGGGCTCACCGGCACGGTTCTCGATCACGCGCTTTTCGACGTGCTCGAGCGGATAGGCGCAGCGGGAGTTTTCGGTCAGTGAAACGTCGTTGTAGTCCGGCTCGCGGGTCTCCGGATCAATCATCACGTTCTCAACGATGGCGCCGAAACGGATGGCGTCCCAGATGATCGGCTCGTTCTTCTGGCTCAGGTCGATGCACTTGGCGTAGCAACCGCCTTCAATATTGAATACGGTGCCCGGGCCCCAGCCGTGCTCGTCGTCACCGATCAGGAACCGGTGCGGGTCTGCAGACAGGGTGGTTTTGCCGGTGCCGGACAGGCCGAAGAACAGGCATGTCTCGCCGGTTTCACTGACGTTGGCTGAGCAGTGCATGGGCAAAACGTCTTTCTCGGGCAGAAGGAAGTTCTGAACCGAGAACATGGCTTTTTTCATTTCGCCTGCGTAGTGCATGCCGGCCAGCAACACCTTGCGCTTGGCGAAGTTGATGATGACGCAGCCGTTGGAGTTGGTGCCATCACGCTCCGGTACACACTCGAAATTAGCGGCGTTGAGAATCTGCCATTCCTGCTTGTCGGCCGGATTGAAGCTATCCGGGCGAATGAACAGGTTGCGGCCGAACAGGTTCTGCCACGCGGTTTCCGTGGTCATTTTTACCGGCAGGTAGTGTTCCGGGTCGGAACCAACGTGAACGTGAGAGACGAAGCGGTCTTTTTCAGCGATGTAGGCTTCAACGCGATCCCACAGGGCATCGAACTTTTCAGCATCGAACGGGCGGTTGATTGGACCCCAGTGAATGTCGTCGGCGGTGCTGGGCTCCTCGACGATAAAGCGGTCCATAGGAGACCGGCCGGTACGCTCACCGGTGGTGACCACCAGAGAACCGTTGGATGCCAGCTGGCCTTCGTTCCTTGCTAATGCCAGCTCGACCAGTCGTGCTGTACTCAGATCATTATAAGTGTTGCTCACTTCGACCTCGCCCTCGGGATGTCTTCGTGATTGCCCAGGCCGTCCCCCCGAAAATTGACGGAAAACTGAACAATCGGGTCAATTCAGGCGCGCTATTATGCCAGAGACGCCCACAAAAAACGACTGCCCTGAAAGCCGCGCCAGAGGCGGCTTCCGAGCAAGTTCAGTGACGGATCAGTGTAACGTATGGCCGGTGAAAAGGTGATCAATATCATTTCTATTGAAGCGATAGTTTGCGTGACAGAACTGGCAGTCCATGTTGATGCTGCCCTGTTCGTCGAGGATGCTGTAGCACTCGTCCTTGCCGATGGCTTCCAGCGCGGCCAGGGTGCGCTCACGGGAACAGCTGCAGCGGAAGGCAACCGGATCCGGCTCGAACAGGCGCACCGTTTCCTCGTGGAACAGCCGGTGCAGCAGGGTTTCACTGTCCAGGGTGAGTAGCTCCTCGGCTTCGATCGTCGCGGCAAGGTGGTTCACCCGGTTCCACAGGTCATCGTCGTCATCGGTATGGCCGGGAAGGCGCTGGAGTAACAGGCCGGCAGCGGTATCCTCGTTGGCAAACAGGAACAGGCTGGTGGCGATCTGCTCGGAGCGCTCGAAGTACTCTTCCAGGCAGCCGGCCAGGGTTTCTGATTCCCGTGGCACCACGCCCTGGTAGCGCTGGCCCTGTTCCGGGGTGATGGTGATGGCCATGCGGCTTTGTCCGAGCAACTCGTGCAGGGTTTCGCCGCTGACCGCATCGGCATCAAAGCGGGCCAGGCCACGGATATGGCGGTCATGGCTGCATTCGGCCATGAGTGTGCTGAGGGCACCTTCACCCGCTGCCTGCAGCGAGAGGGTGCCTTTGAATTTCAGGGTGCTGCTCATCAGTACGCTGGCTACCAGGGATTCTCCCAGCAGCTCGCGGACTGAATCCGGGTAGGGGGCCTGGCCGGTGATTTCCTTGAAACTCTCGCCCAGCTGTACCCAGGCACCCCGCACCTGGCTGTGTTCAAAGAGAAAACGTTGGAACTGGTCGCGGGATGCCATGGTGTCTCCTGGAGCTTATGTATCGATTTACTGGGAGTTACTGAAACGGGGTTGTATACGGGTTGTCAGATACGTGGGATTCAATGGTTACAGACCATTCTGTTCCCGGAAGCGCTGGATATCCCGGCGATCTTTCTTGCTCGGCCTTCGAGCCGGGGGAAGCTGTGCAGCCTGCATGGTCTTGCGTTGCCAGGCCAGGTCTTCCCGCCGTTTCACGCTGTCGTCGGTTTCGTGATAGAGCTTCTGGGCTTCAGGGGCGCCCCGGCGTCGGTCGCTGATGTCGTCGACGATCACGATCTTTTCCTGCCAGCCCAGGCGCAGGGTCACTTTGGCGCCGGTCTCAACGATCTTGCCGGGCTTGGTGCGCTGGCTGTTGTAGTGCACCTTACCGCCTTCAATCGCCTCTTTGGCGAGCGAGCGGGTTTTATAGAATCGCGCTGCCCACAGCCATTTATCGAGCCGGACTTTCTGATCGTCTGCGTTCGCCGCCGTCATATCTCCTCACCTGTCGGGCACATGCCGCAATAACCCATTATAACCCCCTCATGGGGTGGATGGCACTGCTGTATGTGAGCGCAAGGCAGGCAGCACTTCATCGAAGTGATGAATGCCGGGAATGTCCGGGTGGTGGTCTTTGGCTGGCTGCTGGCTGTCGGGCGCCAGAATCGCCAGGCACTGGCCAATACCGGCGGCCCGGGCACTCTCAAGCACCGGGAAACTGTCGTCGACCATCAGGGTAGATTGGTGGCGATAGGGGGAGCGGCTGGCAAGGTCCTGCCAGAACACCGGGTCCTCTTTGGGCTTGCCCAGTTCGTGGCTGGAGACGATGCCATCAACATGCTGATCCAGCCCGGTCCGTTGAAGTTTCAGGGCCAGAGGATCCGGATGGCAGTTGGTGACGATGACCGAGCGCAGTCCGGCCTGGCGCAGTGCGGCCAGAAAGTCGGTTACATGGGGGCGGTAGCCAATGCGGTCGCCAACTTCCGCCTTAAGGCCGGTGATGTCCAGGGCAAGGCGTTCGCTCCAGTAATCGGTGCAGTACCAGTTCAGTGAGCCCCGCTCGGCCATAATCATCGGAATCAGGTAGTCCCGGGCCTCGGTTGGGTGCAGGTCAAAGTGTTCGGCATAGCGCCTGGGCAGGTGCTCCAGCCAGAAGTGGTTGTCGAAATGCAGATCCAGCAGTGTCCCGTCCATATCGAGGAACACCGTATCGAGGGTTGACCAGTCCACCATAAACAAAACAGCCTGAAGAATTTTCTTCAGGCTGCCTCAGATCCCGGCCAGTGGCAAGCCGGGATTTTACGGATCGGTGCGCCAAATCAGTTGTCGGACTGCTCCACCGTTTCTGACTTGCGACCGGTGCGGGTGCAGCCCAGGCAGCGCACGAAGGTGGCCTTGGCCGGGCCAACCACCAGTACTTCACCGGCTTCACCGGCATTGCCGCCAAGCGCCGAGAATGGCAGGGATACCAGGTACACAGCACTACCGATAATGGTTGTGGCCAGCAGGGCAGGGCGCAGCAACACCGCATCGGCGGTCATGGCCAGCGCAGACGGGCTTTCATCCACGGCACGGGCATGGCCGAGCGATGAGAATGCCAGCAGGCAGGCTGCGACGGTGGCTACCAGGGTGCGGGAAATCTTGCGGGTCATGTCATTCTCTCCTGAACGTATCAGCCCGGTTGGTCAGGGCTCGCCTGTCTCTGTATTGCGAGCCAGCATGTTCGCGCTGCGTGCGGCGACCGGGTACTAGCACTCCATTAACTATGAATCATATTGCCTCAATTTCAAACGGTTTTTCGTTGAAAAGTGTGAGCCGTTGCGGAATCTCAGCGCTGGCACCGGGGACAGTAAACCGTCGATCGGTTGTTCATGCGGATCTCTTTCAGCGGGGTGTTGCATTCGGTGCAGGGCGCTCCCGCCTTGCCATAAACCAGTAGCGACTGGGCGAAATACCCCGGTTTGCCGTCGCTGTTGACGAAGTCCCGCAGAGTGGTGCCGCCCATCAGTATGGCGGCGCTGAGGGTTTCCCGGATGGCCTCGGCCAGCTTGTGATAGCGGTCCAGGCTGATGCGGCCGGCTTTCCGTTTCGGGTGGATGCCGGCCTTGAACAGGGCTTCGTTGGCGTAGATATTGCCCACGCCCACCACCACATGATTGTCCATAATGAAGGATTTGACCGGCGTCTGTTTCTGCCGGGACAGGCGAAAAAGCCAGGCGCCGTTGAAACCTTCGGATAAGGGTTCCGGCCCGAGCGCGCTGATCAGTGGATGCCGGTTCCAGTCGGTAGTCCACAGCCAACAGCCGAAGCGTCGCGGGTCATTGAAGCGCAGGCGGCGATGATTGCCGAGGACAAGCTCGACGTGATCGTGAGTCATGGCGGGGCTGTCGTCGGTGATCACTCTGAGGCTGCCCGACATGCCCAGATGGACAATCACGGAACCAGTCTCCAGGTGCAGGAACAGGTATTTCGCCCGGCGCTCCACGGCACGGATGGTCTTGCCCTCCAGGTGCTCGGCCAGATCCGCCGGTACCGGCCAGCGCAGGCTGGGGTTGCGGACAATTACCCGCCGGATGGTCTGGCCTTCGCAGTGAGGCGCGATGCCCTGACGGGTGGTTTCAACTTCAGGTAATTCCGGCACAGAGCCTCCACCAACAGACAGATTTTGAGACGAAACAGTGTAATCGGTAACAAAAAAGCCGCCAAACCTGGTTGTCCAGGCTTACACCTGTACGCTAGAGTGGGCCTAACGATCACCCCCTTCGAGTGCCAGCGACATCCCTCAGCAGTATCGCCTTTCGAAGTTAATCGAGTTTCGAGGATTATCTATGTGGTTTAACGGTCTTCTGGACCTTTCTGTGTGGCAGCTGATCGCGGTCACTCTGGTGATGACTCACATCACCATCGTCAGCGTTACCCTTTATCTGCATCGTCATTCGGCCCATAACGCGCTGGATCTGCATCCCGTCCTCAAGCACTTTTTCCGCTTCTGGCTCTGGCTGACCACGGCCCAGAACACCAAAGAGTGGACGGCCATCCACCGTAAACACCATGCCAAGTGCGAAACCGAGGAAGATCCTCACAGCCCGGTGGTGCTGGGTATTCGCAAGGTGCTGTTTGAGGGCGCCGAGTTATACGCAGCTTCTGCCACCCCTGAAACCCTTGAGCGCTATGGCCAGCGCACCCCGGAAGACTGGGTCGAGCGCAACCTCTACAGCCGGTACAAGACCCTGGGTATTGCCTTGATGGCAGTGATCAACCTGGCGCTGTTCGGGGTGCACGGTATCTGGATCTGGGCGGTCCAGATGATGTGGATTCCGGTATGGGCTGCCGGCGTGGTCAATGGTATCGGCCATTACCTGGGCTATCGGAATTTCGAATGCGCCGATAACGCCCGCAACATCTCGCCGCTGGGTATCCTGATTGGTGGTGAGGAGCTGCACAATAATCACCACACCTATCCGAATTCGGCCAAGCTGTCTCGTCGCTGGTACGAAGTGGACATCGGTTGGGGTTACATTCGTCTGTTCCAGCTGTTTGGTCTGGCGACGCCGAAAGGCTATCGGCCTATTGCTCATTATGTTCCGGGCAAGCTGGCGGTGGACGTGGAAACCGTTCAGGCTATCGCCAATAACCGCTTTGTGATCATGCGCCAGTATCGCAAGCGAGTAATGGAGCCGGTGCTGCGACAGCAGAAAGCGTTGATGGACGACGAAATTCGTCCCCGTTATCGCAAGCTCAAGCAATTGCTGTCTCGCGAAATCAGCCTGATCAAGCCTCGGGAAAAAGAACATCTCGACACGGTGCTGGAGCGCAACGAAGTGCTCAGGCTGATCTACGAGAAGAGTCATGAACTCCAGGCACTCTGGCGCCAGCGCGGGCTCAAGCCCCAGGACAAGCTGCAGGCGTTGATGGAGTGGTGTCGTGACGCCGAAGCCAGTGGTGTTCGTTACCTGGAAGAGTTTGCCGCGCACCTGCGAGCGTATTCCTTGCGCCCCGCTTCCTGAGACAGGCCTGCCTGTAGGATACGCCGGAAGCCCCCCGTTACTGGGCTTCCGGTTCCTCACCCCGTTCAACCCGGAAAAGACAGTAGCTGACCTGGCCTGCTGATTTCTGTCGGTGCAGATACCAGCTGGCCGGTACCGCCGGCAAGGCTCTTTCACTCTCGTGTTCGACATAGATCCAGCCACCCGGCTTCACCCATTGCTGGGTGTCCAGCAGCGGTATCAACCGTTCAAGCCAGCCTTGCCGGAATGGCGGGGGCATAAACACGATGTCGTAGCCCCGGCCGTCACCCTTTGCCAGAAACTGTTCCACATCCTGGCAGGCGACATCCCCTTTGTTGGTTCCCAGCAGCCGGAGGTTGTCCCGGAGCGCTTTGGCCAGGGCGGGGGTGTGGTCCACCAGCGTTGCCTGCGCTGCTCCACGGGACAGTGCTTCCAGTCCCAGAGCCCCGGAACCGGCGAACAGATCCAGGCACCGGCTGCCTGCCAGGTGGAAGTTCAGCCAGTTGAACAGGGTTTCCCGGGTGCGGGCCGGGCTGGGCCGCACGCCGCCGGCGTCCGGAAAGCGCAGTTTCCGGCTGCGCCAGTCGCCGCCGATGATTCTCAGTTCGCCGGTTCCGGAGCCTTTGCCTGGTGAGACGACGGGTTTTTTGCGGGCTGGGGGACGTCGTGCCATAGGGGCGAGGCTCCGGGGAAATCATGGATGGCTGATGTTTGCGGCTATGGTACCGGAATCCACGAGACCGGTTAATCCTGCCCCATCACTTGTGCCGGCCAGTCTGTTAGAATGCTCCACTTATTTTGGCGAGCTGAGGTTCTTGTGTCCTCTTCGCGAACCTGCGGCCTGTGCCCGCCCTTTTTTCAGACAGATGGATAGATTATGACGGCAGAGTGGATTTCAGTCGGCCTGTTGGCCCTTCTTGTTCTGTTTTTTGTGCTGGATATCGCCGGCAACCGCAAGCGTGCGCCCCGGCCCAAGCCGGTACCTCAGCGTAAGCCGGAGGTGGCCAGGGGGCCGGCTCCTGTGCCAGCGGAACCGGAGGCCGAAACTGAAGTGCCGCCTGAACCCGCGGTAGAAGCCGCTGAGCCGGAAGCGGCTCAACCGGCTGTTGAGCCGGCTCCCGCGCCGGAACCCGTTCCGGCGGCGGAGCCTGAGGTTGAGCGCGAACCGGAAACCCGAGTCAGTGTCTTCGAACGCATCAAGCAGGGTCTGGGGAAAACCCGGGCCAGCCTGACCGGTGGTCTGGCCGACCTGTTCTCGGTGGGCAAGAAGATTGACGAAGATCTGCTGGAAGAAATCGAAACCACGTTGCTGATGGCCGATGTGGGTGTGACCGCCACCTCTGAGATCATCGACGCCCTGACCGAGAAACTCGAACGCAATCAGCTGAAAGATGGCGAAGCCCTGCGCAAGGCGCTACGGGATGAGTTGCATGGCCTTCTCAAGGACGTGACCCGGCCGCTGGAGATCGATGCTGGTAAACAGCCATACGTTATCCTGATGGTTGGCGTGAACGGTGTCGGCAAAACCACTACCATCGGCAAGCTCACCAAGAAATTCCAGAGCGAGGGTAAGTCGGTCATGCTGGCCGCTGGTGACACCTTCCGGGCGGCGGCGGTTGAGCAATTGCAGGTCTGGGGCGAGCGCAACAACGTTCCGGTGGTGGCCCAGCATACCGGCGCAGACAGTGCATCGGTAATTTTCGACGCCATCCAGTCTGCTCAATCCCGGGGTGTGGATGTGGTGATTGCAGACACCGCCGGTCGCCTGCAGAACAAGGACAACCTGATGAACGAGTTGTCCAAGGTCGTTCGGGTGATGAAGAAGCTGGATGAATCTGCGCCTCATGAGGTGATGTTGGTGCTGGATGCCGGTACCGGTCAGAATGCCCTGAGCCAGGCCCAGGTATTCCAGCAGGCAGTAGGTGTCTCCGGCATTACGCTCACGAAACTGGACGGCACGGCCAAAGGCGGTATTGTGTTTGCGATCGCCCGTCAGCTGCAGTTGCCAATCCGCTATATCGGGGTGGGAGAACAGGCCGAAGACCTGCGCAGCTTCGATGCCGAAACTTTTGTGGATGCGTTGTTCGAAGACTGACGCCGTAAAGACGGAGTAGCTGCCCCGATGATCGAGTTCCGCCAGGTAACCAAACGCTACGACAGTGATCACACCGCGCTCAGGGCTGTGAACTTTCACCTGGACCGTGGTGAGCTGGCGTTTCTGACCGGTCATTCCGGCGCGGGCAAGAGTACCCTTTTGAAACTGATCATGGTGATGGAGCGCCCGACAGCGGGTGAGGTGATCGTGGGCGGCCAGAAACTGAATAGCCTGCCCCGCCGCCAGATTCCTTACATCCGGCGTCATATCGGTGTGGTGTTCCAGAATCACCAGCTGTTGTTCGACCGCACGGTGTTTGACAACGTGGCCATGCCATTGGAAGTGATGGGGGCCTCGCCGGAAGATACCGGCCGGCGCGTGCGGGCGGCACTGGACAAGGTTGGTTTGCTGAAAAAGGAAAAGATGAATCCCATGCAGTTGTCCGGGGGTGAGCAGCAGCGGGTCGGTATTGCCCGTGCGGTGGTAAACAAACCACCCGTGCTACTGGCGGATGAGCCGACCGGTAACCTGGATCCCGAATTGTCTGCAGACATCATGCGGTTGTTTACCCAGTTCAGTCAGGTTGGGGTAACGGTACTTGTGGCAACCCACGATATTGCTCTGATTAATGAAATGAATCGACGTACGCTGACTCTGAATCAGGGCCAACTGGTTGCTGGCGGAGGTGTGAGTGGCCACTGACTCTCGCCAGAAGCCGGATAATCGCAGGGGCGCTAACCGTTCGCGATCACTGTTGAGTGATCAGGCCCGGAGTTATCTGGGGCACCACCGGAAAGTAGCCCGCGATTCTATCCAGAGAATGTGGAAAACCCCGGTAGCCAGTGCCATGACCTGGACAGTGATGGGGGTAGCTCTGGCCTTGCCGGTTGCCCTGCTGTTGCTGTTGACCAGCTTGCAGGGAGTGAGTGCGGGCTGGGAGAGCACGGCCAGGATTACCGCCTATCTGGCGATGGAACTGCCGGCGGAGGAAGCCCGGAATATGGCGGCGGACATTGAAAGCGATGGGCGAGTGGTATCGGTTCAGTTGGTCGAGCGTGATCAGGCCCTGGCCGATTTTCGTGCCAGTTCCGGGCTGGACGAGGCGCTGGATTTTCTGGAAGAGAATCCTTTGCCGCATACGCTGTTGATTACACCCGAAGACAGCGCTCGCTCGGCAGAGGGTGTTCAGGCACTGGTGACGTTTGTCGAGAATATGAACGGTATCGATCAGGTCCAGGTCGACCTGGGCTGGCTGCAACGCCTGAATGCAATGACGGACATCCTTGCCCGCGCCGTCTGGGCGCTGGCTTTGTTGCTGGGGGCTGCGGTTATCCTGGTGATTGGTAACACGGTACGTCTGGCCATCGAGAACCGGCGGGATGAAATCCTCGTGGCGAAACTGGTGGGCGGAACCGATGCTTTCGTTCGTCGCCCGTTTCTTTACACCGGCGCCTGGTTCGGGCTCGGGGGTGGCCTGGTGGCGTGGTTACTGATTCAGGTGTCACTCTGGTGGTTAAGCGGCCCGATCGAGCGTCTTGCCGGGCTGTATCGCAGTGAGTTTACCTTGCAGGGACCGGGGTTCGATGGCGCGCTGGCATTGATAATCGTAGCGATGCTGTTAGGCTGGCTGGGCGCCTGGGTTGCGGTGAGGCGTCATCTGGATGACATAGAGCCGGGCGATATTGCTGGAGGCTGATCCGGATCGCGGGAAAACCGTATTGAAAAAAGAGCCTTTTCTGACGTAGTTTGGTTTATAGAGAAGCAAAGGCGATCTTTCCAGATGTATGATTTTTAACGTTTTACTGGGGAGTTCGGGAACTAATTGAGTTCTTGGCGGTCTCATATTGAGTTGCTATATTTAAAGGCTGTCAGGTTCGGAGGTTAATGCATGGGTACGAGTTTACAGCTGGTTGACAGACTGGTTCCGGGTGCGAATCTCGAGTCGTATATTCAGGCGGCGAGTCGCATTCCTGTTCTCTCCGTTGATGAAGAGCGGGAACTGGCAGAACGGCTGCACTACCATGGCGATGTTGAGGCTGCGCGTCAGTTGGTACTGTCGCACCTGCGCTTTGTGATTCACATTGCTCGCAGCTATGCCGGCTACGGTCTGGCCCAGGCCGACCTGATCCAGGAAGGCAACGTTGGCCTGATGAAGGCCGTCAAGCGGTTTAATCCTGAGTATGGCGTGCGTCTGGTGTCGTTTGCCGTGCACTGGATCAAGGCGGAGATTCACGAATTCATTCTGCGTAACTGGCGCATTGTGAAAGTGGCCACCACCAAGGCCCAGCGCAAGCTGTTCTTCAATCTGCGCAGCCAGAAGAAGAAGCTGGCATGGCTGAATCACGATGAATTGAAAGCGGTCGCCAATGATCTGGGTGTCGAGCCGCACGTGGTGCGGGAAATGGAAGGTCGTCTGGCTTCCCAGGACACCGCCTTTGACGGCCCGATGGATGATGACGAAGACAACGCCTACCAGGCGCCGGCTTATTACCTGGAAGATCGCCGTAGCGATCCGGCGGTTCAGCTGGAAAACGCTGACTGGTCTGAGGACTCCAACGGCCGGCTGATGCAGGCGCTGGAGCAGTTGGACGAGCGAAGTCAGGATATTCTGCGTGAACGCTGGTTGTCGGAGAGCAAGTCGACGTTGCATGAGCTGGCCGACAAGTACGGGGTGTCCGCTGAGCGGATCCGCCAGCTTGAGAAAAACGCCATGAAGAAGATCCGGGTGCAGATGGCCGAGGTTGCCTGAGGTTTATTGCCAGCCCGGAAGCTGAAAACGCCACCACCGTTCGCGGTTGGTGGCGTTTTTGTTTGTATAATCCGCCTACTTATATTTATCTGAGCCTTGGGGGCGGAAGCGCTTGGGAGGGCCTTTCCAAAAAACGCTCCTTGCGGCACATCCCTGTGGCGCTTCTGCTCCGCCATCCGTGGCTCCGCAAATTTTTGGAAAGGCCCTCCCAAGCGCTTCGTCATTCCTCGTGCGTGTAGGAAGAACAAAGATGACTCATATGAACCTTCGAATTTCTTTTCTCGGCATCGGCCTGATGGGCGCGCCGATGACCCGTAACCTGCTGGACGCCGGTTTTTCCATGACGCTCTGGAATCGCACCACCAGCAAATGCGAGCCCTTTGCCAGCGAAGCGACGATCGCCGGGACGCCCGCCGAGGCGGTGGCGGAGGCCGATATCGTGATCACCATGCTGGAGAATGGTCAGGTGGTGGATGATGTGCTGGTGAAGCAGGGTGCTATGGCTGCGGTGAAGCCGGGTGCGCTGGTGATCGATATGAGTTCGGTGCAGCCTTCGCTGGCGCGGGAGCATGCCGAGCTGGCCGCAGAGCAGGGGGCGGGTTATGTCGATGCACCGGTATCTGGCGGCACGGTGGGTGCGGCCGAGGCTCGTTTGAGTATCATGGCGGGCGGCTCGGAAGCCGATATCGAGCGGGCTTTGCCGGTGTTTAATGCGCTGGGAAAATGCACCCGCATCGGGCCGGTAGGGGCCGGTCAGTTGGCGAAGCTGGCCAATCAGGCGATTGTGGGTATTACCATCGGGGCTGTGTCGGAGGCGCTGTTGCTGGCAGCCAAAGGTGGCGCGGATCCGGCCGCCGTGCGGGAAGCGCTGATGGGCGGGTTTGCCGGCAGCCGGATTCTGGAACTGCATGGCCAGCGGATGATTGACCGGGACTTCGCGCCGGGCGCTCCGGCCCGCATCCAGCTCAAGGATATGCGTATGATTCTGGATGAGGCCCGCTCGGAAAATCTGACCCTGCCGCTGGCCCAGCAGGTGCATAATGAATACCTTGCCCTGGTCGCCAATGGCCACAGCGATGTCGATCACAGCGGCTTGTTGCTGGAGCTGGAGCATCTGAACGGTACCCTGATGGGTTCCCTGGGCCGAGGCCCCAAGCACTGAATTAACCGGAGAAATTTGTCATGCCCCGTTTTGCTGCCAATCTGAGCATGCTGTTTACCGAAGTGCCGTTTCTGGAACGTTTCGCCAAGGCCCGAAGCGCCGGGTTTCGTGGTGTGGAGTATCTGTTTCCCTATGAGTGGCCGGCGGAACAGCTGGCGGAGCGGCTTCAGAGCAACGGGCTGGAACAAGTGCTGTTCAATCTGCCACCCGGCGATTGGGCAGCGGGGGAGCGTGGCATTGCCTGTCTGCCGGATCGTATTGAGGAGTTTCGCGCCGGTGTCGAGCAGGGCATTCACTACGCCCGGATGCTGGACTGCAAACAGCTGAACTGCCTGGCGGGTTTGAAGTCTGAATCCGTTGCCGAGGAAGATGCCTGGCAGACACTGGTGGCGAACGTGCAGTACGCAGCCGACCGGTTCGCCGAAGCAGGTTTGACCCTGTGCCTGGAAGCCATCAATTCGCGGGTGGATATGCCGGGCTTCATGCTTGATACCAGTGGCAAGGTGATGGCGCTGATTAAGGCGCTGGAGGCAGACAACGTGCGCCTGCAGTACGATCTCTATCACATGCAGATCATGGAAGGGGATCTGATTCGTGGCATCGAATGCCTGCTGCCCTGGATTGGCCACATCCAGTTCGCCGACAACCCGGGCCGGCATCAGCCGGGAACCGGGGAGATTAACTTTTCGAATGTTTTCTCGGCGATAGACAGACTGGGTTATGGCGGCTGGGTGAGCGCAGAGTACAGGCCCACCGGGGCGACAGAGCCGTCTCTGGGCTGGTTTTCGGAGGCAAACTGACCGTCGCCATAGGCGACACCCTCTTACAAGATCGTAACTGGCCGGTTCCCGGAGTTCTTCGTACCCTTGTTGTTAATGTTTTCCGCTATCAGGAGGAGCACCGGTGAAAGCGCTGGTAATCGAAGACGATCGGGATGTAGCAAATTATCTGCTAAAGGGACTGAGGGAATCCGACTTCGTGGTGGATCATGCGGCCGACGGCAAGGAAGGCATGATGATGGCGGCCAGTGAAGAATACGACATCATGATTGTCGACCGGATGTTGCCGGGTATGGATGGCCTTTCCATTATCAAGACGGTAAGGGCCACGGGCAACCAGACGCCGGTGCTGATTCTCAGTGCCCTGGGCGATGTCGATGACCGTGTCGAAGGGCTGCGTGGCGGTGGCGATGACTACCTGACCAAGCCGTTCTCTTTCACCGAGCTGTTGGCGCGCATCGAGTCACTGATCCGGCGCAACCGTCAGGCCGCCGAGACCGAGACCGTACTGAAAGTGGCCGATCTGGAGATGGACCTGTTGGCCCGCACCGTAAAACGCGCCGGCCAGAGTATTGATGTCCAGCCCCGGGAGTTCCGGCTGCTGGAATACCTGATGCGTAATGCCGGACAGGTGGTCACCCGTACCATGCTGCTGGAGAAAGTGTGGGACTATCACTTCGACCCCCAGACCAACGTGATCGACGTGCATATCAGCCGTCTGCGCGCCAAGATCGACAAGGAATTCGATACACCCCTGCTGCAGACAGTGCGGGGGGCGGGATACATGTTACGTGAAACTGCTTAGTCAGCTCAGAACATCGTCTTTCCAGCTTGCCCTGCTGTATATGGTGGTGTTTGCCACCTCGGTGTTTCTGCTGTTGGCATTTATCTACTGGCGTACAGCCGGGTTCATGACTGCCCAGACCGACGAGACCATTGAAGCGGAAATCGCCGGCCTGGCGGAGCAGTATCGCAGTCGTGGTGTAAATGGTCTGATCACGATCATCCGGGAACGGGTGGCCAGGGATCCGAATGCCAAGTCCATTTACCTGTTGACCACAGACGACTTTCTGAAACTGGCCGGGAATATTGAAACCTGGCCAGAGGGCAGCCGCTCGTCTGACAGTGGCTGGATCAATTTCACCCTGAATCCCGCCGTTGGCTGGCAGGGCCCAGAGCGCCTGGCCCGGGCCCGGATCTTTGAGGTCCAGGGTGGTTTGCGCTTGCTGGTGGGGCGCGATGTGGATGACCTCACCAACCTCAAGCGGGTGATTGAAACTGCCATCAACTGGGGTATGGGCATCACCCTTGCCCTGGCGCTCCTGGGTGGCTTCCTGATGAGCCGAAGCACCACTCGCCGCATTGAAGTGATCAACAACACCTCCCGCCGGATCATGAATGGGCACCTGTCCCTCCGAATTCCGACCCGTGGGACCGACGACGATTTTGATCAACTGGCCGAAAACCTGAACCAGATGCTGGACCGGATCGTGTATCTGATGGAAGGCATACGCCATGTTTCCGACAGCATCGCCCATGATCTTCGCACTCCACTGACGCGACTGCGTAACCAGCTCGAAAACACGCTGATTACGGTCGACAATGACGAGGCGCGCGAGCATGTCGGGCAGGCTGTGGCGGAGGCTGACCAGCTGCTGGCCACCTTCAATGCCTTGCTGCGCATCGCCCGGCTGGAGACTCGGGGCAACTCGGCCGACATGAAGGTGGTGGCTCTGGATGAACTGGTCAGCGATGCCTGTGAACTCTACGAGGCCCTTTCCGAGGACAAGGATCAGAGTTTCTCTCAGGAACTTGAGCAAAACGTCCGGATTGAGGGAGACCGGGATCTCCTGTTCCAGATGATCAGTAACCTGATCGACAACGCCATCAAATATACGCCGGAGCATGGTGCCATCAAGGTGGTCGTTCGCCGGGACGGCGGCGGTGCGGTGTTTGAGGTTCAGGATTCCGGTATCGGTATTCCGGATGATGAGAAAGACCAGGTTTTCCAGCGCTTCTACCGGGTTGGCAAGAGCCGCTCGTTACCCGGCAATGGTCTGGGGCTCAGCCTGGTGTCGGCGGTGGCGGAGATTCATCAGGGCCAGATTCTGCTGAGTGATACCCATCCTGGTGAAGACATGCCGGGCCTGACCGTCACGGTCCGTATGCCAGCGTACACCGCCGTAAAAAAGCGGATCAAGGCCACTCAGTCTGAGAGTGGTGGTTCAACGGAGGAGGGTCGCTCCTCCGCAGAACCCGGCACGGCCTGAGATTACTGGCTGGCGCGAAAGCGGTTGATACGGCTCAGGACAGGGCCAAGTACCGCGTCGGCCCGTGACTCGACCTGCTGGCTGATATAATCAAACTGCGAGCGACGGCGATCCACCTTGGCCTGAATACTGTCCCACTCGCCTTCCAGATGCTTCTGTTCGGCCATCAGAAAGGCCGCAATATTGTGGCGATTGACGCGGCTGGTGATGCCCAGTTGGTCCAGCCGGAAACCCAGGCTATCCACCCCTTCAAGTGCCAGATTCATCAGTTTCTTGGTATCCATTAGCATATCTCCATGCAGAAAAGATCAAGTGTCATTGTCGGCCACGCTAATCCTTGGCGCTAGAGTGTTCAACCTAAATTGCAGAAGGGATGCCTTGCCAAAAGGTAATCGCATGGCCACAGGCAGGTAATGGTCAATATGCAGAATAGAAGGTGTAGATGCGGAAGCGGGCAGATGATCTGCTTGCTTCCCCCTCCAGCACAGCGCTAGCCTTACACCCCGTGATTCACGGGGTTTTTTTTGCCCTTCCGAAATGCATTGTTTCTTGAGCCAGGACACCCATGGCCAACCAGACGCCTTCAGGCAACAACCGGCCGCGCTATATCACCCCCGAAGGTGAGCAGGCGCTCCGGGATGAGCTGCAATTCCTATGGAAAGTAAAGCGACCAGAGGTTACCCAGGCAGTACGTGAAGCGGCTGCCCTGGGAGACCGGTCCGAGAATGCCGAGTACATCTATGGCAAGAAGCAGCTTCGGGAAATCGACCGTCGCGTACGCTTCCTCAGCAAGCGGCTGGATGAGGTCTCGGTGGTGGATCGCCTGCCGGAAGACCGGAGCCGGGTATTCTTTGGTGCCTGGGTGACCATCGAGGATGAGGACGGCAGTGAGCAGGAGTATCGAATCGTGGGTGCCGATGAATTCGATCTCGAAAAAGGCTATCTCAGTATCAATTCTCCGCTGGCCCGCGCGCTCATTGGCAAGCATCTGGATGACGAGGTATCGGTGAGAACCCCCGAGGGCTGGAAGCAGGTGGTGATTACCGATATCCGCTACCAAATGGCCTCGAACGACAAGTGAGTGCTGTCACAAAACTGGCTTTTGCCTGGGCAAAGGGTCATTTTTGGCGATAGACTGATCAAATATTGTCACCCGTCAGGGCAAATGGATGATCGGCTAGGGTTGGGATGAGCGCCATGAATGTCAGGAAACAGACAGAGGAAAAACGAGCCGGGGCAGCGTTGCTGGCGTTGCCGTTGATGCTGCTGACGGCCTTGCCTGCCTATGCCCAGAGTGACGATGACGCCGCGTTTGAGTACGAAGAGCGCTCCACTATCGACACCATTCCGTTTCGCTCGGTCGCGGAAGAGGAGCTGGCCAATACCGTAATTGAGGGCGGGCTGGCAGCGCCGGCGGCCGGAGTACCGGTGCAGCAGGCAACGGATGACGATTTCTATCTGGACCCGCTGGCCCTGCAGCCGAGAGACCCGCGAACCGATCTGGGCCGTTCCGAGATTCCCGTCGAGATCCGTTTCAGTAACCCCAAAGTGATACCGGGCCAGAGCCACGGCAACAATTACGTGATCCGGCCACCCGAGAACCGTACCTACGATACTCTGAATACCAATCTCACCGGTCGTTAAACATCGGCCCCGCTACTCGGCCTCAGGCAGCGGCTGAATCCGCTGCAGCAGCGGGCCTGCCGAGCACATCTTCGTAGAAAAAGCTCAGAGCCTGACTGGCCTGATTCAGTCGGGCCCGGGATACCCGGATCTTTTCACTCAGATAGGTCAGGAACAGCTTCTGATCCTCTTCGGCCAGGTTGTCAGGATCCTTCAGATCATGAAACAGCACAAACCGGCTGATCCAGTGCAGATAGGTTTGCTCGGCGCGTTGATTCAGTTCGCGTTTGCGGATAGCGGCCTGTACCTGGCCAATCATGCCTGGGCGCGATTGCTCCAGGGCCTCGGTAATGTCCATGGTGTTTACTCGTTCAAAAGCTTGTTTTTGTTATGTTGCGCGCATCATATGACAAACGTTTGAACGGCGCAAAATTCTGGCGGGTGCGGTGCCCCGCAGCCGGTGTGACGGCGGGGCAGGGGCGTTACTTCAGGGATTCAAGTTTGTCGATGTACTGCTGCATGGCGTCATCGCTGGACATGCCCTTGAGTTTCTCCCAGGCGTCGTACTTGGCCCGGCCAACAAAATCCATCATGCCCGGGCGCTTGCCGCTGACGTCGCCTTCGGTGGCCTGCTTGTAAAGGGCATAGAATTCCAGTTTCAACTCGTTGGAAGGTTTGAAGTCGCCTTCCGCGGTCTGGATGTAGTTTACCGCTTCTTCGAATTTTGCTTTCAGGTCACTCATGTTGTGTCTCCGTGGTGTTGGTGGTTTTTTTTCCATTCAAGCATGCCGGCAGTATAGCGACGGGGCTGGTTGGCGTCATTGACCGAAATAGCGGTTTTCCGGTCGCCCTGGCAATCTGGCAAAAGTTTGCCCAAGCACACATTTTGAGCCATCGCTGGCCAATTTTTGCTTGAGAACCCTGGGTGACCTGTGTACAGTTTTACGCGTTGTCTGCCAGGAGGGCAGACACCAAGGATCGATACAATTGCAAATGACTTGCACAGGGAGCACGCCATGTCTGCCAAAGACGGTTCCGTTGCGCCGAAAGAGCGCATCAATATCAAGTATGTCCCCGCCACAGGCGATCAGCAGGCCGAAACCGAACTACCACTGAAGATGTTCGTGGTTGGTGATTTCAAGGGTCACGCTGAAGAAACCCCCATTGAAGACCGTAAGGCCATTTCCGTCGACAAGAACAACTTCCGTTCTGTCATGAAGGAAGCGGGTCTGACGCTGTCCACCAGTGTTTCCAACAAGCTCGAAGACGGTGCCGACGACCTCCCCGTGAATCTCGAATTCCAGGGTCTCGAAGACTTCTCTCCGGACAGCATTGCCCGCCAGGTCCCTGAGCTCAAGAAGCTGATTGAGCTGCGTGAAGCCCTGGTTGCCCTCAAGGGCCCGCTGGGCAACGTGCCTTCGTTCCGTTCCAAGCTGCAGGAGCTGCTGGACAACGACGACGCCCGGGAAAAGCTGCTGGCTGAACTTGAGCTGGCCACCGACGGCGGCGAGTAATCGCAACACCGGAACCCGGTAACCTACACCGATTATCAATCACGTACTGAAGGGATGTGGTATGTCTGATACTGCTGTGCAGCAATCTGCTGCCTCCGAATCCGTAGCAGAAGGCTCTCTGCTTGACCAGGTCATGGCCAACAGCCGTATGGCGCCGGCCGATGAAGGCTACGATGTTGCCCGTAAAGGGGTGGCCACGTTTATTGCCAACCTGCTGAAGAGCGATGAAAAAGGCCAGCCGGTCAACAAGGCGCTGGTCGACCAGATGGTGGTCGAGCTGGATCGCAAAATCAGCGCCCAGATGGATGAGATTCTGCACGCGCCCAAGCTGCAGGAACTGGAATCGTCCTGGCGCGGACTGAAACTGATGGTGGATCGCACCGATTTCCGCGAGAACATCAAGGTGGATATCCTCCATGCCACCAAGACCGAGCTGCTGGAAGATTTCGAATTTGCTCCGGACGTGACCCAGACCGGCTTCTACAAGCACATTTATGCCGCCGAGTATGGTCAGTTCGGTGGTGAGCCGGTGGGCGCGATTGTCGGCAACTACGCCTTCAGCCCATCAACGCCGGACATGAAGCTGCTGCAGTACGTGTCGTCGGTTGGCGCCATGTCCCACGCGCCGTTCCTGTCCTCGGTTGCACCGTCGTTCTTCGGCGTCGACAGCTACCAGGAACTGCCGGCTATCAAAGAGCTGAGCGCCGTTTTCGAAGGGCCGAAATACGCCAAGTGGCGTTCCCTGCGGGAATCTGAGGATGCCCGTTACCTGGGCCTGACCGCACCGCGCTTCCTGCTGCGGGTGCCTTACGATCCGACTGAAAACCCGGTGCGCAGCTTCAACTACAAGGAAGATGTCTCCGGTGACCACGAGCATTACCTGTGGGGCAATACCTCCTACCTGCTGGCCACACGCCTGACCGAGAGCTTCGCCAAGTACCGTTGGTGCCCGAACATCATTGGTCCCCAGAGTGGTGGTGCGGTGGAAGATCTGCCGGTGCACACCTTCGAGTCCTTCGGTCAGCTGGAAGCCAAGATTCCGACTGAGGTGCTGATTACCGACCGTCGCGAATACGAGCTGGCGGAAGAAGGTTTCATCGCCCTGACCATGCGTAAAGGCAGCGATAACGCCGCGTTCTTCTCCGCCAACTCGGTGCAGAAGCCCAAGCAGTTCCCGAACACCAAGGAAGGCAAAGAAGCGGAAACCAACTACAAGTTGGGTACCCAGTTGCCGTACATGATGATCGTGAACCGCCTGGCCCACTACATCAAGGTGCTGCAGCGAGAGCAGATCGGCTCCTGGAAAGAGCGTCAGGATCTGGAGCGGGAACTGAACACTTGGATTCGCCAGTACGTGGCCGACCAGGAAAACCCGCCTGCAGACGTCCGCAGTCGCCGCCCCTTGCGTGCCGCGAAAGTGGAAGTCTCCGATGTAGAAGGCGATCCGGGCTGGTACCAGGTCTCCCTGGCAGTGCGTCCGCACTTCAAATACATGGGCGCCAACTTTGAACTCTCGCTGGTTGGCCGACTGGACAAGGATTAATCCGTGTTTGGCGGCACCGGCACTGACGGCGTTCGCAACACCGGCAGCCTGTTTGAACGGCTTGAACAGGCTGCCGCTCCTGCGGGCCAGAGCATGGGAGAGTTCACCCATGTGGTGGAGTCCATCAAGCGTCACCTGGTGCGACTGCTGAACGCCCACCCGGGCAACAGCAGCAGCGCACCGGATCTTGGCTTGCTGGATTTCAACGACGCCACGCTGGGCACTCATGACCTGAGCATCCAGATCCGCGGGGCCATCCGTCAGTGCATTGAGAAGTTTGAGCCGCGGGTTAAGCGGGTGGATGTGGTGGCTATGCCACCGGGCCCGGACCCGTTGCAGTTGAAGTTCCAGGTGACGGTCTACCTGAACGTTGCAGGAAGCGATGATCGGACGACGATAGACCTGGTTTTGGATGATAAGCGGTACTACCGGGTTGTTTAGACTTGGTGGCTGGAGGAGATGGGGACACTTTTCTTCTGGGAAAAAATAACTCGCTTTGCTCAGACATCTTTTTTCCCGCCAGAAAAGTGTCCCCATCCCCTCCGGCAAACCTGAGTGGAATGCGGCCGAAGTTTTTGAAGGCAGGTATGAGAGTCAGGGTGTGGGTAGTCTTTCCAAAAGTGTGCGGAGCCATGGATGGCGGAGCCCAAGCGTCCCATGGACGGGCTAGAAGCGTCTTTTGGAAAGACTACCCACATCCTGGCTCGGAGCCAGACCGAGCAGTCAAGGTGCAGTAAACATGAAGTTAAACAGGTTCTACAGGGATGAGTTGAGCTTTCTGCGGTTGCAAGGCAGGGAATTTGCCGAAGCCCACCCGCAGCTCACCCGCTTTCTATCCGAACAGAGCACCGACCCGGACGTAGAACGGCTGCTGGAAGGCTTCGCCTTCCTGACCGGCAAACTGCGGGAAAAAGTTGAGGACGAGTTTCCGGAGCTGACTCATTCGCTGCTGAACATGCTCTGGCCCAATTATCTGCGGCCAGTGCCCAGCTGCACCATCATGCGCTTTGATCCACAGCTGCATGCCATCAGTGAACGTCAGGTTGTTGATCGTCATACCGAGATCAAGAGCCGCCCCTTGGGCGACGCCAGCCGCCAGACCCAATGCCGGTTCCGCACCTGCCGGTCGGTGGATATTTTTCCGATCAGTGTGGCCGAGGCTAATGCCGAGCACTCACGGGAAGTTTCCTCCGTGACCGTAGACCTGGCGCTGCATACGGACCAGCCACTGAATGGCATTGGCCTGGAAAATCTGCGCTTTTACCTGGGCGGCGACAACCACACGGCAGAGACTCTGTATCTGTGGCTGAACCATTACCTCAGCCGTATGGAACTGGTGGTGGGCGACCGTGTGGTCAGCCTGCCTTCATCCCTGTTGCAGCCGGTTGGCTTTGCGGCAGATGAGGCGATCCTGCCTTACCCCAAGAATGCTTATGCCGGCTACCGGATTATCCAGGAGTACCTGAGTTTCCCGGAGGCCTTCCGGTTTGTTGATATCACCGGCCTGAAATCCCGGTTGCCAGCGGTGCAGGCTGATGAGATCAGTCTGCGTTTCCACTTCAGCCGGATTTTGCCCCCGGACACCCGGGTAACCCGGGACTCCATGCAGTTGTACTGCACCCCCGCGGTTAATCTGTTCAGCCACGAAGGCGAGCCGGTAGACCTGAACGGTCGCCAGACTGAATACCGTATTTCACCCTCCAGCCGCTGCCCGGAACACTACGAGGTGTTCAGTATCGAGCAGGTTGAGGGCTGGCTGGAAGGTCGTTCCGGTAGAGGCGAGCCGCGCATCTACACGGCGTTTGAGAGTTTCCAGCATGAAGTGGAGCGAGATCGCGGCCGTACCGCCCTGTACTACCGGGTACGTACCCGGGAGAGCGTGCGTGGTGATGGTTTTGATCACTACATTTCCTTTGTTCGTGGTGATGAAACCGAATGTCTGAATCGTCAGGAAGCGGTCTCGCTCACGCTTACCTGCACCAATCGTCAGTTGCCACAACAACTGGCGGTCGGGGAAGTGTGCATGGCCACCGAGAGCACACCGGCCTTTGCCGCGTTCAGCAATATCACGCGCCCGACGGCGACCCTGCGGCCGACCTTGGATGGCAGCCTGTTGTGGACGCTGATCTCCAACCTGTCATTGAACTACCTGTCGATGCTGGATGTGGATGCCCTGCGCACTGTGCTGCGAGTGTATGACTTCCGGGCCCTCGTCGACCGACAGGCTGAGCGGGTGTCCCAGAAGCGGCTGGCGGGTATCACGGGCATCACCACCAAGCCGGTTGACCGCATGATTCGCGGGCTGCCGGTGCGCGGTATCCGCTCAGAGCTGCAGCTGGATCAGCATGGGTTTGCCAGTGAAGGTGACCTCTACCTGTTCGGCACGGTGTTGAGCCAGTTTTTTGCGCTTTACGCGAGTATCAATGCGTTTCACCAACTGGAAGTGGTGAATACAGACAATCAGGAACGGTACACATGGACGTTACAGCAAGGTCAGCAGCCGCTGATGTAGCCGGGCTGGAACCCGTTCTCGGCAACGCGCGGCGATACAGTTTTTTTCAGCTGGTGGATCTGATTCACCGGCACCATGGAGACGACCTGGAGCGTGGCGGTCACGATGAGCCCCGCCAGGAACGCATCCGGTTCTCGGCCTCGGCCGGCCTGGGGTTTCCTGGCAGCGATGTGGTGTCGGCGCTGTCGCCGGAGCATGAGCACGCCCCCTATCAGATGGAAGTCAGCTTTCTGGGGCTTCACGGCTCCCAGTCGCCACTGCCCGGTTATTACCTGGAAGATCTAGCCTGGGAAGCGGGGCAGAATCTCGGTGTTCGTCGGCATTTTCTCGATTTCTTTAATCACCGGCTGGTGACCCTGTTCCATCGGGCCTGGCGCAAATACCGGTACTACATCCGATTCCAGCCCGGGGCCAGCGACGGTTTTTCGGAACTGGTGTTTGCCCTGACCGGTTTGGGCGACAGTCGGCTGCGGGAAGCGACACCGGTGAACTGGTCCAAGATGCTGGCCTATGCCGGCTTGATGGCGGGCCGGAGCCGGTCACCGGAAGTGGTCAGCGGTATCATCGGCCACTGCTTTGACCTGGACGACGTCAGCATCGAACAGTGGGTACTGCGCAAAGTGGACATCGCCCGGGATCAGCAAACCTCGCTGGGCAGGGCCAACGCCACCCTGGGCGAAGACACGCTGGTGGGTTCGCGCATCCGGGATCGCAGCGGCAAGTTCATTCTCCGGCTGCGCAATCTGACTCGGCAGCGGTTTGCGGATTTTCTGCCCAATGGCCGGGATCACCAGCGCCTGGTCAAACTGGTGGAGTTCGCTACCCGGGAGCCGCTGGCCTATGACCTGGAGCTGCAAATGCGGCCCAAGGATATTCGCCCCATGCAACTGGGCGAGGATGTTCGCCTGGGCTGGAATTCCTTCGTAACACCGGATCGGGCCCGTGAGCGTCCGGCGGTGCGGATACAGATCAGACGTTAGGGCAGGGAGCCGGAGACGTGGCACAACAAGCAGCAGAACTGACATTAGTGATCACCAACCCGACGGAAACCGGTGGTGGCGCCAGCATTGAACATAGCTTCGGAACCCGTGGCGGTTCCATCGGCACCGCGGCCAGCGATAGCTGGCAGCTTTCGCCTCACCGTACCGGCGCTGTCGCCGGCCATGCCGAGGTGCGTTACCTGGACGGTGGCTTCTGCCTGATTGATCGCAGTGGCCGGACCTACATCAACAGCAGCAGTCAGCCTGTGGGGCGGGGCCGTCGTGCCCGACTGAGCCACGGCGACACCGTGACCATAGGCCGCTACCAGATACGGGCCGAACTCTCCGGCGTCCCGGCGGCTGTCGGTGAAACCGAACACGACGCACGCGAAGATCATGGTCTGGTGGATGCGCCCGAGAATGGTTTACGGCATGCCGCCAACGAACAGAGCCGGCCTGAAGGTCGCGAGCCTCTGGAGGGTTTGCAGCCGGCAGCCGGCGATCCGGTCAGCTGTGATCCGCTGGCGCCCTGGCAGCAAAAACCGGCGCGCCCGGACGAGGAGGCTCCCGAGCTGCTGGCCAGCGACCAAGCCTGGTTTGCCCGTTCGGCTGAGGTTAGCGATGAGTACCGGGAGAACCGGGATGTGGCCATGGGTCTGCCGGTCACCCCACAACGCGAGCATAAGGAACGACAGGGAATGTCCGAAACGACACGAAACATGCGGGAGGTCAGCCGCCAGCACATCAGTGGTGCACCACTGCTCCGGGGGCTGGATGCGGATATTGATTTTGCCGACAGCGACGAAATGCGGCTGTTTCTGGAGGAAGCCGGCCAGACCCTGAAGGCAACGGTGGAAGGATTGCTGGCGCTGCATCAGGGCGAAGACAGCCGTCACCAGGCGCTGCGCACCCGCTTGCAGCCCATCGAGGACAACCCGCTGCGGCTGGCCAACGACTATCCGGACACCATTCAGACCCTGTTTGCCGCCCAGCGCAGCCCGGTGCATCTGTCGGCCCCCGCCGCTGTCCGTGAGAGTCTGGAAAGCCTGAATCACCACCAGCAGGCCACCCGGGAAGCCATTCGCGAGGCGCTGGAAGCCATTCTGCACGCCTTCTCACCGGAAGCCTTGTTGCGCCGGTTTCACGGCTATCGCCGTGGTTTGCAGGACAACGAAGACGAGGGCCGCTGGGCCTGGGATATGTACAAACACTATTACCGTGAACTGAAATCCAGTCGTCAGCAGGGTTTCGAACGCCTGTTCCAGGAAGTGTTCGACCAGGCTTATGACCAACACTTGCGCCAATTACAGAGGGAGAAACTGTTGTGAAGTACTGCAAATGGAGCTTGCTGGTTGTTGCTTTGATTCTGGCGGGGTGTAGCACCCCTTACAACGCGGTGACCAAGACCGCCAAGGTGCTCTGGGATCCAGATATTCCTGTTGGCTACCCGGAAGATCTGCCCAGCCGGGTGGATCTGACCATGCTGGCGGAACCGAACGTGAACCCGAACGAATCCCTGGCGCCCACCCCCATTGCGTTTCAGGTGATTGAACTGCGGGACAGCTCGCTGCTAATGGCGGGCGATTTCGACCAGCTGTTGAACGACCTGGAGGACTCTCTGGGCCAGAATTACGTAGACCATAGCGATTACAGCCTCGTGCCCGGCCAGTTCAAATTTGTCGAGCCCTTTGAGGTCAGTACCGACACCCGCTACATCGCCGTGATCGCCTTCTACGCCTACCCGAACCTGTCCCAGTGGAAAAAAGTGGTGAAGGTCGACCCGATTGGCGGACGGTATCACCTGCTGGTGAACCTGCGCGAACGTGAAGTGCAACTCAGAAGGTCGGATGAAAGCTAATGGCAGTCACGAATCGAGTGGTCTGGAGTGATGGGCTGTTCATCAAACCCCAGCACTTCCAGCAACAGCAACGCTATCTGGAACACCAGATTAACGAACGGGCTCTGGCCGTCTCGGACTACCTGTTCGGGTTCAGTGATCTGGAGCTCAATGCCGAATACCTGAGTTTCGGTCGGGTCGGACTAGTGCGGGCCTCCGGACTGTTTCCGGACGGAACCCGGTTCAACCTGCCCCAGGACGACGTGATGCCGGAGCCGCTGGAGATCACCGATGCCTCGGTGGCCAACCAGGTGGTCTATCTGGCTTTACCTCTGGGCAGCGATAGCCTGGCCGAAGTCGAATGGCCGGAAGCGCCCGTGGCCGGCCGGTTCCAGGCGCAGCCGGTGGAAGTGCGGGATCTGCATTCCATTGACGGCGATGCTCACACCATCGATGTGGGGCGGGTGGCTCCGCGCCTGATGCTGGAGCGGGAAGACCGCAGTGCCTATGCAGCACTGGCCATTGGCCGGATTCTGGAAAAGCGCCCCGATGGCAGCCTGGTAATGGACCCGAACTTCCTGCCGACCATGCTCAGCGTGCGCTCGGCGCCAAGGCTTCAGCGCTTTGTCGGTGAGATGGCGGGTTTGATGCAGGAACGGGCCCGCAACATTGCCGAACGGGTGGGCGCGCCCGGGCAGGGTGGTGTCGCCGATGTCTCGGATTTCATGCTGCTGCAGATGCTGAACCGGGCGCACCCGCGTTTCATGCACCTGGCACGGCTGCGTCAGCTGCACCCGGAGCGTCTGTACGAAGCGCTTCTGGAGCTGTGTGGCGAACTGGTCACCTTTACCGATGAAAGCCGTTTGCCAAGGGAATTCACCCCTTACGATCACGATCTGCCGGAAGGCTGTTTCAGCCCGCTGATGCAGATTCTGCGGCAGGCGTTGAGCACGGTCCTGGAACCCCGGGCGCTGTCGATTGCCCTGCAGCAGCGCCAGTACGGACTCACCGTGGCACCGGTTCAGGATGGCCAGTTGATGAACGACGCCGAGTTCATTCTGGCGGTCAAAGCCGATATGCCACTGGACGACCTGCGCAAACAGTTTGTTCAACAGTGCAAGGTGGCCTCTGTGGAGAAGATTCGGGATCTCATCAGCCTCCAGCTGCCGGGCATCCCACTGTCGGCACTTCCGGTGGCCCCGCGTCAGTTGCCCTACCACGCCGGTTTTGTGTATTTCCGATTGGACGATCAAAGCCAGGCCTGGCAGATGCTGGACAACGCCAGTGGATTTGCCTTCCACGTGGCGGGCAGCTTCCCGGGGCTGGAGATGCAATTCTGGGCAATCAGGAGCTAAATCATGGCAGATGCACCGGTAATGGACAGACCAGACAACACCAGGGATTCGGGTGATCGTGCATTCAGCGACCTTTTGTTTGCCGATAACGGCGCCGGCCAGTCGCCGGTTGAATCCGATGACAGCAGCTTCCAGCTTCGTGGCCTGGAAGATAACCGGCTGATTGACGCCGCCACCCCGCTGCTGGGACTGGTTATTCGGGTGCGGCGACTGGCGGATTTCCGCGAGGTGGAAACCCTGTACCAGCAGGTAGTGGACGAAGTCGCCGCCGTTGACCGGGAACTGGTGGAGCAGGGCTATGAGCGCCCCACGGTGGTGGCCTACCGCTACGTGCTTTGCGCCTTCATCGACGAGGCCGTGCTGGGCACTGACTGGGGCGCTCACAGCGTCTGGTCACAGCATTCGCTACTCAGCCGATTCCATAACGAAACCTGGGGTGGCGAAAAGGTGTTTGCCATCCTGGCCCGCATGGAAAAAGAGCCGGCTCGTTACCGGGACATGCTCGAGTTCATCTATCTGTGCCTGTGTCTGGGTTTTGAGGGTCGCTACAAGGTCATGGAAAACGGTCGGGACGAATACGAACAGGTGGTTCGTGGCCTCTATGACCAGCTTCGGGAACTGCGTGGCGACCGCGACAGCCGGCCGCTGGCCGACGCTACGGAAAACCTGATGCCGGCCCGCAACCGCCTGCGCAGCGGCCTGCCCTTGTGGGGTATTGGTGGCCTTTTTGTGGCGGCCATGGCCGGGATCTATTCGCTCTATAACATGGCGCTGAACGAACGCATCAGGGATGTGCTCAGCGTTCTGGAACAACTACCGAAATAAGGACATCACTGTGATTCGGGTAGAACTGCCGGCGCTGATCGGGCGCCTTAACGACATTTCACGCCAGGCTCTGGAAGCCTCCGCGGCCCTGTGCATCAGCCGTCAGGGCGCCGAGATTACCCCGGCGCACCTGCTGTTCAAACTGCTGGAAACGCCGTTCTCGGATGTGCGCCAGATCCTCGAACACACCGGCATCAACCACCAGCAACTGCAACCCGTGGTGGGTGACAGCCTGAACGGCGAACCTCAGACCGCCGAACCGTATCCGTCGTTCTCGCCGCTGCTGGTAGAACTGATGCAGGACGCCTGGCTGCTGGCCTCGACCGAACTCGGCCATACCGAATTGCGTTCCGGCGCGGTGTTCCTGGCCCTGCTGATGAATGCTGATCGCTACTTGATGCCTCGGGTGGCGCAGGCGCTGGTGGACATCAACCGGGAACAGCTGCGCAAGCAGTTTGATCGGGTAACCAAGGGTTCTGTGGAGCGTCCGCAGCTGATGGAAAGCGGTGGTGCCAAGCGAGCGGTTGAAGCCGATATGGACCCGCTCAAACGTTACGCCACCGACTTCACCAAGCTGGCCCGGGAAGACAAACTGGACCCCGTGGTGTGTCGCGATGCCGAGATCGATCAGATGATCGATATCCTCTGCCGTCGCCGCAAGAACAACCCCATTGTGGTGGGCGACGCAGGCGTGGGCAAAAGCGCCGTGGTGGAGGGCCTGGCCCTGCGCATTGTTAACGGCGACGTGCCGGACCGCCTGAAGAACGTCGAACTCTGGACCCTGGACATGGGTGCCCTGCAGGCCGGCGCCTCGGTGAAGGGCGAGTTTGAAAAACGCCTGAAGGGCGTGATCGAAGCCGTGAAAGGTTCGGCGACCCCGATCATCCTGTTCATCGACGAAGCTCACACCCTGATCGGCGCGGGTAACAGCGAAGGTGGCTCCGACGCAGCCAACCTGCTGAAGCCAGCCCTGGCCCGTGGCGAACTGCGCACCATCGCTGCCACTACCTGGCGCGAGTACAAGAAATACTTCGAAAAAGACCCGGCTCTCAGCCGCCGGTTCCAACCGGTGGCACTGGACGAGCCAACGCCGGGCGAAGCAGTCCACATCCTCCGTGGCCTGCGCACGGTCTATGAAAAAGTCCATCAGGTACTGATCGCCGACAGCGCCCTTAAAGCCGCCGCAGAAATGTCCGCCCGTTATCTGGCCGGTCGCCAGCTGCCGGACAAGGCCATCGATGTTCTCGATACCGCCTGCGCCCGGGTCAGCCTGAACCTGAGTACACCGCCACGCCGTCTCAGCCATGTGCGCAGTGAACTGCACCAGCTGGCCATGGAACAGGAGCTCCTGAGCCGGGAACACACGCTTGGCCAGAACGTGGATGCCGAGCGCGAACAGGCCCTGGAACAGAAGATTGCCGACCTGACTGCCGAATCCGGAGCACTGGAACAAAGCTGGAATGACCAGAGGGAGCTTGTTGCCCGTCTGGTCGAGATCCGTGAACAGCTGTTGGTGGGGGATGTCGAGCGCGAAACCGCAGATGACGTTGCTGTTGAGTTGGCCGAGAGCGATCGCGAAGAACGCCCGGACCTGAAAAGCGAAGCCGCCGCCATCGAACAGGAACTGGCTGAACTCCAGGCCGACGAACCGTTGGTACACGCCCGGGTGGATGCCCGCCAGGTGGCCGAAGTCATCGCCGACTGGACCGGCATCCCGGTTAATCGCATGACCACCGACGAGCTGGAAAAAATCACCCACCTGCCGGCATACCTGCAGGCCCATATCAAAGGCCAGGACACGGCCATCGACTGCCTGCATCAGCACCTGCTCACCGCCCGCGCCGACTTGCGCCGCCCGGGTCGCCCGATGGGTGCCTTCCTGCTGGTGGGCCCCAGTGGTGTGGGTAAAACTGAAACCGTGGTACAACTGGCTGAACTGCTCTACGGCGGCCGCCAGTTCCTCACCACCATCAACATGTCCGAATATCAGGAGAAACACACTGTCTCCCGCCTGATCGGCTCCCCCCCCGGCTACGTCGGATTCGGAGAAGGGGGCATCCTCACCGAAGCCATCCGCCAGAAGCCTTATTCCGTGGTGCTGCTCGACGAAGTCGAAAAAGCCCACCCGGAAGTGCTCAACCTGTTCTACCAGGCTTTCGACAAAGGCGAACTGGCGGACGGCGAAGGCCGGTTGATCGACTGCAAGAACGTGGTCTTTTTCCTGACCTCGAACCTCGGCTTCCAGACCATCGTGAACCACGCCGAAGAGCCGGAGAAGATCGAAGAAGCCCTGTACCCGGAACTGGCCAACTTCTTCAAGCCGGCGTTGCTGGCGCGGATGGAAGTGGTGCCCTACCTGCCGCTGGGTGAAGACACTCTTAACCGCATCGTTGAGGACAAACTCCAGCGCCTGGCGGATCAGATTCAAGCTCGTTACCACACCGAGGTGGAACTGGAAGACGGCCTGGTCGAAGCCATCCGCAGCCGCGCCACCAGAAGTGAAAACGGCGCGCGGATGCTGGAGTCGATCATCGAAGGCGAACTGCTGCCACCGGTGTCGCTGGCGCTGCTGGAAAAACTGGCAGCCAGAGAGCCGGTGACGAAGGTGACGCTTGGGGTTACTGAAAACAAGTTCACGGGCACAGTCGCCTGACTTTCGGGCTGACTGAATCGTAGCGCACCGTGGGGGATAGCTTTCCAAAACCCTGCGGAGCCATGGGTGAAGGGCGAAAGTCCTTCACGGGTTGGCCAGGGATGGCCAAGACAGGACCCTCACTGCGACGCAGGAGCAGTAAGCAGTGAGGGGCGGAGCGGAGCTTACAGGGATGTATTCACAGCGTGTTTTGGAAAGCTATCCCCCACGGTGTGCGGGCGGCGATCTCCATGAAGAAGGAACGATATCAATGGGACGGATGCAGAAGGAACTGCACACCGGCATCGATCTGGCGGTGGCACTGATCAAACAGGACACATTGCCAGCGCTGTTGAACACCGCCACCCGCCAACTCGAAAGCGCCTTCGGGCTCAGCAAGTGCTGGGCGCTGGAACTCGACCTCAGCGGCCGGACCCTGCACTGCAGCAAACTGGACGAAGCGGGCGAGTTTGATTGTAACGACTTCAGCCACCCCTTTGCCCACGTGCTGCAGACAGGCCAGCCGCGGGAACTCACCCGTGCTGCCAGCTATCGCCTGGATCATGCCGGCTTCCAGACGCTCCTGGAACTTAGTGGCCGCCCAAGAAGCTTCTGGCTGGAGCCATTAAAGGGCGAAGATGGCCGCACCCTCGGCATGCTCGTGTTGTGCGGCGACCATCCTGACTGGCAGGGCATCGTTACGCAGCCACTGTACAGCGGCCTGAAGCAACTGCTGGTGCATCAATGGATCAGCCAGCTGCAAACCCGTGACCAGGTGTGGCAACGGCGGCTGCTCAAGCGCTCCCTGGACCACCTGCACGATGCCGAAAGCCTGCGCCAGCGCTGCAGCCAGTTAGCCTATACCCTGGTTGGCAATTCCGAAGCCATGACCCACCTCCGGGCCCAGGTGGTGCGAGCGGCTGGCAGCCAGCTGTCTGTGCTGATTCAGGGCGAAACCGGTTGTGGCAAAGATGTAGTGGCCCGGGGTATCCACGATATGTCCGACCGTGCCAGTGGGCCTCTGGTGGTGGTCAACTGTGCCGCCATCCCGGACACCTTGCTGGAGAGTGAACTGTTTGGTCACACCAGGGGCGCCTTCTCCGGTGCCGACCAGGCCAAAGAAGGCCTGCTGGCCCAGGCCAACGGCGGCACCCTGTTTCTGGATGAGATTGGCGATATGCCCATGGCACTGCAATCCAAATTGTTGCGGGTGCTGGAAAGCCGACAGTTTCGGCCATTGGGCGCCAGGGAAGAGCAACATTCGGATTTCCGCCTGGTGGCGGCCACCCATCAGCCGCTTCAGGAGGGCATTGAGGATGGCCGGTTCAGGCGTGACCTGTTCTACCGCCTCAGCCAGTTTCCCCTGCGCGTTCTGCCACTGCGGGAACGCAGTGAAGATCTGGAAGCGCTCAGCCGTCACTTCATCCGGCTCTACACCGAGCGCGAGGGCAGTGGCCCGCTGGGCATCAGCAGCCATGCCCTGAGTGCGCTGGCCGACTACCACTTCCCGGGCAATGTCCGGGAACTGCGCAACATCATCGAACTGGCCTGTCTGCAGACCCCGGCCGGTGACGACATTCAGCCGGAAGTCCTGCGCCTGGACGATCTGTTTGCCGACTCCCCGGAGTCGACCATGGCCTTCGTGGAAGCCAAAACCATTCCGGGCGTACCTCCGGCCGATGATATCCGCGATCTGAAAGCCGCCGCCCAGGCCTTTGAGGCCGCCATCATCCGCGAACGTCTGCGCCAGTATGGCGGCAATCGCGCTCAGGCCGCGGAAAGCCTGGGCCTGCCAAAACGCACACTGGCCCATAAATGTCTGAAGTATCAGGTAACCGACGTATGACCCTGAAAGACCTGAACCGATTGCCCTTGATGGTCCTGTTGCTGGTGAGTGCCAGCAGTTGGGCCGATACCCGCCTGGCGGAAGCCGGGGCCTGCACTGAACAACCGAACCGGCTGGAACGTCTGGCCTGTTTTGATGAGGTGTTCGGTACGCCGTTGGCGCAGTACGAGGCCGGCCAGCATCCGGCATTGGTGAACCAGTCTGAGCGCTGGCGCCGGGTGTTTGCACAGGCCAGCGGGAACGATGCCGGCGGGGTGGTCTATCGCGACACCGGCAGCGCGGCGGGTCATCTGGTGACGGTGACCGCGCTCGGGGTAAAACCTCCACGCCCGGTGCTGTCGCTGCAGTGCCACAACAACATCACCGAGCTGGCCATCATGCTGCCGGAGCCACTGGATCGCGAGCGAGTGGACGTAACTCTGGGGCCCCATCGGGCACACTGGCGGGTTCGGGATGAAGGTTTGGTGGTCAGCGCGGGTCGCGGCCTGCCCGCTATCCGCACCGTACTGGATGTGGTCAACCAGCCGGATGTGCGCCTGCAGGCGGGGGTTCGGGAGCTTGATGGCCTGCTGTTTGACCTCAACGGCTTTGCTGAGGCGATCAAGCCTTTGCGCCAGACCTGTGGCTGGTAAGGAGTGATGGCATGCAGGTGATTGAACAGCATCCTTACGTGGATCAGGTACTGAACGCGATTCCGGGTGACACCGGGGTAGGCGAAAGCCTGGCTGAAGACAGCACGCTGGAGTTTCTCGAAGACGAGATCATGAAAGTGGGCTCGCTGGCTCACAACGACATCGATTGGCACAAGGTTGAAAGCGAAGCACTGAAACTGCTGGCGGATCGCAGCAAGGACATCAAGGTGCTGGGTTTTGTCATGCTCAGCCTGCAACGTGGCGGCGATGGTGAACGGTTTGCCCTGTCGCTGTACCTGCTGCATCGGGTGCTGGACGACTGGTGGGAAAACGCCTGGCCCTATCCCGGTGCCAAGGGGCAGCGGGCCCGCAAGATGCTGTTTACCCAGATGCTGCAGCGGGCCCTGAAGGCGGTCGAGAGCCTGAACTTTGATGCCAGCGTAGGAGATGGTCGTCAGTTCTGTCTGGACCTGGTTGAGAAACTGGACACCCAGGCGAAAGACCGGGATTTGCCTGACGACGCCCTGTTCGACCTTAAGCGGGCCGTGGAAAAGTTGCCCAAGCCTGACCAGGCCACCGCGCCCCGGACGGCGTCTGAAAGCTCCCCGACAAACAAACAGGAGACCACGGCCAGCTCATCGCCCTCCAGCTCGGCCAGTTCCAACACTACGACCGCGCCGCTGGGCAATCTGACACTGGACCCGAGTAATGAGCGTGCGACCCGGCAGAGTCTGCTCAAGGTCGCCGAGCTGCTGACCAGCAGCGAACCGGACAACGCCCTGGGCTACCGGATGCGTCGGTATGCCATCTGGCAGAGTATCACCAGCCTGCCGCCAACCCGGGATGGCAAGCGCACAGATCTGGCAGCCGTCAGCGCAGACCGGGTGGCCGAGTACAAGGAAGCTCTGGAGAAAACACCGGACCTGGAACTGTGGCAGCGCATTGAACAAAGCCTGTCGGTCAGCCCGTTCTGGCTCGATGGCCACTGGCTCAGCGCCCGGGCGGCCATGGCCCTTGGCAATACCGATTGCGCGGAAGCCATCCGGGAAGCCCTGAAAGCGTTTGTCGGCCGCCTGCCGCAACTGGCTGAGCTCACCTTCAACGATGGCACACCGTTTCTCAGTGACGATGGTGCAGATTGGTTGCACACAGCCCCGGCAGCTGGCAAAGGAACGGGCGCAGGTGCCAATCCCTGGGAGCAGGCATTCGACGGTGCGCTTGAGCTGGTGCGGCAGAACAAACTGGCGCCGGCCATGGAACTGCTGGAGCAGGGTCTGGCCGATGCCCGGGAGCCGCGCGAGCGCTTCTACTGGCGCCTGGCCACGGCCCGGCTGCTCAAGGAAACCGGCCTGAAAGCCCTGGCCGCCGAACAGATTCAGGATCTGAAAAATCAGATCCAGGGGCGGGTTCTCGATGACTGGGAACCGGCTCTTATAAAACAACTGGAACGACTGGCGTAACGCCCGCAAGACGCAACGAACGCAGGAATGGAAACCATGTGGAGAAAAGTATTACTCATTGGTCGTTGGCTTCTGCCCTACATCCGCAGCGCCGCCCCCGTCACCCTGGCTCTGGGGGTAATTGCCCTGCTGGTAGCCACCTGGTGGCTGGGGCCACGCCTGGAAATCAACGGCGACTACCCGTTGATGGCCTGGCAGATGCGTGCTCTGGTCACCCTCGGGGTGGTCCTGCTGGTGGTGATGGTCTGGGGTACCATGCTGGCCCGTCGCCTGGGTAAAGTGAACAGGGCCAAGGCCGAGGAGCAGCGGGAGCAGGAAGACCCGATTCTGCCCATGGAGCGTCGCCAACAGCGGCTGCTGGACCGCCAGCTGCAGGCGTTGAAAAGCAATCTGCCGGGTCGCAAGGGCCTGTACCGTCTGCCCTGGTATCTGGTGATGGGCCTGGAAGATGCCGGTAAGACCAGCCTGATTCAGCGTGCCGGGCAAACCTATACCCTGACCAACGTCACCCGTAACAACCGGGGCGACCGTAACCCGTTCAGTTTTGACTGGTGGATTGGCGACAACGGTGTCCTGATCGACCCGGATGGCGAACTGCTGAGCCAGAACCAGGGCGAGGGTGCCACCGGTGAAATCCAGAGCCGGCTGTGGAACCACTTTATCGCCTGGCTGGAACGCAGTCGGCCCCAGCGGCCGCTCAATGGCGTTATCCTGGCTGTGGATCTTGCGCGCCTGAGCGCCGCCAACGAACAGCAGCGTGAAGCCCACGCCATTCTGCTGCGCACCCGCCTGCGGGAGCTGATGGAACAGCTTGGGTCCCGGCTGCCGGTGTATGTGACCTTCACCAAGATGGATCTGATGTACGGATTTGCGCCGTTTGTCCGTACTCTCAGCAAGGCGGAGAAGGATAAGGCCCTGGGGTTCACCTTCAGGCTGGACGGCCAGCAGGATCAGGACCAGTGGCTGGAACAGTTTGCCGAGCGTTACGCCGATATGGTGGATGAGCTCACCGAACGCCTGCCGGACGTGCTGGCCAGCACCCGTGATAACGAAGAACGGGCGGCGGCTTATTCGTTCACCCGCCAGTTGGCGGGCCTGAAGCCGGCCATGGAGCAGTTCCTGACGGATTTGCTGTCGGCGGATGCCTTCTCCACACCGGCACTGGTACGCGGCACCTACTTCACCTCGGTGTTGCAGGAAGGTGTGCCCGAGGACGCCTTTGTCTCCGCTGCTGCCCGGAACTACCAGATGTCCGACCCGATTCAGCCGGCCCAGCGTGGTGGCCAGTCTGCGAGCCTGTTCACCAAGGGGCTGTTCCCCGAAATCATCTATCCGGAGGCGGGCCTGGCGGGGGATAACCGGCGGGTGGTGCGCCAGCGTCATCGTCGGGTGGCCGTTGCCGCCGTGGTGGCTCTGGCCGCCGGTGCGGGCATGACGGCGGGCTGGCAGCATTATTTTCTCCAGAATGCCGAAGCGGCCGCCCAGGTGGAAAACCGGGTGAAAAGCTATCTGAACGACTGGCAGCCGGTTGGCTATGAGCCGGACACCACCGGCCGTAATCTGCTGCAACCGCTGGATGAGCTGCGGGATGCCACTCTGGCCTTCGGCGATTACCGCAAGGAGTGGCGGCTGGTGACCGATATGGGGCTGTACCAGGGGCACAAGGTGGGCCCGGAAGTGGATAAGGCCTACCTGAACATGTTGGCCTATCAATACCTGCCTGCGCTGATGTTTGGTGTGATGGAGGAAATGGGCCAGGCCCCGGATAACAGCACTGAGCGGCTCGAACACCTGCGCGTGCTGCGGATGCTTTACGATGCCAGCGGCCGCCGTACCGACATCGTGTCCGGTTACATGCGTGAATACTGGCAGGCCCGTTTCCCCGGACAGCGCGATGTACAGAATCGCCTGTATGGGCACCTGCAATACGCCATGGCCCACACCGACCTGTCGGACCTGGCAGCCAACGGCGACCCAACCGCCACGATGGCTCTGGCGCCCTTCCGCAGCAGTGTTGAATGGGCACAGCACGAGCTTGGTCGGATCAGCACCTCAGACCGCGTATACCGCGAGCTGGAGAACGAGGCCAGCCGTGATTTCCCGACCCCACTGGAACTGGCCCGCAGCTCCGGCCCGGCGTTCTCGACTGTGTTCACACGCCTGGACAGTTACGGCGAACCGCTTGCCGAGGATGTGCCGTCTGCTGAGGATCCGCTCTCGATACCAGCGTTGTTGACCCGGGAGGGCCTGGAAAAATGGTTCCTTCGGGAATCCGGATCGGTCACCGAACTGGCCTTGATTGACGCCTGGGTGCTGGGCCGAAGGGATGATGTTGATTTCAGCAAGGCCGATGAAGCCGAACTGCTGGCCAGCCTGCAAACGCTGTACGCCGAGCACTATGCCGAGACCTGGCGCACAGCGCTAAGCCGGCTGGATATCCATCGGTTTGAGGATCTCAACCACGGCGTTCGTATTCTCGACAGCCTGACCAGCGGCCATCAGCCACTGGCCCGATTGCTGGCGCAGGTGCGGGAAAACACTCGCCTGATTCCGGTAGGTGAAGGCGAAGCGGAAGCCGCACGCAAGTTGCTTGAGCAATCTCCCCATTACCGCATGCTGCAGGACATAGAGCGCCAGTTCAGCGATCTGAACCAGCTTACCCGCAAGCAGGGTGAGGAGCCGTCTGGGCTGGAGGAAGTCATGCTGGTGGTGGGTGAGCTGCATGAATACATGCGAAACATCCAGGAATCCCCGGATACCGGCAAAGCCGCCCTCAGTGCCGCTCGTGCCCGCATGGGCCTACAGGGCGCCGACCCTATCTTCACCCTGCAGCGCATGGCCGGCCATCAGCCGGAACCCCTGAACCGGATACTGAACCGCCTGGCCACCGAAAGCTGGCGGGTGGTTCTGGACAGTGCGGTGGCCCAGTTGGAGCGTGACTGGTATCGCGAGGTTTACCAGCCATTCCAGCAGAACCTGGCCCGGCATTATCCGTTTACCCAGGGGGCAGGACGTGATGCCGCGCTGCAGGACTTCGAGCGCTTCTTCGCGCCGGACGGTATTCTGGAAACCTTCTACAACGACAACCTGAAGCTGTTCCTGGAAGACCATCCGGAACATGTGGGTGATGCCCGCCGGGCCAGCCTGGTGCGCCGGGACGTGGTTGCTGCGCTGGACCGTGCCCGGCAGATTCGCCAGGCGTTCTTTACCCGCAGCGGTACGCTGGATGTGGAATTCGCGCTGGAACCCCTGAACCTCAGCAACAACAAACGTCGCTCGGTGGTGAATATCGATGGCCAGCTGGTGGAGTTCTCCCATGGCCCCAGCCAGAGCATTCCGCTGGTATGGCCGAACACCCTGCGGGACACCGTGGAGAGCCGGGTAACGCTGGTGCCGATTCAGGTAAACCGCTCGCCCCGGAGCATTTCCGAGAGCGGTCCCTGGGCACTGTTCCGGTTGTTGGGTAAGGCGGACATCACCGGAGTCAGCAGCAATGCGGTGGACGTGAAGTTCACGGTGGATGACGGGGAAATGCGTTATCGCCTGCACGCGGCCAGCAATACCAACCCGTTCACAGAGCAATTGCTCTCAGGGTACCGCATACCCCGCAGCTTGTATTAAACTGTGTTCCGTCGCCCGGGTATGTGTGCCCGGGTTGGCGGGAGCCGGCACCCGGATGGCGCAGGCTGAAAACGGATACATTCAATCTTCAGGGATCGAAGTCATGCCCCAGGCAAGCGGATTGCAGTTCACCGCCCGTGTAGGCGAATTCCCCTCGGACCACTTTGTCGTTGTCGGCTTCGCGCTGACCGAACGGCTGTCTGATCTGTTCCATGGCCGGTTGCAACTGGCCAGCACCGACCCGGATGTGGCCGCCGCCGATGTACTGGAACAGCCGGTAGACCTGGTGGTGTGGCAGGACGGCCAGCCCCTGCGCCGGTTCACCGGCGTGGTGAACGAATTTATGCGGGGCGACACCGGCCACCGACGCACCCGC